>Ga0157369_10002428_pt1 | contig 22391 bp, 37 predicted proteins | sample C25metaG_FD_113461 | JGI IMG/M metagenome (GOLD analysis project Ga0157369, IMG submission 113461) | Corn rhizosphere microbial communities from Kellogg Biological Station, Michigan, USA - C2-5 metaG | ecosystem: Host-associated > Plants > Roots > Rhizosphere > Soil | place: USA: Michigan...
ATTGCGTTCATGTCGAGCGGCGACGCCGGCCTTGCTCGGGTCGCTCGTCATGGCCAGAAGCCGCTCGCTGGCCTCCACATCAATCTGCCCGGCAGCATTCAGAACCAGTCGTTGACTCTTGACAAGCTTGCCAACGTACTGCCGAGACCACCCCTTAAGCTCGCAGTACTCCTTGCGAGTTACAAAAGCCATGCGGCCTCCATCGTCGTGGCTTGTTAAGCTTGTCAACTAACCCGGCTTAGTTGACAAGCGTTCTGACCATTGCGCCGGGGCTGCTGTTTAAGAAAATGAACAGGCATAAAAAGGCCTACAGCCCAATAGAACCGGGGGGACTGCACTAAAAAACACTATTTGGATCATGCAAACCCTGCCGCTGGAAACGCAGAATTTCTTGTCAACCTGTCAACCGCTGTCAACTAACTTTCCAGCCCTGCGGCTAACGCTTTCCCGCGGGTTTCCGACCCCGTACCCTTCGGATAACCCTAGGGTCCCCGGCGATGTCAGCTCCAGGCCGGGTCGGGTCTCACCTTTGGCCCACAGCTCCTTCCCGTCATCGCCTATCACGCGGACCTGCATTGGCCGATCCCCTTGGAGTATGTGACTGTCAGCGACCTACTCGTCGACTTGAATACCTGCCTTCTTTGCCAAGAACCGGGTGTACAAACCACCGGCTACATCGGCACCAATCACCGCAATGACGATGCCTAGTCCAGCAGCGAGGTAGAGGTTGTTCCAGAGCGCCATCGCTAACAGCAGCGTCGCCATTCCCAGAAGACCGGACGCGAGAAACCGTAACGCTACGCGTTGCAGGATCTGTTGTAGGCCCAGATCGCTACCTGACGCTCTCAGCATCTCCCCCGACAGGCCAGCCATGCTCAGCAGCACTAACAGCCAAAGGGGTACATCGGCGAGAGCTTGGTGCTCCGTATTCATCTATAGTCCTCGAATAGGTTCGGCCTCCATGTCACTGTCATCCGCTAAGAGCAAAGAGCCAGGCATGCGGCCGAATATGGAAAAGCCCCGCGCTTGGGCAGGGCTTATAAATAGGCATAAAAAACCCGACTCAATGGCCGGGTTTTGAAAAGCGTCTCGCTGCGTACACAGCTACACACGCTGCTATAAAAACAAATCTATTCCGTGCGGAAAAGCTTTTCTTTCCAGATCATCAGAATATTTTATAGGGCAACTAACCATAAGTGCATAGTACTGAGGCATGGATCAGCTTACTTCTGGTTCTAAAGGAATTTTAGCAAGAGAACTTTTTAGCTTTTCAACCATTGCAACGTCATTCACACCCGCAAAATCCAAGTCCGCAAGCACCAGCTCCAAAACTCGCCGCCTTATAGTTTCGCCCTCTTTAATAAATTTATTATCAACGAGTACTAACATTTTCTTGAGCATACGAGTAACACCTTTTGTGTTCTCGCATGATTTCGCAGCACGAAGCGCCTGCCCCAAAGAAAGCAGCATGTTAGTGGGAATACCTTGCACTTCCCAAACCTCCATTTCAACCTCACGCAACTCACTCTCCAGGTTAGACATTTGTCTATTGAAAGACTCTAAGCTTACTCTGGCGTCTACAACACCCTTATCAATCAATTTTATTTCTGACGTCAACTCAGTACGAATGTTATCCACAGACAACCGAGCCTCAGATAACTGCGCAAGTGTTCTATCTTGAATCAATTGATTATTCTGTTGAACTCGTACTTCTAATTCACGCTTAGCTTCTTCGATCTGCAAATTCATCTCTGCGCGACTAGTGTTGAGCCGACCCTCAAACTCAGCCTTCAGACGATCTTTATCCTGCTCATAAAATTTAAAGTTCGTAAAATAGCTTAAACCCATCAATACCACCACAAAACCCAAAATACCGCTCAATGCCCAATAAACTGTCGCTTGCTGAGCTGACTGAAATTCTTTAATTAATTTGTTCTGTTCTTTCAGCAATAAAACTTCGACTGGGATTGTTATCGCTTGCGCAGACTGAACCACCTTGGTCGCTGCTGCTCCACTTGTCACTGAAGGAGCGGGTTTAGACTCGGCATGAGCCACAACAGATAAGAAAAACAAAGAGAAAACTACGACGCGTGCGATTTCCTTCATAACCCAACTCCCTATTTCGAATAAGCGCATCGTCAAGCATCAGCAGGGATTGCCGCGGCTGAGAACATGCAAGAGGCCCCATTAAAGGCGTCACATTGGTAAAGCTTTGAAAGAGGCTGAATTTACTACAAACCTCTTTCTAACGCGCGAATTCTTTACGCCTTATCAGATGCGTCAAGCAGCTGTCCGCATATCATCTATCGCACAATCCACCCATGCAGCACCTGCCCGGACAAGCTCCCTAGCTTTTCCTTCGCTGATCCCAAATTTTTTCCCTACTCGCACCATGGCCCATTTTTCACCGTAGTACAGCCACAGGACGTCTCCCATTTGCTGATCTCTATGGGTGAGCCTTGCAAGTGCATTGTCGATAGCAATAGCCCAGTCATCAGTAATGCTATAGTTTTTACTGGCTGATGGTTGTGCTACCGCTTGGCGCATTAGTGCCAACGTCGGTGATGTATAACTAGGCAATCCCCTCCCATCCATTCGCCACCAGCCCCATTGCTCTAGTAGGTACTCGGTGTCACCCAGTGGTCGACCTGCCGGCTTGCGAATCATCATTCCTTCAATCCCCTGTGTAATTTATGCCGCCCGCCCCCAGGCGGTTCGATCGTTCGTATTGGCTTTGTGGTTCGCTCATCAGCGGCGAACCTTTCAGCGCTGCAATTTCACGTTGAGCGTGCTGCAATTTGAAACTCAATTGAGTGACCAACTCGTCGGAAGAAAGGACCAACTTGCTCCCCAAACAACCCAACCTGACCCGTTGCAATCAGTGCAAACCAGCTCATAAAACAGCCCTTTCACCACCGCCTTCCCCGCGCAGATCGAGCAAGGCTCCAGCTCGATCCGTTCTCGCTTAAAGCCTAGCACTCGCCCTTTTTGCATGATTTGAAACCTCGCCTGTGGTTGTTTCTTCAATGGCCTTGCAGGCCTTATGGTCTGTGGCTTGCAGCGAATTACCGGAATCTTCAAATCTAAAGCCGGTCAATCCATGAATCGCTGCAAAGCCTTTCTGATCTAGATGCGCGTGCCACTGCTCGAGGGCATCACGCTTGCGGCTCATCACGTCCGACTGGATGTAAACCTTCACGTTGTGGCCCATCGCGTGGTTGATCAGCAGCTCACCAATCAGGTGATCGATGCCAAGGTCTGCCCAACCGGTGCGCGCCACCTTGCGCAGGTCGTGGCTGGTCCAATCGCCCTGCCCCAGTCGACGAAACACTGCGCAGCCCTGAGCCTCGCCCAGCGCCTTGCCATTACGTGCCGGGAACAGGCACTGGCCCTCATAGGCTCGAGCGTATTGGCCTTCTCGATACCGGGTCAGCAGCGTGCATACTTGCTCGGTCAGAGGCAGGTGATGCTCGACACCGGTTTTCGTGTTCTCGGCCGGGATGTACCATTCGCGTTCGGCCAGGCTGATGTGCGACCAGCGCGCCATCCGGGTTTCACCGATCCGCGTGCCATGGCAGAGCATCATCAGTGCGAGCATCGAATCCAGCGGTGCGGTGCTCATGACTTCGGCCAGTTGCCCGAGCAGGCCTTCCAACTGAACGCCACGCAGACGGGATGGCTTGATGCCGACCTTTGCTTTGGAGAAGTCGTTGAACCGGATCGCCGCCATCGGGTTGGACGTGATCATCCCCAGCTTGGCCGCCTGCCGGAATGCCAGAGCCAACAGCTGGAATGCCGAACGCACGTAGTCGATGGAAACCGTCTCCTGAAGCGGCCACATCAGCAGGGTGTCGAGTGCGGCCTTGCCGATGCCGATCAGCGGCAGTTCACCGAGGCGCGGTTTCAGGTGGCACTTGATGATCGAGGCGCCAGTATTCTTGCGTTTGGTCGACAGATTGCGATCGCGCGACATGCGATCCGCGAACCACTCCAGCAGCTCGCCCACGGTGACCCACTTCGACAAGCTCGCGCCTTCGCCGGCGGCCAGACGCAGGCGAATCGACGGTAGCGCGGCGACCACCTGCTTGTGCGTCAGCTCGGGGAAGGTACCGATCTGGTTCCACTCGCCTTTCAACACCAGGTACCACGAGCCGCCGGTACGGGCCTTATTGAAGCGCAGGTACAGGCCCTTGTTTTCGAGGTCGCGCACGTCCCGCACGGTGCCGGCGGCCTGGCGCTTGATTTCGGCATCGGTGATCTTTACGGCGGCGGTACTCACGCGGCCACCACAGTAGGAGCGAGTCGAAGGTAGGCGCGGATCTGCTCCATCGCGTCGAAGTGCCCACGGCAGACGATGGCGAGATAGCCCTGCTCGTTCAGCTTGCGCAGACGCTCCTGCTGGTTCGCCGACAGCGCCGCATCATTCGGTGGCGTGGCCTTGAATTCGATGTACAGACCGAAGTAACCGCCGCGCGCCATGCTGAGCACCAGATCAGGGATACCTGCCTTCACGCCCTGGGCCTTTAGCTTGGCCGCGACGGCCTTCACGCGGTGCCCACCGTTCGGGACGTGATAGATCAGGTCGAATGCTGCCGGGTGGCACAGCTCAAGCTCACGCATCAGCGCGGCCTGCTCAAGCCCTTCCCTGTCGACTGGCTTGGCGCGGCCGGACTGCGGTTTGAACAGCTTCGGGGTGAATGGCTTCATCCGCGGTCACCCCGCGCGATGCGTTCACGACGAGTGACACAGCGGATACCCCAGAAGCAGGCTTCGCAAACGGTCAAAACGAAGACGAGGTAAATTGCGATGAGGTTGTTTTCCAGAAAGGCGATCATGCGGCACCCTTTACGGTGAGAATTCCTGCCCTGATCAGGGCTTCGTGGGTTTCGGCGCTCGCGCGCGGCACGTCCTGCCAATCGATCTCCCCGGTGGCGCGGCCGTCGATCACGTCATGGCAGGCGCTGCACGCGTAAACCGCCACTGTGTCGAAGCCCTTCATGCCCATGCCCTTCTGCCCGCAAGGCAGATGCGCGAGCACGGTGGTTTCCGGGTTGTGGTTGCAGATGCCCGGCATGCGCAGCGTGCAGTCCTGGCCGTTCGCAGAGGCGCGGATTCTCTTGGAGGTCACGCGCATACCCGCTCCCCCGTGGCGATGTCGATAACCTCGCAACTGGATGGCCACATCGACTGACCGAACCGGAGGGCGGCCGCCGAGTCAGCGAACAGCGCGACGGCGCGGTCAGGCAGACAAGTCAGATCCCACTTGTAGCCGCAGCTGTGGACGGCGTAGCGGTAATCCGAAGGATCAACCGGCGCAAGGCGGGAATCAGCCATGGGCGGCACCCCCTACGACCCGAGCCGATGGCGTGAGGCCGAGACCGCGCAGCAGTTCCTCGCGTGCCGCCTGGCCGTTGGCCGGAATGCCCATCCGCGCGACCTGCGCCTGCGCTACTCGCTCGGTCAGTTCGTTTGCCCGCTCGATCGGTGGCTTGCTGCCTTCGTGGCCAATGCCAACGGCGATATCCTCGAGCGGCAGACCCTGCACGAGACGGCGGATTGTGATGTCGTAAGCTCGGTCGAAAACCTTGCTGGCCTTCTCCGGGATCAGATCACCGAGGTTGTGCAGCTCGCACTGGAGCGCAGCATGGCGCACGGAAGCGTGGGACCAAGTGCGCGCGCCGAAACGACTCGGATGCGCGTTCTCCAGCGCCTCGCGAAAGGCCTTGTCGTGGGATGGGATGCCGAGCATTTCGGGCGTTGGCTGGCACCACTTGATGAACTTGCCGACGCTCGGGGCAAAGTCGCCGCCGATCTGCCGGCAGTTCTGCAGGCCGTAGCGGATCTGTTCCAGCTGATTGATCCCGGCCGCGAGGAATGCCTTGATCCAGCTGCGCTTTGCGGCCTTCAGCGCCTCATCATCCGGCCAAGCCTGCTTCCATGCCGGGAAAATCGCCTGCAATTCCTTGAACAGCGCGTTCACGACTTCGGCGGTGCCGGGCGGCAACTGCTTCGGCTGAACCAACGTTACCGGCGGAAGATTGCCCATGGTGCTGAGGAGTTGTTCGGTGCTGCGTGGCTTCTTGTTTTCCATCACATGTCTCCCAGATCGTTCGCCCAGCTGGTGTCATCGAAGTCAGGCGCCCTGCCCTGACCCGAGGCCTTGACACGTTCGCGCTTGACCCACTGCACCAGCCGGTAGCACCAGCCGGCAGACGTGTCGACGGTAGCTGGCTTGGCGACGAAGAAACCCATGAACGCTCGGATCGCCGCGTCAGGAACGGCATCGGCAGGAAGTCCGGCGATCGCGATCTGATCCGACAGCGCTTTCTCGTTCGGAGCCCAGGTGGCGAACATGGCGAAGCGTTGGCGATCGTCTTGCGATTCGACGGCGGCCCGATCTTGGTCGACGACAGCCGAATCGATCTCGCGCTGCTGCAGCTGCTCTTCGGTTACCTGATGGTTAAGTGACGTATTGGGTGCAGCCGCTGCACCCCGTTCTGTCTCAGGCTGCACCCCGTTCTGTTGTGAGTTGCACCCCGTTGCGTCATTTGCACCCCGTTCAGAACGGGGTGCAGGATTTGCACCCCGCGTTAGTTGAAGGTCGTAAACGACTGGGCGGCGGTCATGACGGTCGATGTGTACGGCGGCGATCGCCTGGTTACCCTTCCTGATCAGCCCGGACTTCTCCAGATCGTCCAGTTTGTAACGCACGGTGCGCTCAGACAGACCTGTGTCGTCGGCCAAGGTGGTAGCGGATGGGAAAGCACCAGTGCCGTTCGAGCCGGCGTAGTTGGCCAGGCACAGCAGCACGTGCCGAGCGCTGGAGTCTTTGAGAACTTGGGTGGGCAAACCGAGCGCCCATGACATTGCTTGAACGCTCACAGCGCGATTCCTTGAAGTTGTTCAGCCAGCGTGACGATGCCGGCGCGGGTGACCATGACTTGCTCAACGACCTTTATGTCCTGCCCTTCCCCGCCTCCAACCTTTACAAGCTTGTGCTTGAGCCAGCCGCTGTTCAGTCGCGGCTGATAGGCAACCCAACTCGAATGCGCGGTACGCCGATGAATCCACCGGTTCTGGTTGAGCCATCCGAAAAGTTTTGTTGGCCGGACGCCGAGGATCTGGGCGGCAGTTGTGATGCAAACGTCGCCCTGCGTTTTGGCAAGCCTGTTGAGCGCATCAACCTTCGGGGCCTGCTTGGCAATGACCTGCTGAAGCTGAAGGTTTTGCTCGGCCTGTTCAGCAGCAAACCGCAAAGCTTCGGGTAGGGTTTTGGGGATTGCTATGTCGTGTCGCGACACGTTTTCCAGTTCTTGCAAACGTGTCACGACACGGTATCGAAGCGGCGCGCTGTAGCCGGCGAGCAGCGTGATTACCAAGTCATGCGAGAGAACGAATTCAGTCTGTTGGCGATTCATGCCGTCCAAATAGATGCGTCCAAAAGTGGACGCATCAAAATTCAGATCAGCGAGCATGCGTTTGATGTCGCGGGCAACATGCTGATGTTGCTTGCCGGTGAGATCAGCAATCTCCCGGTTCGACATGCTGACCGTATTGCTTGGAGCGACGATCGTGTTCATAATGGCCCCACATTGTTTTGCTTGTTGAAAGAACCGCCCTGCCAGGCGGTTTTTTTATGCCTGTTGTTTTTTGCTGTATGGATTCACAGCTATTACGGCGTTCTGCCAACACACCAATTACCGATCCATACTTGTCTCAAAGGGTCAGGCGACTGACTTTTTTGGGTGAGCTTCAGAGAGAAGCCAAGAAGGTTCAAAGGGCTTCCCATTGGCGGATGCCAGCGCCGCGATACGCTCCGCGTAACGTGTCTCACCGGTGTATTCGGTGCGAGGCAGGCACTCGGCAGTGAGCCACTTGTAAACGGCTCGTACGCTTTTGCCGCATGCCATGGCCACCACATGAACGCCGCCGGCGTCTTCGATGGATTTCTTAAGTGGGCCCATGTGGCCTCCAAGCGAATTTATGAACTTACAGTACATATTATGTCGGAACTGAAAGTACGTGCAAGGCCATGCGATAGTGAACCTATGGTTCAAATCGAAGAGATCCGCGCCTCGTTTGCCTCGCGCCTTAAGAAATCAATTGCCGCAAAAGGAATTGATCAGTGGGGTGCAGGCGCTCGCCTGGCTGAAATTGCCAAGGTCACGCCGAAGGCTGCGAGCAAATGGCTGAACGGAGAGTCAATCCCAGGGCCAGCCAAGATGCAGGCAATCGCGTCCTTCCTCGGGGTGAAGATTGAGTGGTTACAGCATGCCTCCGGAGAGGGTCCTGAACTGTCCGCGAGCTCGGGCGCCCCAGACATAGCAATCACTGCGGCCGATAAAGTTCGGGAGATGTTGGCGGGGAAAGGCCTGCCGGACGACCTACGCAAGAAATTGCTGGCAGTTGCCGATGGTGACGAGCCCGAGACAGGGGCCGGGGCCTTGGTCAATGACGCCTACAGGCCCGGGAAGGTCGGCGACGAAGTGTGGATCGCGCACTACGACATTCGCGGCGCCATGGGCGGCGGAGAGGTCAATCATGACTACCCCGAGCTGCTACAAGATGTGCGCGTTAGCCCTTCCCAGCTGCGCGCGATGGGAGTCGAGTTCAAAGAGCACTTCCACCTAAAAATGATCACCGGTTGGGGCCAGTCGATGGCGCCTACGATCAAGCACGGCGACCCACTGCTCGTAGACATCAGCGTCAAGGATTTCATCGGTGATGGCATTTACTTTTTCTCGTATCAGGGATTTCAGTACATCAAGCGCCTGCAGATGAAGGGGAAGAACAAATTCAAGATGATCTCGGACAACCGCAAGCACAAGGCCGAGGATATCTTTGTTGATGAGACTTACATCCAGGCGCTCGTGCTGCTGGTATGGAATGCCAACCTTGTGTAGCAGATCCGGCATTTTGCCGAGCCATTGCCCGAGCTAACCTCTAAGACTAATGGGCCATCGAACCTCCGGCCTCAAGGAAGAAATCATGAAATGGGATTCGATGACGGGTGTAGCCGGCCACATGGACGTCAAATACGACGGAGGAGACGCAGACCGGCATCTCCTTGACTCTGCTCAGTACGCTCGATCAGTTGACGGGTCTGGGCGGCTCTATCGACTGGTCAGCCATTATTGTCTTCATGGCGAAGTTCTTGCCGGTAAAAAACAATCTGACCTACGGTGCTTTTCGGCACCACCTAGGGAGGGTTCATTCGACTCAACACTGGTTATACTTACAGCACTTACTCATCAATACCCAGCGTTTAACGACGTCTATAAAAAGGCTTTCGACTGGCTGGTGGCGAAGGTGATGGGACACATCAAAGAAGCGCTGTCGGGGACATCTAACGTGAAGGAATTGGTCGACGTCATCAAGGAACAGGCGAAGTCGTCTTCTGAATTGAATACCCTTTTGGCCAATGGCCTGATCAAGGCAAATGACAACCTTGCGAGTCTTCACGAGAAAATGCTGGTGTCGATTCCTGGGCTGATCGAGGCTGCGAAATCGCCTATGAGAGCAGCGCTGGCTCCGGTATGAAAAAGCTGTGACCAGATCACGCAATTTTCAGACTCCGAACACCCAGTGGTTATTTCCGAGCCTGAAGCGCTTGCAATTCGGTCAGACGGGGACGTCGTGGTTGGAGAGGCGGGTGACTACGTGGTGACTAGAATTTATTCGCTGAGCGTAGATAGCGGCGTATGTCGAGTCGAGATCGAAGGGTTCGCCGGCACATATCATGGAAAGATTAACGATGTCGCTCTCACGCTACCAAACAACCCTTATACCCAAGCACTGAATCGCCACGAACCTCTAAAAGTAAGGGCTCGACCAGTGTATAAAGATGGGGAACTGCATAGGCTCTTTATCACCGAAGCCTGAGCTAAGCCCGCCAAATGAGCGGGCTTTTTTGTGTCTTTTAGAAAGGCGCCTCTTCCATTGCAGGCTCTTCTTCTACCGGCACCATCCGTTCCTCTTCTGTTGATGGCTCCCAACGCAGCGTGAAGGAGTCGTCTTCATCGTGACGGGTCATAGCGATTCCGTCAGCTTCGGATAATGCGCCCAGTATTTCCGACCACTCCCTCTCCACGTCCGTATCAAGCCGATGGATCCTCACTTCGCGTCGCTCTTGGGCGATCGGGTGATTGATCATCGACGACACGCGCAGCTGAAGCCGCTCCATCGAGTGCATCGGTCGAATTCCTGACTCTTTCTTATTGCTTTGCTGCGCCATAAACACTTACCTCTTTAAGCTGTACATGCATACAGTGTTTGAGAGCGAGCATAGCGAACCTTTTGTTCACCGTAAATCCCATTCGTGCGAACGACCCAATGCCGATTTGGGTACCGCGGAGGGAAATATGTACTTCTGGTACTTGACTGAATGTGAACCTGTAGTTCATATTTAATTCATCGCCGGATAACAACCGGCCAGATGGAAGGCAGCGATGAACCGGCCTTAACGGTTCAGAGGGTTGGCAACTGACCCGGGCGTGCAGCGTAAAGCGCCAAATCGAGTTATCCGGCGGACAGAGTCGCGGTCGGACGAACAATTTGAACGAGCCCGTAACGCGCCAGCAGCGCCGAAGGGACGGAAGATTCCGCTGATGCACCTGGTTGGCCGGGTGCATTGGGAAACCAACCGGGAGTCACATTGATGGAAGCAACGATTGTCAGCGGTGCATGGAAGGGTCATCTCGGACGAGGCCTGGCGCCTAAAGAAGTTCAGTACCTGCTCGGCACCGCTCAAGGCATGACGGCAAAGCAAATCGCCAGACAGTTCGATGTCGCGGCCTGCACCGTAGCCAAACGACCGTCCTGCGCCATGTTCAAGCTCGGTGTAACTCGCCAGACGGCAGCAGTGGCCGAAGCGATGCGCCGACAGATCATTTCGCCGATGTGCTTCGTGCTTGCCGCCCTCATCGCGATTCACGCAGTGATTGGTGACGACGCCATGCGGCGTGATCGCCGAGTGCCTGAGCGCCGTACTGCTCAGGTTCGAATGGTGCGCCGATCTGAGCAGCCTGTGCTGCTTGCCTGATTCATCAGTTGGACAGCATCACTTCTGCCCATTCACTGAGTGGGCAGCGGGATGCGGACGCCAACCCAGCAGACGCTGGACACCTGCATGCAGCGACACCAGAGACCGGCGAGCGCCCGCCAAGATGCCAACGGCGCATTGGAGGATGACCACCATGAAATAGACAAGCGCTTCAACTTGGGTAGCGAAGAAAGCCTGCAGTATTCGCTCGAGACTCCACGAACAGGCAGCGGACATCTGGGCCGTCGGTGTCACCGCGCACTGGCCGAGCAATCGGTAGGCCACCCCAAGCTCAAGGTCACCGCTGATGATTCAAACCCAGTCTGTCGCCAGTAGCGAGTCTGGGAGGCTGTCACGTAGGGAGGTCTTCGTGGCACCACCGAAAGCCCGGGGCGACTCGGGCTTTTTTACGCCCGCCTTTATCCGTCAGCACTTTCCCCTGCGCCCATCGGCAACCAGCAGGCGGCACAGAGTGCTGACGAATACACGCAACCCCATCGAGGTAATCGCCATGCATCCATCTATCCAACAGCGAGTCGACGGGGTTGCGGCCCTGCACATTCGCTCGACCATCGCCACCGCCGCGTTCTACGCCCTGATCTGCAAGGAGCCACCCGTGCAGAAGATTCGCTACCAGGTCGTGGCCAAGGGCGAGAACGCCTACCACATCACCGAGCTGGCCACCGGCAAGGTCCGCGGCTTCCGCTTCACCTACAAGGAAGCGGTCAACTTCGCGCAGCAGCTCGAATCGCGCGCCGACGGCATCAAAGTCACACTCTACGGTGACCGGCCATGATCGGCGTGCCAATGCCCGACCCTCGGGACAGCATCATCGAAGACTTGAACCGTCAGATGGATCAGTTCTTCGGCGCCGGCAAGTCGGTAGAGGAAATTCCAGCCGGCGTTACCGGTGATCACAAGCTGGGTACCAGCGCCTACCACGACCGCTTGCGTGCCGAGCGAAAGAAGCTCGCCCCCAGCCTGAAGAAGCTCGCCTTATCCGGCATATCGCTGAATAAGGCTGCCGAGACACTGGGCATCGACCACAAGCGCGCTCGACTCATTGCACGAGAAAGCAAGATCTCATTCCCCGGCGCTAACATTTCAAGATCCGAGCATTGCGATAATTGACGCTCCGATCGAGGCGATGGATTCTGCAGTAGGGAGCGCTGCGATAAGGCCGCGGATTATTGTTTTCTTTGGAGCCGGTAATTCAAGCTGAGTTTTCAACTCATCCACGACTTCCAAAGCCTCCTTTTCCTCAACCTCGGAAAGGCCAAGCTTGGAAAGCTCCGCTCTTAATTCCTCAATGACTCTGGAAACCTGAGCGCCGTGAGATACCGTATTTATGGAGTTATCGACGCTGTGATTGTTTACACGGGCGTTATCACCATGAAAGTTGTAGGTAATACTTTGAACAACACGCTCAGCCTCGGCCTCGCCCATACGCCTTACCGTCATTTGATAGTGCGCTTCGAAACCCATCACTGCCTCATAGAATCCTGGTTCAACAACTTCAAATGTTTCTGTCGCACCATTGGACATGTGTCGCACAATCAAGTCTTTAGGTTCGATAAAAATCGAAGAATCCCAAAGAAAGACTTACCTTTTTGAACACTGGCCTTGAACCCTTCAAACTTTTGGCCATTCTTTTTGACAATGGAAATGTTGTCGGTTGCGAATTCATTAAAAGTGCCGCGCATAACTTTTCCTTAAGTGCTAGTGATGGCTTGGATTTAGTTTTTTCTACTCACGCAAGACTGTACATCTTGGCAAAAATTATCACCATCCCCTGGCCACCTACCCGGCTCGCCGAGAACAGTGCTTGGCATCAGGTGAAGGTCGCAGCGTGAGACGTTTTCGCACCCAGCAACGCAAACGACAGACCTGGCTGGACTTGCCCGCCAGCGGAATTGAAGAGGTAGGCCATGGCCGAAGTACAGGAGCCGACGAAGGAAGCCATCAAGCAGAAGAAAAAGCGCGAGAAGGCAGCAGCAAAGGACGCTGCATTGGGCGTCGAGAAGTTTACGGTTGAAGTGGCTGGGGTGTTCAAGCATGACCTCAAGCGGGTCATGGCGGCCCACGGCATCAACAACCAGCAGGAGGTTTACCAGTTGCTGCTGATGAACCTGATCGACGCCGATTTCGAAACACAGGCTTGGATGCTTAGAAGTGTCACGACACCTTATGAGCCAAGCGAAAAGGTGTCGCGAGCATTTTACGAGAAGAGCGTGGCCGAGATTGCAGCTGATCCGGGGGATGAGGTCGTTAAGCCTCCCGACCCAACTCTCGAAGAAAAGCCTTCCTTGCTTCCTCGCCTTTGACTTCATCCGGTTCGACAAACTTCCACACATCATTCATGTTTTTGGTAAGTCTGAGCATTGCTGGAGTATTCAAAAATCTTTCAAAGTCCTCTGGACTGGACAGGCTTTTCCTTATCCCGCAAATCTCGCTGGAGATCAGATAAGTGTTTTCCACCGATACTGCGGAAACCTTCCGCAATTGATCGCGTATTGCCTCTACTTCTTCTCGCGCAACACGGGTCGCCTGGACGTCTCGCTTTATCGATGCCTTCCAGAGATTTATTTCTGTGATGCTATCGCCAAAAATCAATGCAGCTGAAACTAGCAACCACAAGATCGCGACAGCACTGAAAGCTCCAAAATCGATCGCGCTAGAAAGATATGCGATCGGCAGAGCCACGACCGATATCCCGAGAAGCGCAAAGCCACAGCGCCCAGTCAGCCCTAACTTGTTTTGCATCAAGCACCCCTTTCATTTCCGGCTCCATGCCGGGCAGAACACAAATACCCCACTTCTACGAATCACGCCAGCCATCAATCGGGAACGATCATATACGCTAGGTGCCGCAACATCGAATCGTAAGCTTTATAGTAAGTTGGGGAATTATTGAAGCTTTGGAAATGTTTAACTTGTGTTTTCAGAAGTAGCTTTCCGACCGACATACCCTGCGGCAGTTTGTCCGTAAGACTGAGACCAAGCAACGGCTTTGCCACTTTAGCAAAGTCCTTCACACATTTTTCAGATGTATGAGCGACGCGATTTCTTATGACAATTGCATCGGCGATGCGATCTTTATAAACATGCGGCACCTTTGAAAAAGGCTCACCCCGCTCAAAATAAATTTTCGCTTTAGAAATAACATCGCCGTAATTAGTCCAAGTTAAGTAATTTTTGGTTAAGTCATACCCAGATTTCCCACCCAAAACCTCAATAGCATGCGCTATCCCTTGGCACTTTCCAATCTTCAAGTTTGGCAAATATGTCGGAGTTATTGCCCCCGCCATGTATCGAATGAATGTATCGCCAAGAAATTCTTCCCAAGCTCCAATACTAGACATAAAACAAAGACCAACAACCCTAGTGGCCTGACCGGGGTGAAAATCAGCTCTATTATTATGATAAGAGAACTTAGAGTATGGCAAAATCGTTTCAAACAAATTTAGATTGCTATCTAAGATTTTTATAAAATCATTTCTTGTCGCAGTTACATTTGGCTGTCTAGACACTTTCGATCCCTGAATAAAAAATAGTTTCCAATAATAACTCAGGTCACAAAAAATAGCCTTAGGCCATCACAAAAACACACCGGGCATGCCCCGGCATAGGACGCCCCATGCCCACTGCAATCGATTTGTTCGCCGGTCTCGGCGGATGGTCAACCGGTGCCCGCAACGCCGGGATCAATGTTATCTGGGCCGCCAACCACTGGCCGGTCGCCGTCGAATGGCACAGCGCCAACCACCCGGAAGCCATTCATATCTGCCAAGACCTGCATCAGGCGGATTGGTCGAAGGTACCCGCTCACGACATCATGCTCGCGTCACCCTGCTGCCAGGGCCATTCGAAGGCCAGGGGGAAGAAGTCAGGCAATGCGCAGCACGATGCGTCCAGGTCGACAGCATGGGCCGTGGTGTCAGCCGCGGAATACCACAAGCCCGAAATAGTCCTGGTAGAGAACGTCGAAGAGTTCACGGACTGGGCGCTGTATCCAGCCTGGTCACAGGCCATGGCAGCGCTGGGCTACATGATCGCGCCGCATGTAGTCGACTGCGCTGATCTCGGCGTGCCGCAGCATCGAGTGCGCCTGTTCCTGGTCTGCACTCGAAGTAAATCTCCATTGATGCTCGAGCTGCACCGGCGCCAGCACGTGCCGGCCGCCAGCTTCCTTCAGTTCGACGTTGGCCGCTGGTCACCAATCGAGAAGCCAGGGCGCGCGCAGGCCACTCTCGACCGAGTGCGCAACGGCCGCGAGCGATTCGGCGATCAGTTCATCATGCCCTACTACGGCAAGGGCTCAGGGCTGACCGGTCGCGATATCAACCGCCCGATAGGCACCATCACCACGCTGGACCGCTGGGCCCTGGTGCGCGGCAACGAGATGCGCATGCTCTCGGCAAATGGGGCGCTTGCCGCCATGTCGTTCCCCGCCGATACCCTGCGTCCGGACAACCACCGGCTGACCATGCACATGGCAGGCAACGCTGTTCCGCCGCTCGCGGGTCAGCGGATCATCGAGGCCCTTAAAGCAGCCTCATGATAGAAATCAACTTATTGGCTTTTTCCGAATGCGTAGCCAAGAGCGAGGGTGATAATTGGAACAAAAATAGACCAAACAGTTTTTATATGCTCCAAGTATTCAAAGTCCTTATAACAAACAACTAGCGAGAACATTAAAAGACTTAAAATAGATGCAATTACAAAACTCCATGTGATCGTCATCCAAACAATGGAATTTTTCGCATTATCACCCGTACCAATCGTTGCTTGAATAGACCCGTGCGATCCTGCCGCTGGCTTTGGCGTTTCGCTGCCCACTGCACCTGCTTTTTCCTCGGAACTCCAAGTACCAGACATCATCGTTATCCGTGCAGGAAGGTATAAGAAAAAGTGCGCATACCAGCCAATCTATTCACAGTTCCTACGGAAAAGCATAGAGAAAGCTGTTTCCCATCGACATATGTTACAGGAATAGGGCCATAAAGCCCCTCTCCGGTCATGTGGGAAAAATTGGCCAAATATAACACCCATGTATTGCCCTCAACTTTTGACTCATAACGAGACATCGGGTTACTAAAATCCTCAGTAAAGCGCACTTGCATATGCATCCCATTGATAAATATATCAATGGGCGAATTTGCCGAAAAATGAATTACCCCACTTGCTACCACTTCCAGACCTTTAACAAACGCCTTAATTTCCATTACTACCTCCAAATTTGGCGAGACTTTACCTGAGCTTGCTCCATCACTCAATCAAGGTGTGGAGCTCTACGAGAAAGCTTCACATCTGAATACTCCGCGTGAGGAGATATATCGCCTTTTTGATAACAAAAACTCACTTTCCGGGCATGCCCCGGCATAGGTATCCGTCATGCCCACAGAAAACCGAAATCACCCAGCCGACCATGCAGCCATTGAGCGGCTGCACCAGCAGTACGTCGGCAAAATCGAACGCTTCTCCGATGAGCTGATGGTGTTTCAGGATGCAGCCTACGCAATGGGCCTGGACCGTGGCGCCGAGCTGGCCAAGTCGCCGGGCGTGACTCTCGCTGCCGCCCGCTCCAACCGCCTGTACCTGGCCGGGCCGATGACTGGCTTAGAAGACTTCAACTTCCCCGCCTTCAACAAGATGGCCGCCGAGCTGCGCGCCCGGGGCTACGTCGTCGAGAACCCGGCAGAGCACGGCGTCGTCGACGGTGCGGACTGGGCGGACTACATGGCCTACGACCTGACCCGTCTCGGCCTGTGCGGTCAGGTTGCGGTGCTGCCCGGCTGGGAGAACTCGAAAGGCGCCCGGCTCGAAGTGCACATTGCCCGCGAGCTCGGCATGAAGGTTGTGAATGCCCATGATCTGGTATCGATGGAGATTGCAGGATGAACAGTCAGTGGAAACTGGTGCCGGTCGAGCCGACCGAAACCATGGTGATCAACGGTTTCGAGTCGGAACCTAACGAGTGCTTCACCGACGATGAAGTCTGGGAGCAATACCAGGAGATGAGCGGCTGCCAGCAAGCGGCATTCCGCGCGAAACTGTGCTGGGCTGCGATGATCAGCTCTTCTCCAACCTCGCCAGAAGAAGATGCCCAGCCAGTTATGAAGCTCGAAGCCAAGCGGCTGTGGGGCGGCGCCGGTGAATATGTCGTGAGTTTCGTGAAACCCGGCTGGCTCGATGAATGCCGAAAGACTGGCGGGGAATTCTTGCTCTACACCCATCCTGATGCGGGCAAAGTTGCGCGACTCACCGCCGAGCGTGACGCCCTGCAACTGCTGCTGAACGAGCGCGACGAACGACTGCACAGCCTTGAGCAGTCACGCCGTGCTGAATTCGACAACGGGCGGGCGGCCGAGCAGCGGAACGAAGAACTGTCGGGAATGCTGCAGCACCTGGTGGACAACCCATATCGATTCACCGAGGCCTACCGCGCCCGCATCGCCGCCGCGCTCAACCCAAGCAGCAAGACACCTGATCAATTGCGTGAGGCCGCGAAAATGATCGGCATCGAGCGCATGCCACCGATGGAGTACGACGAGCCATGACCCACAAAAGCTACCGTCTCGACCCCAGCGTGAGAAGCATCACCGACTTGGTGAGTGATGAGCAGGTGCAGAGCTCATTCAAGAACACCAACTTCGGGCACGGCGACTTTCGCGGGCTGCTGGCCCAAGGTTGCATCAAGGCGCTGGCTGGCTGGCATCAGGGTCACACACGCACCTGCATCCTCGAAGAGCTGCGGCTGATCAGTTGGAACCGGCAGGTCGGCAAGATCAAGGTCACCGCCAAAGGTCGGCACTACATCTGGCTCGCCTTCAAAGGCCGACCGGGCGTCTAATTCCGCAAAGAGTACATCCGTACTCCACCCGCAAATCTACCCCCTCCCCCTTCAAAGTCAGCCGCTATTTCGAGGACGCTGACTTAGGACTCGCACTTCCAGCAGCAGCCAACTGACGAGCTCGGCTTACGCCCCAAGCCATAGCTCTGGTCATTGATTCACCCGGACTTGGGTTAACGGTTTCTTCATGCAACGCCATGCCACCGGAAGCATAAATACCGATGAACATTTGGGTTTCGCCGGTACGAGATAGCCTGACCTGCACGTCGATGTGAGTTCCATTACTGAAAGTTTCATCATGTGTTCGGTTGTGGATCTCGGGATCTGCCCAAGCCCAGAAAATGTCGCCGCGAAGCCTCATACCGCCCTCCTGCCTGTTCCTTGATAGGGGCTTAAAACTCCTCCAAAGATAGACCTGATCGAACGAAGCGCAACGGCGCCGAAGCGGTTACGGACGGCCGGTTTCAATACCTCTACAGCTCCAATTCCCTTGTACATATTTTAGCCGCTATAGCGGCAAGGACGAAGTCATGTCTGCACAAAAGCCAATCATCATGTACGACGCCCCGGAAGCGGCCAGCCTCAAAACGGTAACCGGCTGGGTTTCCGCTGACGGTCGTTTTTTCGGCGCCGACGAAAACCTTGCCCGCTACTGCGGTGCCACCCACCGCCGCTGCGAAGCGAACCCTGACCACGATATCTACGAAGTGAACAGCTACTGCAAAGCGTGCCACCACGCCCGCCGCCAAGCGAAATTTGCAGCGATGCCGGTCAAGGAATGGGCCGGCGAGCCTCTGGTTATATTCGATGGTGATCGGTACTTCTTTGATGAAGACGATCTGCGCGACTACCTGGTCGATAGCGAAATCGATCTGGCCGACCTGCAGCTCTGTATCTGCGAACCGAACTACCCCAGCCAAATCGACCCGGCAGATCACTTCATTGATGATCTGCCAGAGGACGGCGAGATCCGCGACGATCAGTTGCTTGCGGCATTCGAATTGCTGAACGAGATGATCCGCAAGTCCGAGCCGCTGTCTTGGTCAGAAGGCGAATTCGCCGCGCAACTCCCGCAGTCGCTCATCGAGGAGATCACCACCGAGAGGGCGAGCCATGCGATTGAAGAAAGCTGAGCGCGAGCAAGTGCGCCTGAAGTACGGCGGGCATTGCGCGTATTGCGGCGTACTGCTGGGTGAGCGCTGGCACGCCGATCACCTGGAACCGGTTATCCGGGTCGCTGATGAGCGTGTCGCCGAGCAGATCAATAACCACAACCTCGGCAACATGATGCCAGCCTGCGCCCCCTGCAATATCAGCAAAGGCCGGCAGACGCTGGAAGGCTGGCGGGATTGGATCGCCGGACACGTCAACAGCCTCAACAGCTACCACCCAATCTACCGTCTCGCCAAGTCGTACGGCCTGATCGCTGAGACTGGCGCGCCGGTGGTCTTCTACTTCGAAAAGGTGCAGCCATGATTTTCTCCTGCGTGGCAGTAAGCACCCTCTTCTTCTGGCTTCAATTGGTACTGACCATAAAGGCGGTGATCGGATGAGCAATCAAATACGCGATGAGTTTGAGGAGTGGGCCGCCGAGGAGGCCGAAGTACGCGGAGTCGGCACGCTTCTCGGGCTTATGAAAGATGAGCACCACGACCGATATTCAATGATTTGGACGCAGACCGCATAGGTGGCTTGGCAGGCTTCTCGCGCTGCGCTGGTGGTTGAGCTGCCTTTCGACGTGACTGGCGGTCATTACCGACTGGCTGTCGAATCCTGCAAGCGCTGCATCGAAGCCGCGGGCGTGAAGGTTGCGCCATGATCGCCCTCGCCTGGTTCGCCTACGTGTACTGCTACAAGGGGCCGCGGTGATGAACCATCAGCCTAGGGGTGGCATGTGCGCAACCTGCACCCACGCCCACCGCAATTGTAGCCACCTCCCCTTCAGCACCATGCCGCCGCTTTCGCGTGACGGGCAGACGGTGATCGTGCGCTGCACTGACTTTCAGAGGCGGCAGCGATGAACCGCATGGTCAGCGTCCACACCGAGGAACTGACCGGCCCGGCGCTGGACTGGGCAATCAACGCGATCGAGGGAGATCAGCAGCCCGTCGCGGGCCAGCTGGATCTCTTCGCGCTGCCCGACGCCGAGCAACTGATCACGAAGTACGGCGTCTGGGTCGACGTTGGCCACCGGCACGAATGGCTGGCTGACGCGACAAGCGACCCGTTCAACCGCCAGCCCGGCGAAACACGAACCATCGCAGTGTACCGCGCCGTGGTTTTCGCCAAGCGCGGCGCCGCGGTGAAGGTCCCCGCCGACCTGATCCATCAATAACCCCAACCACTCAACAGCCTGCCGGTGTACGGCGGGCGGAGACTTCGTATGTCAGCAGTTCAACGATTCCACGAAGCGGCCAACGACGCGCTGGTCAAACTCAGTGAGCATTGCTTGCCCGGCGCCAAGCTGGCCTTGGTGATTTACACACGAGGCGAGCCAGAGCGCGACATCGTCATCGAGGACCAAGGTCTTGATCGGGACGAGTTGGTCAGCACGCTGCGCCGGCGAGGGCTGAGCATCGACGGCGACAACGCCTACAAGCGTGACCTGCTGGATGCAGTGGTCGGAGCGCTGGCCTTCGGCGCGCAGAACACGAACCCGCCGCCGTCCGATCATTGGGCAACGCGATTCTGGGAAATCGGTCGGGAAGAGCGCGAGCTGCACGAAGAGCTGGTCGCCGCGCTGAAACTCACCCGCGAGAACCTGCACGCCTGCCAAGCCACCATCCACCTATGCGGCGGGTTCGACCCCGCATATGTGAACGATGCCCAGGCAGCAATGAAGATTGCTGACGCGGTTCTGGCCAAGGCCGGCGCATAACCCATCACCACCTTCTGCCGCCACGCGCGGCATGGAGCATCACAATGGCAAAAATTCTGGCCCAGATCACGGTCAAGTTGCCGCGCCTTATGGAGGCAGGCGAATACAGAAAGCTCCGATACGTCGGCGGCAAGCCGAGTTTGCAGCAGTTGAAAAAATGGATTGAGGAAGGCGAAGTGGTAGGAGAAGTAAAAGGCGGGATGTATTTCGTGGATGTGCAGGCGGCCGTGATGGGGTCAGATGATCCCCTGCTGGCCAAGATGTTGGAGATAGGCTGATGGCTGCCCGGCCGCGCACGCTCAAAAACAGGAAGCTACCGCCAAATCTTTACCCGAACGGTAAATATTTTCGGTACCGGAATCCCATTACCGGCTTGATGACCAGCATCAACCGCCCACTTGAGGAAGCAATCAAGCTCGCGCACGCAGCAAACCTCAAGGTCGCGGCGCTGGTCGTCGATGACGGGGCGCTGCTCACCCTGCTGACCGGCGACCGGTTGCCAACGGTGAGCAACCTGCTGCAGCGGTTCAATGACGAATGGCTGGTGGACAAGGGTTATGCGGCGCGGACACTGGAAGAGATCAAATTCAAGCTCGAGCGGTACCGGCAAGATCTCGGCGATCGCCTGATCGGGCAGATGGACGTGCTGGCCATGGCTGAATACCTGGACCAGTTCAGCAACAACGCCTACACAAAGCATCGCGGGCTGTGGGTGCAGATCTTCGCTTTCGCCGTGGCCAAGGGGTTGGCCGAGCGCAATTGCGCCGAGCTGACGCTGGTCAAGAAGGAAGCCGAGAAGAAGCGCCAGCGGCACACGCTGGAAGGACTACAGACGATCATCGGCGCGGCGACCACGCCGCCCTGGCTCAAGCGAGCGATACGCCTGGCACTGGCTAGCCTTCAGCGCCGCGAGGATATCGTGACCTGGCTGAAGTCGGCGGTCGACATGGACAAGAACACCTTGACGGTGTCGCCGGGCAAGACCCAGGGCTACGACAACCCGGTCCACCTGAAAATTACGATGGGCACCGCGCTGCGTGAAGTCGTCGGTGAGTGCCTGCGCTCGCCGCTGGTCTCGCCCTACCTGATCCACTACAAGCCGAAGGCCCGGCGCCGCGAACAGATCGACGCGAAGGATCACTGGACGTCGGTGACGCCGGACTATCTGACCAAGGAGTTCAGCAAGGCCCGCGACGCCGCGCACGCCTACGACAACGTGCCGGCCGGTGAGCGCCCCACTTTTCACGAGATCCGCGCTTTAGGTGCATGGCTGTATGAGCAACAGAACTTCCCGCAGGAATACATCCAGGCACTGCTGGGCCACGCGGACGAGAAGATGACGAAGCACTATCAGGAGGGACACGGCGACAAGACGATCGACTATGTTGAGGTGAGCGCCGAACTGGCGTTCTGAGGTGGGGGTTTTGCAAAAGTTTTGCAAAAGTTTTGCAAATCGCAGACAACAAAAAAGGGCTCACCTTTCGGTGAGCCCTTCCAGACCGCCCAGCAGAGCGGATTTTGTTTGGTAGGCGCGATTGGACTCGAACCAACGACCCCCACCATGTCAAGGTGGTGCTCTAACCAACTGAGCTACGTGCCTGCTGTGAGGCGGCATTCTA
>Ga0157369_10002429_pt1 | contig 22383 bp, 21 predicted proteins | sample C25metaG_FD_113461 | JGI IMG/M metagenome (GOLD analysis project Ga0157369, IMG submission 113461) | Corn rhizosphere microbial communities from Kellogg Biological Station, Michigan, USA - C2-5 metaG | ecosystem: Host-associated > Plants > Roots > Rhizosphere > Soil | place: USA: Michigan...
CTCCCGCAAATCGCTCGAATAGGGCCTCATCCATGCTGGCCTCCTCACCAGTAGCCAGCTTGAATCACAAAATCTGACCGCAGGGAATCCCCAACGATTCAATCTCAGTCAGATCAACTCTAGCGCGGGAAGATCGCTGGAATTCTCCCAGCGTGCTTCGCTTCCGCAGGTGGCTTCAGGAGGAAGTAGCGTTCAGCGACACCGCACCCGGCAACTGAGGCGCGAAGGAAGCGGCAGCCGCACGATCCGTGGAGAGGTGGCCTGGGCGCTTCAAACCGCCAAGTGCCTGGCAATTGCGGCGTCGTTTAGGTTGGGGATCATCCCGGAACTAACGATGCGCCCTTTTTCCAATATGGTGAAGCTTTGACTGGCTTGGCGAATGAACGCGATATTCTGGTCTACCAAAACGATAGTCATCGCTTCCTCGCGGTTCAGGCGCAGAATGATTCTCTGAATCTCCTCGACAATATTGGGCTGGATCCCTTCAGTAGGTTCGTCGAGCAAGAGGATGGACGGCCGCGCCGCAAGCGCCCGGGCGATCGCTAGTTGCTGTTGCTGCCCCCCTGAGAGCAGACCGCCTGCACGATCGAGATTTTCCATGAGATACGGGAAAAGCTCGGGCACTAGCGTTGGAATTTCGCTGCTAGGGCTCGGCGATGCGAATGCCCCCATCAAGATATTCTCGCGAACCGTGAAATCGGGAATAATCTGCCTGCCTTGTGGTACATAGGCGATGCCGGATCGCGCGCGCCGGTAGGTGGGCGCGTTTGAAAGGTCCATGCCATCGAGCATGATCCGCCCGCCCATGCGGGTCGTGAGGTTCATAATCGTTTTCAGAAGCGTGGTCTTGCCCACGCCATTCCTGCCGAGGACCGCCGTGATTTCTCCCTTTGGTATCTGCAAGCTGATGTCCTGCAGTGCACGGCTACGGCCATAGAAGCTCTCGACCTGTTCCAGAACAAGCATTCAGACTATTCCCTTGGATCCGAGATATGCTTCCCTCACGGCGGCGTTGGCCTCGATATCCGCCACCGATCCCTCCGCGATGATTTTGCCGAGGTGCATGACCGTGATGCGGCTGGCGATTTCCTTCACGAACGCCATGTCGTGTTCGACAGCCACAATGGTGTGGTCGCGGCGCATCTCGTTGATGATGGCGGCCGTCCGCATGGTTTCGCCCTCGGTCATGCCTGCGGTCGGTTCATCGAGGAGGATCACGGCCGGATTTTGCGTTATGAGTATGCCTAGTTCGAGCCATTGGGTCTCGCCGTGGCTCAATATACCTGCTTCTAAGTCTGCCTTGTCAGGCAGCCCAATGAGTTCGAGGACCTCATCAACCCGGCGAAGCGTTCCGTCAGGATAGGCGAGACGCAGGTTGGCAAAGACTCCCGGTGTCGGCGCAGCGGCCACCTTCAGGTTCTGGCGAACTGTCAATTCCCGAAAGACACTTGGGATCTGGAACTTCCGCCCAAGCCCGGCCCGCGCGATCCTGTGCTCATCAAGTCCGGTGACCTCCCGGTCGCCAATATAAACGTGGCCGCTGGTCGGCTGGGTCTTACCCGAGACAAGGTCCATCAGCGTCGTCTTGCCTGCGCCATTGGCGCCGAGGATGACACGAATTTCTCCCTTCTCGACCACGGTCGAAACATTATCGACCGCTTTGAAGCCGGCGAATGCGACCGAAAGCCCATCTATGGTGAGCGCCGCTTCCCTCATTGCGCTTTCCCCGTCTTCGCCAGTTTTGCGCTGGATATGTGCGCATCTTTCCGGGGCGACGTATCAGGCACGAGCATGCGTCCCGCCATCTCCATGCAAACCCCGGCGATGCCCCGCGGCAAAAACAGCACCGCCATGATGAAAGCGAAGCCCATGACCACCGTCCATGCCTCGACGAACTGCGGCGTTTCGCTCACAGTCGCCTGCACAAGATTGATAAGGATAGCGCCGATGCAGGCGCCGAGCAGGGAATTGCGTCCACCGACCGCCGCCCAGATCACCATCGAGATTGAGAAACTCAAATCCATGAAAGTGGGCGATACGAACCCTGACGCGATAACATACAGCATACCGGCATATCCTGAGATCGCGGCGGCCACGCAGAAGAAAAACAGTTGATAGGATGCGACATCGAAACCTAGGAAGCGTGCGCGGCGATCGTCGTCACGGCTCGCTTGCAGGATAAGGCCGGCTCGTGTTTCGGTTATGAACCGGCTAATGGCCAGAACGGCGATCAAACTGATTGCGATCAGGTAATAACTCGACAGGCCGTAAGGGTCGAAGTCGAAGCCCAGAATGGAAAGATACCCCAAATCGGTGAGGCCGTTAAAGCCGTTGGTGAAAGGCTGCGCCTGCACGACGAGCATGCGGGTCAGCAAAACTATGGCAAGAGTGATGATTGAGACAAACACGCCGGAGATGCGTTTACGGAAAACGATATTGCCGATGATGAAAGCAACGATGACCGGCAGTATGATGCCGGTCGCCAGGCCGACATACTGACTGTTGAATGGCATCCACAAAAACGAGCCGCTGTTGATGCAGCAAAGATCAGGCTTTGCGCCCGGTTCGGCGTTCGAGAGCATGAAATCGGGTATCGGCGTCGTTGAGCCCTGTTGCAGGCTGGTTGCGCTTGCCAACTTCAGCGACATTCCGATGGCATAGGCTCCGACGCCAAAGAACAGGCCCTGCCCGAGATTGAGAATGCCCGCATAGCCCCAGCATAGTGACATCGCGATGCCGAGCATCCCGAACACCAGGAACTTGGAGAGACGGTTCAACCAGAACACGTCGAACAGGGTAGGCGCGATAAGAACGAGAAGTATGAAGAGTAGGTAAGCGCCTTTCGCGGCGTCCTGTCTAGATATCAACATTCAACGCCCCCTGTAGGAAAATAGCCCCTTGGGCTTGCAGATAATGATGAGGATGACGATACCGAAAACTATCGCCCTGGCGAGGATATCGTTGGTCAAGGCTGAGGCGATGCCGGTGATCTGGCCCAATATACCGGCCGCGAGCACCGTTCCTCCCAGACTTCCAACGCCGCCTGTGACCACGACCAGGAAGGCTTCGACGACTTTGGGCGTGCCCATGTCCGGGAAAACCGATTCCAGGCCGGCGATCATCACGCCCGCGATGCCGGCGAGGCCAGAGCCATAGGCGAACGTCAGTGCATTGACCCGGGCAACGTCGATCCCGCACGCAGAGGCCATGTCGGGATTGCGCATGATCGCCCGAACGCGCATGCCGAGCGAGGTCTTGTACATGATCCACCAGGTTACCACCGTGACGATGACAGTGAACGCGATCACGAAGGTGCGATAGGCGTTGAACTCATACGATCCGACGGCGATGACGCCATGCAGGAATTCCGGGGTCTGGACAGTGCGCAGGTCCGTGCCGAGCCCCTGTATCGTGATACCGAAGAAGGCCAGTCCGAAAGATAGCCTGATCGCCTGCTGTAACAATATTGCAACGCCCCAGGTGGCGAGCAGAGTGTCCAGCAGCCTTCCGTACAAGCGGGCGACGATGACCCGTTCTATCAGAAGGCCCGCGCCCGCCGACACTATGAAAGCGAGCGGGATAGAAGCCAATAACCCAAGGCCTAGCCAGATCTTGGCCATGACGGCCGTATAGGCGCCGAGCATGACCATCTCACCATGTGCCATGTTGATGACGCCCATCGCTCCATAAGTGATCGCCAGCCCAAGCGCGACCAGCAGCATGATGGATCCAACGCTGAGCCCTATGAAAACTGCGTCGAACATGCCTTATCCCCCGCTCGTACCCGTCACTTAGGCAGCTTGGCGGTATCGAGACCGGATACGGTGCAGTAAAGGTTCCCCTCGGTTTCGCCATAGGCCGAATACGGCAGAGGCTGGACGGGGCCAGGAAACTGGTTGACGATCTTCCCGGAGCCATCGGCCTGCCATTGCGCGATGCGCGGGGTATGCGCCGTGTGCAGATTTTCGGCATTAATGGTCACGGTGCCGCCCGGTGCATCGTAGCTCAGTCCGCCGATGGCGGCGCGGATCGCATCCGCTGAAAAGTCACGCGCCTTTTCCACCGCTGCTTTCCAGAGATAGACCTGGAAATAGGAGGAGTGGAGTGGGTCGTGTGTTACCGCCTGAGGATCTTTAACGAAAGCCCGATAGCGTTGCACGAAGTCGCGGTTCCGCGGGGTGTCGATCGACTGGAAATACGGGAATGAGGTAAAGCTTCCGGCCGCATATTCCGGGCCCATCGCTGCGACTTCGACTTCGCTCGTGACGGTAGAGCAGATCGGCACCTTGTCATGCGTCAGCCCCTGGTTGCGGAACTCCTTGTAGAAGGCGATCAGAGAATCCCCGACAACATTGGAGATGACCGCATCGCATCCCGAATTCTTGATCTTGCTGACCATGGACGCCCATTGCGAATATCCAAGCTCCAGATACTCGTCGGCAATCCATTGTGCGCCGTTCTGCTCAATCAGAGATTTGCTGACCTTGGCCATCTCTCGCGGGAAAAGATAATTCGACCCGACTATGAAGAACTTCTTTTTTCCCTGCTTTTTCACAAGCCATGGGATGTAGTTGGACAGTTGCTGGTTTGGTACCGCACCAGTGTAAATCACATTTTTCGAACACTCGTATCCTTCATAAAATGTCGGATAGAAGAGAAGCGACCCCCGCCGTTCGAACACAGGCAGGACCGCCTTTCGGCTGGCGGACGTATAGCAGGCAAAAACGGACTGCACCTTGTCCTGCAAAACAAGTTTGGAAGCCTTTTCGTTGTAGGTCTTGGGATCTGACGCACCGTCTTCCAGGATCAGTTCGATCTGTTTGCCCAATACCCCGCCTTTGGCATTGATCTCCGCGATGGCCATCCTGGTCGCATCGGCCATGGTCTTTTCGGTGATGGACAGCCCGCCCGTCAGCGAAAAGATCGAGCCGACCTGGACCGTGTCCTTCGTGGCTGTCCGCTTGGTGATCAGCGCCGTGGCAGCAATGCCGCCAACGGCAACAGTTGATCCGACTATGAACTTGCGACGATTTATCTGCATCGATTCGACCTTTATTTGAGAGGAGATGGGAGGTCGTGGCCTCGAATTGATCGACCAGCACATGGCCAGCGTCAGAATCCGCTTCGAATTCCACGACCGACGACACTGTCGAAATGAAAAAGCCCAAGGCGCCGTTCGCGTGCTCTGGCCCTTTTGGCATCGCCGCCCGACTCCCCTGTCGAAAGGCGGGAACCGCATTTGGTTCTTCTCACGATAGAGACATTCCCTTAAAGAAAATGTCAACTCGATTTTTTTGGACCTTTTGTGGCGCGATTTCTTGACGACACCAGGCGGCGATCGGTCCATGGTGTTGCCTCTGCGTTCCACCGGCGTTACTCTGCGCCGTGGACCGACGACGTTCCACAAATAAGGCAGGGATCGCCTCGACCGCACTTCGTGCGGCGGGGCTTTTTTTATGTGCGAAATGGGAGCCGGAATGGCTAAGAATGACTGGAAGATCGGCGTACTCTTTTCCAAGACCGGCGAGACGTCTGCGGTCGAATCGACGATGGCGAATGCTACGCTGCTCGCGATCGAGGAGATCAATGCGCGGGGCGGCATACTTGGCCGGGCCATCGCACCGACGTTTCACGACCCGTCGTCTTCCCCTCCCAAATATAAGGAATTGGTCAAAGCGTTGCTCGATGACCATATCCGGATCGTGTTCGCTGGCTTCACCTCCACAAGCCGCAAGGCTATACTTCCCGAAATAGAGGCGCATCGCGGCCTATTATTCTATCCCACCTATTATGAGGGTTTCGAATTCTCCCAGCGCTGCATCTATACGGGAGCGGCCCCTAATCAATTTGCGTTGCAGCTCGCCGACTATCTGCTGCGTAACCAGGGAAAGACCTTCATCCTGGTGGGATCGAACTATGTTTTCCCCTATGAGATCAATCGGATCATCTCGGATTTCGTCATCCATCAGAAGGGGCGGATTTTGGATGAGATATATGTCCCCCTGACAGCCGATGCGGCCGATGTGAGAAAGGTCATAAAGCAGGCGCAAAAACTGAAGCCCGATGCCATAATCTCAACGCTGCTCGGGCGTGGTGCCGTCATGCTCTACGAATTCTATGCGGAAGCCGGGCTGGATCCTGCTCAGATGCCGATCGCCTCGATCGGGACCAGCGAGGCTGAATTCATATTGATGAAGCCGGGCGTCGCCAAAGGACATCTCAGCGCCGTCCCATTTTTCCAGAGTCTCGACACGCCGGAGGCGAGATGCTTCGTCGCAGCGTACAAGGCGCGATTTGGGAAGGACGCGCATGTCACCGCATCGGCGGAAGCGGCCTATTTTCAAGTTCATCTTTACGCCAAGGCGCTGGAACTCGCACAGAATGATGATCCCGACGAACTCCTGCGCGTGATCGATGGGCTGGAGATAGACGCCCCGCAGGGCCGCGTGCGCGTAAGCGCGGAAAACCACCATACCGCATTGTGGCCCAGGGTGGGCAAGGTCAACGATCGCAATGAAATCGACATCGTCTGGCAAGCGAGCGACAGGGCAGAGCCTGACCCCTATTTTCTCTTTTCTTCCGACGACGAATGGTTGCGCCAGTCCCGCGCGGCCGGGACGTTTTGATAATGGCTCTTCAGATCCTCAGGCATCTGAAAGATCTGCGGATGCAGGTTATCCATGCCCCGGATGCCGATGGAAAAGCGCTGGTGGAGCAACTCAGCCGAATCGGCTGCACCTTCCAGACGACGTGGCCGATTCCCGAAACGATCGCCCCTAATATCGATGTCGTCTTCGTATCGGTCGATCCGGAATTTCGAACCCAGATCATGAAACTCTGCTCGTTCGGGCAGATGACCCCGCCGACCTTGATCGCCATCACCGATTACGAAGATCCCGGCACCTTGCAGACTGTGCTCGAATGCGGCGCGCTGGCGATGGTGGAGCGGCCGATAAAGCCGTTCGGCCTTTTGTCGAATCTGACCATCGCCCGATCGCTGTGGGTAGATCGCCAGGATCAGGCAAAGCGCATTCGGAAGCTGGAGCGCAAGCTCACGGGAACCAACAAGATCGCGAAGGCGAAGAGCATAATCATGGAAACACAAAGGGTTTCCGAGCAGGAAGCCTATGAGACAATCCGCCAGCAGGCGATGTCCAAACGCATTCCGATGGACGACCTGGCGAACTCCATCATCAACGCGCACGAGCTGTTGACATCACGTCTTTCCACACTTAAGAGTTGAGCCGACCTTAAATGGTCGTGTTGCGGACGCCGATGATGTCGTTCGCCCTCAGGCAGAGCAGCCCGCGAAGTCCTCTTGGAAATCGCGGGTTTTTTTGCGTCATTTTCGGATGCGGTCATGGCCGATCGCATTTCGCGACTTCGCCGTGACGGGACATCATCCCGATCGCCCATCGCTTTCCCTTGCAGGAATCCCCCATGCTACACATCAGCCGCATTGTCGGTCATATGGCCGATCCCGATTTGGAATCCCGTGTCCATCATGCCGATCATCACGGCGGTGTGGACATGGTCACCATTGCGCCCGAGGATCTGGAACGGCGACGCCTTAAGGCGATCACGGACAGCGGCCGCCAACTCGCCATTGCCTTGCCCCGCGATCAGAAGCTTGCCGATGGGGCGATTCTGTTGCTTTCCGACGAACAGGCCGTCGTCGTCCGTGCCGGCACCCAGCGTTGGTTGAGGCTGACGCCGGTGTCAAAATCGGATGCGGTCGAACTCGGTTACCACGCCGGTAATCTGCACTGGCGTGTCAAATTCGAGGGGGCGGAACTGCTGGTGGCCTGCAACGGCGAAGAGCGCACATATCTCGACCGTATCCGCCCCATGCTGGACGACGGCCGGGTAGTGAGCCGGTCAGAGGGCGAATGATAAATCGCGCGCTCCTGCAGGCGCTACAGCATGCCGACAGCGCCTTTCCATCAGGAAGCTTCGCCTTCTCGCAGGGCCTGGAGGGCTCGGCTGCAATGATGGCGAGCGAGGGCCGGTTCGACGTAAAGGCCTTTGTACGGGTGCAGCTTCACCATCGCTGGCTGAACGCCGACCGGGTCGCCTTGATCCGCGCTCACCGCGCGCACGGTCGCATCGAGGAGATATGCGCGCTCGACGAAGAGGTGGAATTCAGCACGCCCGCCGCCGCGATGCGCGATGGTTCGCGTCGGAACGGCCAGGCGCTACTGGTCGCCCATGACCGGCTGGGATCGATCGAGGCCTCTCGATATCGGATGCTGGATCGCGGCGAGGGCGCCCATGGCCATCTCGCGGTTATGCAAGGCTATTTGTGGGGTGGCGCGGGAATGGAGCTCGACACGGCCGTCGCCGTTTCAGCCTATCAATGCGCGTCCTCGCTTTGCATGGCCGCTGTCCGGCTCGGCCTGATCGGCGCCCTGGAAACTCAACGATTACTGGCGGAATTGCTGCTCGATTTGGGCGATACGGCGACCGGTCAGGTCGCCGATAACGACCCGCTGACTTCATTCACGCCGCTCGCCGAGATCGCCGCCATGAACCACGGCCGATCGGGCCAACGCCTGTTTTCGAACTGATGGAGCGGCACCAGCCGGGACGCGGAGGATATCGATGTTGCTGACCCCAACCGAACTTGAGAGGCTGACGATCTTTTCTGCCGCTTCGCTTGCCCGCCGTCGCCAGGCCAAAGGCCTCCCCCTCAATTATCCGGAGGCGGTCGCGATCATCTCCGACGAGATACTCGAGGGCGCACGCGAAGGCCGCAGTGTGGCGGATATCATGTCCTTTGCCTGCGAAATCCTCTCCTGGGATGACGTCATGCCGGGTGTGCCGGCGATGCTGCCGATGCTCCAGGTTGAGGCGACTTTTCCGGATGGCACAAAGCTCGTGACCGTTCATGATCCGATCCGGCCCACGCCCAATTCGCCATCCACCGGTTTCGAACCGGGCAGGCTGATCTGCGAGGAGGGCGAGATCGAAATCAACGCCGGCCGCCGCAAGGTGTCGCTTTGCGTGGTCAATACCGGGGATCGCCCCGTGCAGATCGGGAGCCATTACCACTTCTTCGAGGCCAACAAGGCGCTCCGCTTCGATCGTGCGGCGGCATTCGGATTACGCCTCGACATTCCCGCGGGAACCGCTGTCCGCTTCGAACCGGGCCAGGAGAAACAGGTCAACCTGACCGAATTCGGCGGCGCCAAAGCCCTGGGCGGCCTCAATGGATTGACGGCCGGCGCAGCGGATGACCCGAATGTCAAAAGCAGCGCACTCGCCGCGGCGCGCGACCGCAATTTCCTGGGCGCATAGGAGCGTTCGAATGGCATTCATGAACAGGCATGATTATGCGGCCCTCTATGGGCCCACCGTGGGCGACGGCATCGTGTTGGGAGACACGGACCTCGTCGCGGTCATTGAAAAGGATCACGCGACCTATGGCGACGAATGCCTGCATGGCGGGGGCAAGACGTTGCGCGACGGCGCCGGCATGGCGGCAGGCGTACTTAGTACCGAAGGCGCGCTCGATTTCCTGCTTTGCAACGTGGTCGTCATCGATGCGGTAAAAGGCATCGTCAAGGGTGACATCGGGATCAAGGACGGCCGGATCGTCGGCATCGGCAAGGCGGGAAACCCCGCAACGATGGGCGGCGTCGATCCCCGCCTCATCGTCTCGCAATCGACGACGGTCCGTAACTGCGAAGGCCTGATCGCCACCGCCGGCGCGATAGATGTCCATGTCCATTTCGACAGCGCGCAGTTGTGCGACCATGCGATCGCATCGGGGATCACGACATTGTTAGGGGGATCGCTTGGCCCGATTTCGGTGGGGATCGATTGCGGTGGTCCCTTCAACGTCGGCAAGATGCTCCAGTCGGTGGAGCAATGGCCTCTCAATTTCGGCTTTCTCGGGCGCGGCAACTCGCATCGCCCGACATCTCTGCACGAACAGATCAGGACGGGCTGCCTCGGGCTCAAACTGCACGAGGACTGGGGCACGATGCCGATGGCCATCGACACCTGCCTCAAAGTGGCCGACGAACTGGATTTCCCTGTCCAGATCCACACGGATACGCTGAACGAGTCCGGTTTTCTCGAAAACACGCTGGAGGCCATCGGCGGCCGGACCATCCACATGTACCATACAGAGGGTGCGGGCGGCGGGCACGCGCCGGACATCATCCGCGTGGCCGGTCTGCCCTGGTGCCTGCCCTCGTCCACGAACCCGACCAATCCCTACACGGTCAACACGTTTGATGAGCATCTCGACATGACGATGACGTGCCATCATCTCAATCCTGCGATTCCGGAGGACGTGGCCTTTGCGGAAAGCCGGATCCGGGCCCAAACGATCGCGGCAGAAGACGTGCTGCACGACATCGGTGCGATCTCGATGCTGGGATCGGACAGCCAGGGCATGGGCCGCATCAACGAGGTCGTCTGTCGTACATGGCAGCTTGCCGACAAGATGAAGAAACAGCGTGGTCGGCTGGCAGAAGAACAAACACGCGTTGGCGATAATGAGCGGATCAAGCGTTACATCGCCAAATATACGATCAACGCGGCCCGTACCTTCGGCATTGTCGAACATGTCGGATCGCTGGAGGATGGCAAGCTCGCCGACATCGTCATCTGGCGGCCTGCATTCTTCGGCATAAAACCCGAACTCGTCATCAAGAGCGGGTTCATCGCCTGGGGCGCGATGGGCGACAGTGCCGCCTCGCTGATGACATGCGAGCCGCTCCTCCTCCGTCCGCAATGGGGTTCGTTCGGCCGTGCCCGGCAGGCGCTATCGGCCTGCTTCGTCAACCCGCTGGCGATCGAGGGCGGCCTTGCCGATCAGCTGGATCTCCGGAAAACATTGCTGCCGAGCCGAGGTACGCGCCGTCTGAGCAAGGCCGACATGCTGCACAACGATGCGTGCCCGGACATTCGTGTCGACCCGCAGACATTCGATGTTTTCGTCGATGGGGAATTGGCCACCTGCGAACCGGCCCACGAACTGCCCCTGGCCCAACGCTATATGCTGAGGTGATAGGATGAAAAACGCTATCCTCGAACTACGCCAGGATGCCGCCCGCACGGGATCGGCGCGTGTCGGAATCGGTGGCCCGGTCGGCTCGGGCAAGACCGCGCTGATCGAGCGGCTGATCCCGGTTTTCCATGACAAGGGCATCGCGATCGCGATCGTCACGAACGATCTGGTGACGGCGGAGGACGCCGAACGGATCAGGCGATCGGGGTTGATCGATCCCGCGCGCGTCGCGGCCGTAGAAGCGGGCGCCTGTCCGCATACGGTTATCCGCGAAGACCCGACACTCAATATTACGGCGGCCGACGAACTCGAACGGCGCTTTCCCGAAACGGAGTTAATTCTGATCGAAAGCGGGGGCGACAATCTCGCCTCGACCTTTTCGCTCGATCTCGTCGACTGGTGGATGTTTGTCATCGACGTGGCTGGCGGCGACGATATCCCGCGAAAGAATGGGCCAGGCGTCCTCAAGAGCGATCTGCTCGTCATCAACAAGATCGATCTCGCTCCCCATGTGGGTGTCGATCTGGCCCGGATGACGCATGAGGCGGAAGCGGTCCGGAATGGCCGGCCCATCGCACCGACCAATTGCCGAACTAGCGAGGGCATCGAGGCTATCGCCGACCGCATCATTGCCGAGTTGCTGTTTCGGTGACGCGGCATTGGCCAGACATATCGGAGTATGTCCGTCCCGCAGTGCCAGGAGCGCGCCGCGACGGACGGTTCGACATGCGTTTCAGGCGACATGGCGACCATACCAGGATCGCCCGGCAATATGTCTGCTATCCCTATCATTTTACGAAAGCATTCGAACTCGATCGCCACATTCCTGAACTGCTGACCCTCTATCAGCAATCTTCCTCCGGCGGCCTTTATCGTGGCGATGGCCTCACCAGCGATCTTATGGTCGAGGCAGGTGCGGCGGTTCATATCACGACCCAGGCATCTACCGTCGTGCACGATTGCCAGGGCTCAACAGCGCAGACATCGGTTCAGGCGACTGTCGAGCGTAACGCTTTTCTTGCCTACACGCCGGACCCCCTGATTCTCTTTCCCGGCGCGAAAATCGGGACAGCGACCATGGTGCGGATGGATTCGTCGGCCGTTGTCCTGCTGCACGAATTCTTTGACCGTCATGATCCGAAAGCAAAGGACGAGCAGTTCGATCGGATCGTTGCGCGAGTCGAGGTCAGGACACTAGAAGGTAGAACGCTGGTTCGCGATCGGATGAGCCTGCTGGGCCGCGATGTCGCCTCGCCACAATTCTCGCCGTTGGGCCGATGGAGGATATCGGGCAGCCTGTTTTTGCTTGGGCCGGAACGGCGGTTGCCTACCGGGCAAGAATTGCTGGCGGCGTCGACTACGCCCGGCGTGCTGGCCGGGGTGTGCACGCTTCCTAACGACGCCGGCCTTGTGGTGCGAATGCTCTCCAATGACGCGCAGGTCACCCAGCAGGTGGCGGTTCGTCTCTTCAACCTTGCCGTGAAAAGCCGGTTCGGCGCTGCACCGCAGCCACGGCGAAAATAACTCATCGAATCGAAGGGAAGCTTACGATGCTCAGACGCACAGTCCTGACGGCCACCGGAGCGATCGGCACGGTCTTGCCGACTATCGCTAACGCCCATCCCGGCCATGCTGATGGCGGGCTTGTCGGCGGTTTCACGCACCCGTTCAGTGGCCTTGATCATATCCTCGTGATGATGTTGGTCGGACTCGTCGCCGCAAGAAGCGGAGGACGCACCCGGGTCCTGCTCCCCGCGACCTTCGTTATCGTGATGGTGTTCGGCAGCCTCTCGAGTATCATGGGCGCCAACGTCTCCGTCATTGAACTGGGCATAGCGGCGTCGCTTATCGCACTGGGCATATGCTCCACGTTCGATGTGCGGGTACCCGCGGCGCTGGCTGTCACAGCGACCGCCCTGTTCGCCTTCTTCCACGGCCAGGCGCACGGCGCGGAACTGCCGGCTGCCGTGGCCAAGCTGCCTTATGTGGCGGGTTTTGTCGTCGCGACAGCGACCTTGCATCTCGCCGGCATCGCCGCGTGGATCGGCCTCTCGCGCTATGGCCGGCAAAAGCCGGCCGCACAAATGATGGGCGTCGCCAGCATGGTGCTGGGCGCTGTCATGGCTACCGGCATGGCCTGATCTGACGCTTTTTCTTCAACCGCCCAGTTTTCTTCAACCGCCCAGGAGACAACGGATCATCGGATTTATCAGTTCAGCAGAGGGGATGCCGCCGACGAGCCAGTAAGAGCGGAAAGGCGTCGTGAACTTGTACCATCAACCGCAAGAAAGGGAGGCGACGATGTCATCGTTCGTCAAGGGAATTGCTTTGTCTGTCATATTCTCCGCCGGATGCGCCGCTCCGGCATTGGCCCAGAACGTCGGGACCGGCCATCCGGTCGACGCCAATCCGGCCAATCTACCGGTGGCGCAGGAGCCAATACCCAAGTCCGATTCGACACCGGATTTCAGCGGCCCATTGGCTGGGATATTCGCTCCGCTCGCGGAAGACGGGCTGACCTTTCACACGCTGGCGATGAATTTCTTCGACGCCAATCCCAGCGTAGGCGTCGATACCGGACATAGCACGAATTCGCTGTACCTCTATGTCGGCGCGGACGCCGACTTAGGCAAGGCGATGGGCCTGAACGGACTATCGCTCCATTATGAGCATGTCTTTTTTCCACTGACCCGCAATCTGAATATCGCCCCACAGATCGCGGACAGCAAAGTCGGCTATCAGCCGGCCTTCACGCCGCGAGGAGGACGATTGGCGCGCGCGACGATCGAGGGAAAGACGGCCGATGGCAGGCTCGATGTCGAACTGGGCGTCACGCACCCAGCCTATTATTATGCCCTGGCCAATTGCGATGCGATCGCGACATGTTTTCAGACGGTATTGTACACCAACAGCGGATGGACATCTTATAGTTTTGCGGTTCCGGGTGGAAACATATCGGCCAAGGTTGGGGCACACGCCTATGTGCAAGGCGGTGTATTCGCGGTCGAGCGCGGAGCGAATTTCCACATAGGTTATGACGTGTTCAATACCGATTATGCCGGCACACTCCTCATGGGAGAAGTCGGAGTTCGGACGAGCTTCGCCGATACGGCCTATCCTTACAACGTGTCGCTGACGGGTTATCGCAGTTCGGCCAAGCATAACGAGTTCTTCGCATCCACCGCCACGACTGGCATATCACGTGTCGTAAAGGGAACGGACGGCTTCGTCGTCCAGGCCGATAAAATCGTGTGGCGCGCAGACGGTGGCAGGGATACGGACAACGGCTCGCCGATGGCTTTGAAGCTGTTTTCGAGTGTGGGCATTTCGACCGATCGGACGACGCCTGTCCAGGCAAATGCGTTTTTCGGTGTCACTCTTCTCTCGCCATTTCTAGGTCGCAACGACCGCATCAGCGTCAAGATCGACTGGGAACGCATTAGCTCCAACTTTCGAGGATATATCACCGCCGCGAACGGCCTTGCGGGAGGCCCCGGACTGCTGTCGCCGTACAAGAGAGACAATTTCGTCCTCGGCGCTACCGCGCATGTCGAGCTGCCGCTCGGAATGGCTGTAGAGCCGATCGTACAATATGCGTTCAGCCCTAACAGCTATTACAATCCGAACAGCGCGGTAAAAGCTCAGGAGGGGGTGTATCTCGGGCTGAACTTCATCGTACCCATCGGAACGATAACCGGCATATCGGCCCATAACTGAAATAGGAGTTGCGGGGCGGCGTACCGGCGCCCCCCTTAACTTCTCGGGCATAACGCTCCTACGCGTTTCGTGCCGTTAGGCGCGATGTCATCCTACCTTCCTTTCCTGTAATTTAGCCGCTTTCCTTTTCCCGGGCCGGATTGCCTGGGACGGCGATACGTCAAACCTTTGCCGAAATCGCCTGGAGAAGTGGGCAGTGCTTCGAAACCCGCACAGAACGACAACTTCGGTGATCGGGAATGCACTGGATCGCAGCAGTTCCGCCGCCCTTTCGAGCCGGATGGCGAGATAGGTCGCTGATCCGTTATCCCGGCGGAAGTTGGCGATTGTTTTGAAGTCCGGCCCCAGTCGGCCGGTCAGTCACATCAGCTCGACATTGCGCTGCGCCTCACGCTCTAACCGCCGGCTCGACTGGATCCGGTTCAGATAGCCGTGGAGATAGATCTTGAGCATCGTTGAACGATGATACGCCGGGCGCCCGGTATGCGCCGGCGTCGCCCCGGCAAAGCCCATTTTCACCAGATCGAGCTCGTCGATAAAGGCCTCAACGACCCGAACCGCATTATCTTCGGCTACATAATCATCGAGCGATGCTGGCAGCAGCAGCCGGCCGGAGGTCGACAGAGCGCTTCTCTCGGCGAAGGCCGAGGAGCTCGATCGGACGATCAAACAGCTGGCGGCTCTGAAGAACGGTCTCGCCCAACCCTCGCTCCGGCACCGCGCCGGGACGGGGTGGAGTCTCCCTCGCGCCCTTTTATTTTTCGCCATGCCGCGGAATGTAATGACCAGCCAAGGGGCGGCTAGGATGGTTTGCTCAGCTGAGCAACGGCTACTGGGACAGACTCTGCCGCAGGATATTCCGTTGGATTTTGCCACTCGGGGTCATAGGCAACTCGCGAGTAAAATGGATAGCTCTGGGATACGCGTGGGCCGCGTAGCGAAGTTTTACCCACGATTGCAGTTCGCCGGCCAGATTGTCGGAGCCTTCGGCGCCATCCACCAGTACGACAAACGCCTCGAGCCTTTCCCCCCGGAGTTCATCGGCTACGCCGATCGCCGCGGAATTCTGCACCAACGGATGCTCGTTGAGCGTAGATTCGATCTCGAATGGGCCAATGCGGTACCCAGCCATCAGGATGACATCATCCGCCCGAGCAGAGAAAAATACCCGGCCGGCCGCATCTATGCGCGCTGTATCACCGGTATAATAGAAGCACCCGTCCGAAGAGAATTTCGCGGCCGATTTTTCTTTGTCGCCGATATAGCCGTCAAACCACGCCAGCGGCGATCCTGGCAGATCTACGACCAGTATGCCGGTCTCCTCCGGACCCAGCGGGGAGAGCGTTCCTTCGTCCACGATCTGAACCTTCCACCCCGGCATGGCGACGCCCATCGAACCGGCTATCGGCTTTTCACACAAGGCTGGATGGTGATGATTGTTTACAATCATTCCGGCCTCGGTCTGACCATAATGATCGAGGATTTGCGCCCCCAAAACTGATGGCGCCCATTCGTTCAAATCGGCGGTCAGCGGTTCGCCGGCGCTCGACAGCTTCTTCAAACTGAGCCTGTCAGGCTGGACCTTTCCATTAGCGCGCAGGGCGCGATAGACAGTTGGCGCCGCGGCGAAGTTGGTGACCTTTTCCCGTTCTAGTACGGCAATCATGTTGTCGGCATCAAAGCCACCCTCCAGCAGAAGGTTGCGATGGCCAAGCAGCATCGGCGCAACCACGGCATAATATAGACCATAGGCCCAGCCTGGGTCGGCCGCACACCAGAATATATCTTCCGGAACGATCCCAAGACCGAATTCGGCATAAGCGTGAAGGCTGGCTAACCCTTTCACTGGTAGGTCCACGCCCTTTGCCCTGCCGGTCGTGCCCGAGGTGAATATGCAGATCACGGGATCGTCGGGTAGGCTTATATGGGGGGGAGGGCATGGCGCGTCCGAAGCGGCGAGAACGTGCCAGGGGATAGCTTGATCACCGGGCTCGCCTTCGCCGAGCGTGACCAGCAGGACACGCTTTCCGGCCACGCCCAGCGTATGGGTATCCAGCTTCGCACGCTGTCCGGCATCGCAGAACACAGCGTCGGCGGCACTTCCCGCAAGGCGAAGGGCGATTCCCTCCGGAGCGAAGGCAGTAAAAAGCGGCACATGCACAGCGCCAAGCCGCCAGATGGCCATCAATGTGACCAGAAGTTCGCGGCTTTTGCCCATCAGCGTGGCGATGCGGGCGCCCGGTCCCAAACCATGCGCCACCATCGCCGCCGCCAGCCGTTCGGCACGCTGCCTTAGTTCACCATAGCTGAGGTCGTGGGCTTCGCTGCCGCGTATGAAGCGGAATGCGATCGCGTTTGGATCATGGTTGTCGCAAAGGATGTCGGTCAGGCACAGCGCCTTCGGCGCGACCGTAGAAATTGATCAGTTCTTCGAGGCGTTGATACAACTGGATGCTCATGTCTGGGTGGTCACCCTGTTGCGCAGGCGGCCTATTCCCGAGACGTCAAGTTCCACGATGTCACCGTCCTTCAAAAACCGGCCATGTTCGAGCCCGCAGCCACCCGGAACGGTGCCCGAGCCGATGATTTCCCCGGCAAACAGCGTTTGCGATCGGGTGACGTTGGCGATGCAATCCTCAAATTTGTAATGCATGTCCCGCGAGTTGCCGGCGGTCCATTGCTCGCCGTTGACGAACGCCCGCATGTCCAGCGCATAGGGATCGCCGATCTCGTCCGCGGTGACGATGCACGGCCCGAGAGTAATCCCTTGGCCGAAATCCTTGCCCTTGCCGGGACCAAGCATGCCTCGCATCGCCTTGATCTGCTCGTCCCGGGCCGACCAGTCATTGTAGATGGTGTAGCCGAAGATGTGGTCGCGGGCATCGTCGGGAGATATATTCGTGCCTTGCTTGCCGATGACCGCCGCGAATTCGAGTTCGAAGTCGAAATAATTGCAATAATGCGGTCGTTGGACTTCATCGTCGTGTGCCGCGATTTGAGTTCGGCCGGCGATATAATAGATCGGTTGTTGATACCAGATATTGGGGACAACCCATTCGCTGTTCCGCACGACCTCATCGACCTGTTCGTCCGTCGCTCCCGACAGCTTCGCAGCCAATTTCGCCGTGCCCTGGAACGCGGCGATCAGATGGCCTTCGAAGCAGAGGAAATCGCGAACCTGGGTCGGCATGGGCAGCGGCGAGAGCAGCCTGCATTGCGCATTGTCGATGATCGCGCCGTCCGGTGGATTAGCGGTCAACCGTCTCGCTCTTGCCCACGCGTCCGCACCGCCTTCGATGAGCGCAAGCATGGAGGCGAAGGGGGCAAGATCTCCTTCGCCCGCAAGCTGCGCGGCCCGATGCAGATCGACCGTTTTCGTGTCCCCATCGGTCCACGAGCCGAGAATCTGGCACTTGTCATGAACGCAGGTAACTAGGCGCATCGGCCGACTCTCCAACCTCGTCAGAAGTGATAAGAGACTTTCACGCCATAGGTCCGGGGCGGCTCGAGTGTGCCGGAGAAAGGCGCGCCGACCACGATCGAGTTCACCAGCGCATTGGCGATGGTCGTCTTGTTGGCGAGGTTGCGCCCATAGAGGGTCAGGCCCCAGTTTCCGACGTCATAGCGGATAAAGGCATTGAGCTTGGTGTTGGGCGCTCGCGATACCGCCCGCTCGTTGAACGGCGTGAAATAGATCCGGTCCTGCCAGTTGGCCTCACCGCGCAGCGAGAGCCTGCCGCTGCCGACCGCGAACTCATATTCGATCGCGGTGTTGAGCGCCAACTCCGGCGCCTGCACCAGCTGATTGCCATCCAGGACCACCGGATTCGGATTTGCGGGATCTGCGGGATTGGCCGACTGGAAATCCTTGTACTTCGAGTGGAGCCAGGTCGGCGAAACTTCCAGTCTCAATCCATCTGTCGGCACGACGGTGATCTCCGCTTCCGCGCCATAGAGCGTCGACGCCGCGGCATTCTCGATCGTCACGCTCGCGACGACCACCTTCGACACCTGCAAGTTTTTATAATCATAATAAAAACCGGACGCATTGATGCGGACGCGGCCATCGGCGAAGGTGCCCTTCATGCCCGCCTCGTAAGACCAGAGCGTCTCCGGCTCGAACCCGTTATTGGCGTCGCCGATGTTGAAGCCGCCGCTTTTGAAGCCCTTTGAAACCGTCGCGTAGATCATCAGCCCATGCCGCGGCTTGTACTCAAGGCCAAACTTCGGTGTGAACGCCGTCTCCGAACGCGATCCCGACCGAACGAAGAGCGGATTTGGCCGTAGTTCCGGTGGATAGGGAGTGAAGAGATCGAACTGAACCAGGTCGTCGATCTTCTTCTTTTCCCAGCTGTACCGGGCGCCGAGCGTGAGGGTGAGCGTGTCGGACACAGCATAATCGACCTGGCCGAACCCGGCGAGCGCATCTGTCTTGAAATCGCCTTGGGCACGATAGCCCTGCACGAATCCGCTCAGGCCGACCAGCGCGGAATCAAGCGGGATCTTCGAACCACCCGATATCTTCTCGTTGAAATAATAGCCGCCAACGATGAACTTCGCATGGCCGATATCGCCGCTCAGCTGAAGCTCCTGGCTGATCTGGCGCGATTTTTCGAAGAATGTAAACCGTGACAGCGGCGCACTCGTCAGATCGAGATCGGTCAGCGTCGTCCAATTACTGTGCCGATAGCCGGTCAGCGACGTCAAAGTTACGCCACCCAGGTCAAATTCACCACGCCCGGATACACCCCAGAAGGTGCGGTCATTTTTAGGATCGAAATCATTGGCGATGTCACGCCGGCTTGTGGGAACTACGCCGCCGAACAGAAAGCCGGAAGGCGTGATGAATGGATTTGCCTGGCCGAAATAATGATTGCCGTAATTGCGGTCATGTTCCTGATAATAGTCGCCGATTAGATCGAATTTTCCGCTGTCGCCCAGTTTGGCGCTTAGTGTGCCGCGCATGCCGAAGCGCTTGGAATTGTCGATGTCCTTGCCGGTGACGATGTTCTTGCCATAGCCGTCGCGATTCTCGGCAATGAAGGCAACTCTCGCGCCCAGCCCTTCGCTCAGCGGTACGCTAACCGCGCCCTCGGCGCTCAGATCATTGTAATTGCCATAGCCGAGTTCGAGAAAGCCTTCGAGTTTGTCGCCAGGCTTGCGGGTGATCACATTGATCGATCCGCCGGTTGCGTTGCGGCCGTAGAGGGTGCCTTGCGGTCCGCGCAATACCTCGACCCGCTCGACATCGTAAAAGGTGCCCATCGTTGCCGCAGGGCGGGAAACATAGACACCATTAATATGGTAGGCGATCCGGCCTTCGCCGCCGGGATTGATCATGTCGAAACCGATGCCGCGGACAGCGATGCGGGCTGAACCGCCGTAGGAACCGAAGGTCAGGCTCGGCACGGATGTCGCAAGACCGCTGAGGCCGTCAATCGCGCGATTCGACAAGGCATCGCCGGACAGGGCGGTGATGGATGCCGGCACATTCTGCAATGATTCCGAACGCTTCTGCGCGGTGACGATGATCTCTTCCAATGCTAAGCCATCTTCCGGCTGCGTGGTGGCGCCCGCCGACGGATTGGTAGCCGGCTGCGCTAGCGCAGACGTCGCCGCCAGCAACGACACGCCCGTGGCGAACGGACCGATGCAACTGCGAGAAATCATGGCTTCCTCTCCCTTCAAGCGCGGCATTGACTTTGATCTGCTGTCGTCGCGTTAGACATATGTCTAAGATTTTTGTTGATGTCAAGCGCGGTCCATGCCATCCATTTTACCGGTAGAGGCCAATTTCACATTCGGTTTTATTGGAGAATTGCATTTTTCCACCGTGAATGGCAGTGAAAAAGATAGACATCTGTATAATTATGGGAGAGGCGTTGTGTCGGTGCCGTTTACAAAAGGTCTGCATGAAATCAGCAACGGACATCATGCCTATCTCCAGCCTTCGGGTACGTGGGGTTACAGCAATGCCGGCCTGATCATCGACGGGGATCAGTCACTGCTCGTCGATACCTTGTTTGATGAGCGCCTCACCGCTGAAATGCTTGATGAAATGAAGCGCTCTACCAATGTCGGGCGCGCCGATATCACCCAGCTGGTCAACACCCATGCCAATGGTGACCATACCTTTGGCAACAGTCTGGTGACCAACGCCCGTATCATCGCGACTGCCGCCGGTGCCGAGGAGATGGCGCACGAAGCGCCACCCGAATTCCTCGCCGATCTGATGGCCAGGACAGCCGAGTTGGGCGATCTCGGCAAATATCTTGATGCGATCTTTGGGCCGTTCGATTTCGCGGGCATCACGTTGCGCTTGCCGGACGAGACGTTTAGGGGGCAAAAAACGCTGAAGGTGGGCGACAAACAGGTCGAGCTTATCGAAGTCGGCCCTGCCCATACTGCCGGCGACATGTTAGTCTATGTTCCTTCCGACAAGGTGATTTACACAGGAGACATCCTGTTCGTCGGGGGCACTCCGATCGTGTGGGCGGGCCCGGTCCGCAACTGGATTGCCGCCTGTGATCTGATGCTGGCCAAGGATATCGAGACGGTCGTTCCCGGCCATGGCCCAATCACCGACAAGGACGGGATCAGGGCGATGCGATCCTATCTCGTTTATGTCGAGGATGAAGCCAGGAAGCGCCATGCAGCCGGAATGGACGCATGGGAGGCAGCGCAGGACATCGCGCTCGCAGAATTCGGGGCTTGGGAAGATCCCGAGCGCATCGCGGTCACGGTCGACACCATCTATCGCGAGCTGAACGTCGATGAAAGTCATCGCGATATTTTAGGCCTGTTCCAGAAGATGGCGGCGCTCGACAAGGTCTACAATCCGGGGCGCACCTGCACTCACGGTCATCAGCACTGATCATGATGGCCGCAAAATCCTGCCTGGTCGCGATTATCGGCGCCGTCGGAAATACCGGACGTGCTGTCGTGGCGGAGCTTGTAGGCCGTGGCGCGCCGGTCCGCCCCATTATCCGGCGGCCCTCGACTGAGACAATCGCCGTGGTTTCGAGCAGGCTGAACTTTGGGGAGAAGGCGGCCGAGATACTTCGCCCGATGGTCGAACATTATAACCGCCACGGCTTGGCCGGGAACGCGAACGTTCTGCGCATGCTGATCGGACGGGAGCCGACCACGATCGGCGCCCCGTTCCGGCAAATCCATCCGACACACGCATGAGCGAGTGCCCCGAGGAGAGAAGATGATGGGTCAGTTTCTGAGAAACAGCTGGTATTGCGCGGGCTGGAGTTCCGACCTTGGCGACAAGCCGCGTGGCATCAAGATATTGGGTGAGAACATCGTTCTGTTCAGAACGAACGACGGCTCGGTGGCCGCGCTCGATGGACGCTGTCCGCATCGCTTCGCGCCTTTGTCGATCGGCTGCGTCAAAGGGGACGTGATCGAGTGCGGCTATCATGGCCTGCAGTTCGACCGCACCGGCGCCTGCACATTCAATCCTCATGGGCAGGGCACGATTCCGCCGCGGGCGCATACCCGCGCCTATCAGGTGGAGGAGCGTGACGACGCGCTCTGGTTGTGGATGGGAAAACCGGGAACGGGAAATCCGGACGACATCATCGATCTCTATTTCGTGGGCGGCAAACCCGGCTGGGCGGGCACGACCGGCTATCTCA
>Ga0157369_10002433_pt1 | contig 22368 bp, 23 predicted proteins | sample C25metaG_FD_113461 | JGI IMG/M metagenome (GOLD analysis project Ga0157369, IMG submission 113461) | Corn rhizosphere microbial communities from Kellogg Biological Station, Michigan, USA - C2-5 metaG | ecosystem: Host-associated > Plants > Roots > Rhizosphere > Soil | place: USA: Michigan...
GATGACGAGGATGATGAGCGTGCCGCGCGAGACGAAGTCGCCGCCCTTCCACAGCGCCTCGAGGCCGTAGGGGTTCTCGACGACTTCCTTCTGGGTGCCGACGTCCTGGCCGGCGCCCGCCGGGGCGGCAGGCGTCGCCGCGGGCGTCGCGGCCGGAGCCGCCGCGTTGTCGGCGGGCTTCGCGGCATCCTGCTGCGCGGGCGCCGGGGCCTGCGCGTGCGCGGTGGCGGGGGCCATCAGCGCGACACCGCACGAGGCGAAGGCGAGCACCGCGGCGACGAGCAGCGCGGGCAGGCGTTGGAAGGTCTTCATTTTGGTTCTCCTGGACTATTACGGCAGCGGGGATGAAGGACGTTTCAGTCCTTGAGGTTGAATTCGATCTCGTATTCGCCGATGAAGCCGACCGGCTCGGGCGCGTACTTGCACTGCGACATCGCGCGGATCACCTCGCGGTCGAAGATGCGGTTCGACGAGCGCTTGATCTCCACGTCGGAGACCGAGCCCTGCGGCGTCACGTGCACCCACGCGGTCACCGAGCCGTTGAGCCCTTGCTGGATGGCCTGGCGCGGGAACTGCGGCTTCGGGCAATACGTCGCCTTGTACTCCTTGCGCACGGCGGGCAGCGGCGCCGGCTGCGGCGCGGGCGGCGTGTACACCTTCGGCGGCGGGCCCGGGGGCGGGGGCGTCGTGGTGACCGTCGTGATGGTCTGCTGCGGCGGAGGCGGCGGCGTCTGGATCTGGATCTCCGGCGGCGGGATGAACGGCGGCGGAGGCGCCTGCAGCTTGGGCGGCGGCGGGGGCGGCGGCACATCGGGCGGAGGCTTCTTCACCTCCTCGATGATCTTGGTCTCGATCGGCTGCTTGATCACCTCGACCACCCGGCGCGCGAGCCCGTTCACGAGGGCCCAGCCGAGCAGCAGGTGCAAGGCGGCGACCGCGAGGATGCTGGGCGCGTGTCGACCCCAGCTCCTCTGCTGCGACGCGTAATCCACTTTCTCGAGACCTCCTCTTGCTGGGCGACAAGCCTCGTGGAAGGCCCCGCCGTGGTCGCGACTCCTTGTGGAAGTCGCCCGGTATCACGGCCGGTATGGATGGGATCGGCCCACCCCCGGCTTCGGAAAACGCGCGAGTTTACCCTATTCCCGGCAAGCGTTGCATCGCCTGCAAAGCCCGGGAACAAGCTGGATCGTCCGGTAACACGCGCGCTTGGACACGCCGAGGGCGAGCGCGTTCGCGCGCGTCATGCGTGAAACGGGCCGGTACGCGGGAAGCGCACCGGCCCGTTTCACGCCGCCTCGAGCGAGCGCTCAGGCGCTTTCGTACAGGCGCGTGAGGACGAACTCGCGGTGGCCCAGCGCCTCGGCCGCGGTGAGGCGGCCGTTCGCAGTGCGGAACATGCAGTCGAGCAGCGCATCGCCCGCCTGGTCCGGGGTCATCTCACGCCGCAGCAGGCCCGAGACGTCGACGTCGATGTGCTCGCTCATGGTGCGCACCGTGCGCGGGTTGGCGCACAGCTTGATCACCGGGAGGATCGGGTTGCCGATCACGTTGCCCTGGCCCGTGGGGAAGAAATGCACGGTGTAGCCCGCCGCGGCCACGAGCGTCACCATCTCCGCCGCCGCCGACGAGGAGTCCATGAACCAGAGGCCCGGGCCCGTCGGCGTCTCGGCCTTGTCGAGCACGCCGTCGATCACGCACTTGCGGCCGATCTTCTGGATGTTGCCGAGCGCCTTCTCCTCGATCGTCGTGAGGCCGCCCTCGATGTTGCCCTTGGTGGGCTGCGAGTCGCGCAGGTCGTTGGTCTTGTTCGCCTCGACCACGCGCTGGTAGCGATCGAACATGTACTGGAACTTCTTGCGCACCTCGTCGTTCTTGCAGCGCGCGGCGACCAGGTGCTCGCCGCCCGTGAGCTCCGTGGTCTCGCCGAACGCGAGCGTGACACCGTGCGGGTAGAGCTTGTCGAACGCGTCGCCGACCGTCGGGTTGGAGCCGCAGCCCGAGGTGGTGTCCGACTCGCCGCACTTGGTGGACACCCAGAGCTCCTTCAGCGGCGCTTCCTCGCGGCGCAGCTCGCTCGCCCACTGCACGAACTTCTTCGCGGCCTTGGAGGCGCGCAGGATCGTGTCGTGGTCGCCGTGCTGCTCGATGCCGAAATAGGCGACCGGCTTGCCGGTCTCCGCGATGGCTTCCGCCACGCGCTTCGCCCACTGGTCCTCGATGCAGATCACCACCACGGCGGCGACGTTGGGATTGCTTCCCGCGCCGATGAGCGTGCGGAAGTGCAGCTCCAGGTCCGCGCCGAACTGCAGGCGGCCGTAGGGATGGGGGATCGCCATCGTCCCCTTGATGTTGTTGGCCACCGCCTCGGCCGCCGCGTTGGACAGGTCGTCCACGGGCAGGATGACCACGTGGTTGCGCACGCCCACCCGGCCGTTCTCGCGCTTGTAGCCCCAGAAAGTCGCTTTAGTCAGATCCATGTTTCGCTCCTGTCTTCAACCAGCGCCCGAATTACCAACGTTTAGTCCGCAGGTTCTGCACGTGCGTATGCTCGCCCACCTGGACCGGCGCGATCGTCTTGCCGATGTCCACGCCGTACTTGATCACGGTGTCGCCGCTCTTGAGCGGCTTGATGGCGAGCTTGTGGCCGATCGGGATGTCGGACTTGGCGACCATGTCGATCGACTTGTCCTGGTCCATGATCCAGCCGTTCAGCTTGTCGCCGGATTTCACGCCTTCCACCACGACGACGCCGACGGAGTCGTTCTCGTCGTGGACCACGAAATGGATCATCGCTGCCTCCTCAGGGAGCTTCGACTAACGGGGAAACTCGATGCTAGGCGCGAGGGCGCCGGCAGGTCAACTAGATGAGTTGCATGACCGGGGGCGCGTGCTATGGTTGGGGCATGGCGCGACGCACCGACACGGCCCTCCACCTGGCGCAGGGCGGCCGCCCGCTCTACGAGGAGATCCGCGCGCGGCTGATCGAGTCGATCTCCGCCGGGCGCTGGGGGGCGGGGGAGGCGATTCCCACGGAGCGGGAGCTGGCGCTCACCTTCGGGGTCGCGATCGGCACCATCCGCAAGGCGGTCGACAGCCTCGTCGCCGAGCGGGCGCTGGTGCGCCGCCAGGGCAGGGGCACGTTCGTGACGCAGCACGACGGCAGCCGGCAGCTCTTCCATTTCTTCCACATCGTGGCGCGCGAGGGCGGCGGCAAGAGCGAGCCCGAGGTGGCCACGACCGGCTTCGCGCGAGCCCGCGCGAGCGCCGCGGAGGCGGCGGCCCTCGCCATCGCGCCGGCCGACAAGGTGATCCGCATCCGCAACGTCCTCTCGCTCGATGCGCGCGCGGTGATGGTGGACGACATCACGCTGCCCGCGGCGCTCTTCCCCGGGCTCACCGAGAAGACCTTCGTCGCGCGCAACAACACCATCTACCACCTCTACCAGAGCCGCTACGGCATCAACGTGCTGCGCACCGACGAGCGGCTGCGCGCGGTGCTGGCGCCGCGCGACGTGGCGGCGCTCCTCGGCGTGGCGAGCGACGCGCCGCTGCTCGAGATCCGGCGCGTGGCCCTCACGTTCCGCGACCGCCCCGTGGAGCTTCGACTCTCGCGCGTCGACACCTCGCGCCACGACTATCACAACACGCTCGGCAAGGCCCTCGCGTGATCGCGACGGCGGCGCTCGTCCTGCCGAACTTCGTGCTGATCTTCGCGGGCCTCGTGCTGTCGCGGCGCTTCGCGTTCGGGCGGGCCTTCTGGGAAGGACTGGAGAAGCTCGTCTACTACGTGCTCTTTCCGGCATTGCTCGTGCGCTCGCTCGCGACCGCGCGCATCGATCTCGCGGCCACGGGAACGCTCATCGCGTGCGCGCTCGGCTTCACCGTCCTCGGCCTGGGACTTTCGCTCGTGCCGGCGCTCCTCGGCGTGGACCGGCGCACGCTCGCGAGCGGCTCGCAGTGCGCGTATCGCTTCAACACCTACATCGGGCTCGCGGTCGCGGGCAGCCTCTTCGGGCCCCCCGGCGTGGCGCTCGCCGCGTTGCTGCTCGGTGCATTGATCCCGTTCGTGAACGTCACCGCGGTGGCGCTCCTCGCCTCGAACGCGAGCCGCGGGCTCGCCCTGGAGCTCGCGTCCAATCCCCTCATCGTGTCCACGCTCGCGGGCTTCGCATGGAACGCGCTGGGACTGCCGGTGCCCGGCTTCGCCGACCAGACCCTCGCGCTGCTGGGCCAGGCGTCGCTTCCCGCGGGCCTGCTCTGCGTGGGAGCCGCGATGCACCTCGGGCGCGAAGGCGGCAGCGTGCCGCTGCACGCGTGGTGGCTCGCGGTGAAGCTCGGCGTGCTGCCCGCGGTCGCGCTCGTGCTCGTGCACGTCCTGGGGCTGCAAGGCATGCAGGCGCGCGTGCTGCTGCTCTGCGCGGCGCTGCCCACGGCGACGAACGCCTACGTCCTCGCGGTGCGCATGGGCGGCGACGGACGCACCGCGGCCGTGCAGGTCACGCTCGGGACCCTTGCTTCCATGGCGACCCTCCCCATGTGGATGGCGGTGTAGGAGCAGTCTGATGCAACTTGGCCGCGCGGTCCCGGTCTTCAACACGAGACACCCGGGAGGCTCCATGGAATTCGGCGACAACAACGTGAGCAGCAACGTCGAGGACCGGCGCGGCTTCGGCCCCGTGGGCATGGGCGTGGGCGGCATCGGCCTCGGCGGCATCGCCATCCTCATCATCGGCGCCCTGCTGGGCGTGGACCCGGCGCAGCTCCTGAGCGTCGTCGAGCAGACCTCGCCGCCGCCGCAGGCCCAGGCCCGCGCGGGCGCCGGCCAGGACGATCCGCAATCGCACTTCGCGCGCCAGGTGCTGCGCAGCACGGAGGTCGTGTGGGGGCAGATCTTCGAGCAGTCCGGTGGCCGCTATCGCGATCCGACGCTCGTGCTGTATGACGGGTCGACCCCGTCGGCGTGCGGCATGGGACGCTCCGCGATGGGACCGTTCTACTGCCCGAACGACGAGAAGGTCTACCTCGACCTCTCCTTCTTCCGCGACCTGCAGACGCGCTTCCACGTCCCGGGCAACTTTCCCGAAGCGTACGTCGTGGCCCACGAGATCGGCCACCACGTGCAGAAGCTCACCGGCACTTTCGACAAGGTGCAGCGCTCGGGCAGCATGGGCTCGCACGGCGCGACCAGCGCCTCGGTGCGCATGGAGCTGCAAGCCGACTGCTACGCGGGCGTTTGGGCCCATCACGCGGGCCAGGGCACCGCGCAGATCAGCGACCAGGACATCAAGCAGGGCCTCGATGCGGCCGCGGCGATCGGCGACGACCGCCTGCAGCGCGAGTCGCAAGGCCGCGTGGCACCGGACTCGTTCACGCACGGCTCGTCGGCGCAGCGCGTGCGCTGGTTCAAGCGCGGCATCGACAGCGGCGATCCGGGCGACTGCGACACCTTCGGCGCGCCGAGCCTCTAGCGCGGCACCATGAAAAAAGCCCCGCGTCGCGGGGCTTTTCGTGCCGGCAGGACGCTTACCGCTTGTCCGTGCGTTCCTTCTTCTTGGGCTTCGGGGCCTTCTTTTCCTTCTTCGCGGCCGCGGGTTTCCCGGCGGCCTCCGGCGCGGCGCTCGCGGCGCCCTCGGCCTGCTCCTCGGCCGGCGGCAGCACGTCGCGCGCGTCGCTCGTCGTGAGCTTCTCGCGGATACGCGCCGCCTTGCCCGTGAGGCCGCGCAGGTAATAGAGCTTCGAGCGCCGCACGTCGCCCTTGCGCTTCACCTCGATCGAGGCGACCGCGGGCGAGTAGGTCTGGAACGTGCGCTCCACGCCCTCGCCGCTGGAGATCTTGCGCACGATGAACGACGAGTTGAGGCCGCGGTTGCGCTTGGCGATGACCACACCCTCGTACGCCTGCTCGCGCTTCTTGTCGCCCTCGACCACCTGCACCTTCACGATGACGGTGTCGCCGGGCGCGAACTCGGGGATCTTGCGACCGAGGCGCGCGATTTCTTCCTGCTCGAGCTTTGCGATGAGATTCATGTCCGTTGGTCCTTTGGTTTCCGGCCGTCTGGCCTTTCGCGCAGAGCCCTCAAGGGATGCGCGAGTTTTGTTGGAGGCTACTGTTGTTGCTGCTCCTGCTGCTCTCTTCGGTACTCTTCCAGCAGCTGCCGGTCCTCGCGCGAGAGAGCCGCGAGCTCGAGCAGCTCGGGACGGCGCGCGTACGTGCGTCCCAACGCCTGCTTGCGCCGCCATCGCGCGATCGCCGCGTGGTTGCCCGACAGCAGCACCGGCGGCACGGCAGCGCCTTTCCACGCCTCGGGCCGCGTGTAATGCGGCCAGTCGAGGAGCCCCGCGGAGAACGAGTCCTGCGTCGCGCTCTCCGCGTCGTTGAGGCTGCCCGGAAGCCGCCTCACCACGCAATCGATCACCACCATCGCGGGAAGCTCCCCGCCGGAGGTGACGTAGTCGCCGATCGAGATCTCGCGATCGACGGCCTTCTCCACCACACGCTCGTCGAGGCCCTCGTAGCGCCCGGCGATGAGGATCAATCCGTCCTCTTCCGCGAGGCTGCGTACGAGCGGGTCCGACAAGCGCTCGCCCTGCGGCGACATGAGCAGCACCTGCGAGCGCGCCACGCCGCCTTCCTGCTGCCGGCGCCGCGCCGCATCGATCGCGCGCAGGAGCGGCTCGGCCATCATCACCATTCCCGGCCCGCCGCCATACGGACGGTCGTCGACGCGCCGGTACGAATCCTCCGTGAAATCGCGCGGATCCCACGCCCTCAGATCGAAGAGACCCTCGTCCATCGCGCGCCGCGTGATGCCGAAATCCAGCAGCGCGTCCAGCATGCCGGGAAAGATCGTGACGACGTCGTAGCGCTTCACGCGTCGTACTCCGCCTTCCAGTCGACCGTGACGCGCTTCGCCTCCCGGTCGACCGACTTCACGAAGTCGGCCACGAAGGGCACCAGGCGCTCGCGCCCGTCCGCCCCCGCCACCACCATCACGCTCGTCTCGCCCGCGTCGAAGAAACCGTCGACGCGTCCCAGCAGCGAGCCGTCCTCCTCCACCACGTCCAGGCCGATCAGGTCGACCTGGTACAACGATCCTTCTTCCGCCTCGCCCAGGGCCTCGCGGGCGACCGCGACGTCCGCGCCGCGCAGCGCATCGGACACCTCGCGCGCGTCGGACCCGGCGAGCTTCGCCACCGGGCCCTTCGCGTGGACCTCGAAGTCCTCGAGGTCCATCTCGCGCCAGCCGTCCCGCGTTCGCACGACCCACGTGTCGTGGCCGGCGAGCGCGTCCTCCTTCTCCGAAAAGGGCTTCACCTTCACCCACCCTTTCACGCCGAAGGAGCCGGCGATGCGGCCCATCACCACGAGGCGCGACGCGTCTCCCGCGAAGGGGCGCGCGACGCGGTCGAGCGACGAAGGGTTACTGGGCGGGCGCGGGCTGCTGGCCGGCCGCTTGAGCCTTGCCACGGCGGATCAGCTTCTTCACGGCGTCCGACGGCTGCGCGCCCTGGCCGACCCAGTGGGCGACGCGGTCGAGGGCGATGCGGAACCTCTGCGCCTCGGCGGGGGCCATGGGGTTGTAGAAGCCGATGCGCTCGATGAAGCGCCCGTCGCGCGGCATGCGCGAGTCGGCGACGACGATGTTGTAGAAGGGGCGGTTCTTGGCTCCGCCACGCGCCATCCTGATGACGACCATCGAGTCTCCTGCCCGGTTGCGAACCGGCAACGTTAAACCGCTGAAATGAAAAGGCTCCCCACGAGGGAGAGCCCGACATTATAGCAGAAGGCGGCTCAGAACCGGAACTGCCCGCCCCGCGCGATCACCGCGAGCTCGACGTAGTTGCTGCCGTGGCGCTCGGTCGGGCCGAAGTGCACGACGTAGCCCCCCGTGTCGTACGTGCCCATCGATGCGAGCGCCTTGTACAGGCTTTCGCGCGTGACCTCGCGGCCCGCGCGGCGCATCGCCTCGACCAGCACCTTGGCCGCGATGCACGACTCGAGGTTCGTGTAGTTGAGCTCCGCGATGCCCGCCCTCTTCATCGCATCGCCGCATTCGCGCACGACCGGCAGCACCGTCTTGCCCGGCGGAGGCACCACGCCCGAGATCGAGATTCCGGCCGCATCGGGACCCGCGGCCTGCGCGAGCTGGCTCGGTCCCACGAACGACAGGGCGGTGATGTTGTACGGGTGGTTCTCCTGGTGGAGCATCTTGATGAGCTTGGCCGTCGGCCCGTACAGCGTCGTCACGATGAGCACCTGCGGGTCGGCCGCGATGATGCGCTGCACGTCGGCTTCGGTCACCGGCTTGTTGCGCTCGATCTTCACGCTCACGGCCTTCTTGCCCGCCTTGGCCATGATGCGCTCGACGGTCGCGTAGTTCTGGTTGCCGATCTCGTCGTCGTAATGCAGCACCGTCACGCGGTCGGCGCCCAGGCCTTCCCAGTGCTCGAGGATCTTCGTCATCTCGTCCGCGTAGGACGCGCGCATCACGAAGACGTAGGGGCCCTGCTTGTGGATCGCGTCCGCGCCGGTGAAGGGCGCGAAGAACGGCACGTGCTTCTCCCGCACGATCGGCATCGCGTCGAGCGAGAGCGTGGTCGAGGCGAAGCCGAAGAGCGCCACGACGTTCGCGTCGTTCACGAGCTGGATGGCATTGCGCCCGGCGGTCTTGCGGTCGTTCTTGTCGTCGATCGAGATCAGCTCGACATGCTTGCCGTTCACGCCGCCGGTCTCGTTCACGCGCTTGAAGTAGGCGAGCGCGCCGTCGCGGATGTCCTTGCCGATCTCCGCGTTGGAGCCGGTGAGCGGGGCCGACTGGCCGATCAGGATCTTGTCCGCCGCGTGGAGCGACAGTGGAAGCGCCAGCATCAGGGCGGCGCCGAACCCGAGGATCGATTTCATGGTGCTTGGAGCGGGTGGCGAGCGAAGCCGAATATATCAACGGCCCCAGTTTGCCAGCGCACCGGGCCGCGTTACACCTGTAAGGAATTGCGGTTCGCAGCGCCGCAGCCCACGGTCACTCGCCCTGCGCGAGCGCCCGCACGAGGCGGTACAGGAACTCGTTGCCCTGGCGCAGCGATTCGACGCCGAGGCGCTCGTCGCGCCCGTGGGAACGCGCCTCGCCGAACTCGACGAAGAGTCCCGACACGCCATATACGGGAATGCCCGCATTGCGCAGGCGCGACCCATCGGTCGCTCCCGTGCCCATGGCCGGCACCACCGGCACGCCGGGCCACAGGGACCCGGAGATGCGCCGGATCGTCGCCATGATCGGCGCGTCCGGATCCGACGGCTCGCTTACGCGGACCTTGCCGCGTGCCTTCACGCTCACGCGCTCGCCGGCGATGCGCTGCAGCTCGGCCCGCACGAATTCCGGCGCCTCGCCCGGCATGAGGCGGCAGTTCACGGTCGCGCGGGCGCGCTGGGGCAGTGCATTGTCCGCGTGGCCGCCCTCGAGGCGAGTCGCCACGCACGTGGTGCGAAGCTGCGCGTTGGAGCGCGGGCCGCGCGAGACGAGTGCCAGCTCGGCGTCGCTCGGATGTCCCGAGGCGATCGCGGCCGCGGCCCGCGCGACGTCACCGGTCTCGACCTGCGCGAGCTGGCGAAAGTACGCGCGCGTGACCGCCGAATAGCGCGGCGGGAAGTCGTGGCGCGAGAGCCGATCGAGGGCCGCCGCGAGGTCGTAGATCGCGTTGTCGCGCCGCGGCACCGAGCTGTGGCCGCCGGCGTTGGTCGCCTCGAAGTCGAACGAGAGGTACATCTTCTCGCTCACCTGCACCGACTGCAGCCAGGGCTTCCCGCCGCGATACGTGCCGCCGCCGCCCTCGTTCAGCGCGAATGCCGCGTCGATGTCGGCGCGCCGGTTGTGGATCAGGTATTCGACGCCGTTGGATCCGCCCGTCTCCTCGTCGGCGGTGAGGGCGAGGATCACGTCGCGCCGGGGCGCGAAGCCTTCGCGCTTCAGCCTGAGCATCGTCTCGGTGAAGATCGACGCCATCGCCTTGTCGTCGATCGTGCCGCGCCCGTAGTAGTACCCGTCGCGCTCCGTGAGCCTGAAGGGATCGAGCCCGTCGGACCAGTCCTCCCCGTGCGCCTCGACCACGTCGATGTGCGCGAGGAGCAGCAGCGGCTTCGCTTCGCCCGTGCCGCGCAGGCGCGCGAGCAGGTTGCCCTTGAGCGGCTTGGGCTCCAGCACCTCGACGTCCTTCGGGTCGAATCCCGCGTCGAGGAGCCGCTTCGCCACGGCGCGCGCGACCGCCGTGTTGTCGCCGTCGGGATGCACGGTTCGCGTCTCGACCATCGAGCGATAGATGCCGAGCAGCTCCGGGAAGCTGTCACCCGATTGAGCTGCCGCAGCGAGCGGCAGGGCGCAGAGCGCCGCCGCGAGCGCGCGCCGCATCACCGCAGGCCGGGCAGCATGCCCTTCATGTTGCGCATCATCTTCTGCAGGTTGCCGCCGCGCATCATCTTCATCATCTTCTGCATCTGCTCGAACTGCGTGAGGAGGCGATTGACCTCCTGCACCTGCACGCCGGCCCCCGCGGCGATGCGCCGCTTGCGCGACGCCTTGAGGAGCTCGGGCTTGCGCCGCTCGAGCGGCGTCATCGAGTTGATGATCGCCTCGGTGCGCTTCAACGCCTTCTCCTGCAGCTCGGGAGAAGCCTGCGCCATGTTGGTGAGCTGCGCGGGCAGCTTGTCGGCGAGGGACGCGATGCCGCCCATCTTCTTCATCTGCTGCAGCTGGCTGCGGAAGTCCTCGAGGTCGAAGTCCTTGCCCTTCTTGAACTTCTCCGCGATGCGCTGCGCTTCCTTCTCGTCGACCTTGGCGCGCGCCTCCTCGACCAGCGAGAGGATGTCGCCCATGCCGAGGATGCGCGAAGCCATGCGGTCCGGGTGGAAAGCCTCGAGGCCGTCCATCTTCTCGGAGACGCCGACGAACTTGATCGGCTGCCCCGTCACGTGGCGCACCGACAACGCGGCACCTCCGCGCGCGTCGCCGTCGAGCTTGGTGAGCACGATGCCCGTGAGCGGCAACGCCTCGGCGAAGGCGCGCGCGACGTTCACCGCGTCCTGGCCCTGCATCGAGTCCACCACGAAGAGCGTCTCGATCGGCTGCACCGCCGCGTGCAGCGCCTTCACCTCTTCCATCATCGCCTCGTCGATCGCGAGGCGCCCGGCGGTATCGACGATGAGCACCTCGTGGAAGTGCTTCTTCGCCCAGTCGAGCGCGGCGCGCGCGATGTCGACCGGCTTCTGCGAGGGATCCGACGGAAACACCTCGATCTCGAGGTTGGCCCCGAGCGTCTTCAGCTGGTCGATGGCCGCGGGGCGGTAGACGTCGGTCGAGACGAGCAGGACCTTCTTCTTCTGGCCCTTGAGGAGGCGCGCGAGCTTCCCCGCCGAGGTCGTCTTGCCGGAACCCTGCAGGCCGGCGAGGAGCACGACGGCCGGCGGCTGCGTCGCGAGGTTGAGCCCCGCGCTCGCGCCGCCCATGAGCTTCACCAGCTCCTCGTACACGACGCCGACCAGCGCCTGGCCCGGCGTGAGGCTTCCCACCACCTCGGTGCCGAGCGCCTTCTCCTTCACCTTCGGGATGAAGTCGCGCACGACCGGCAGGCCCGCGTCCGCGTCGAGGAGCGCCAGGCGCACCTCGCGCAGCATTTCCTGCACGTTCTCCTCGGTGATGCGCGAGTGGCCGCGCAGGGTCTTCACGACGTTGGAGAGGCGTTGCGTCAGGGCGTCGAGCATGGGGAATTGGTAAACTGGGAGGATCGGAGGGAATCGGCACCGAAATGCCTGATTTGATTTTGTATTTTAGCACCGCCGCGGCGTGGCTCCTGCTCTCGGGGCTGGCCCTTCGCGGCTCGCGCCCGGCGCTCGCGACCGGGGGCGCGGCGCCCCGGGTCGATACGCGCGTGGAGATCGTGCTCGTGCCGGTGGCGCTCGTGCTCCATGCGACGCTGCTCTATCGGTCCGTGCTGGCGCCCGAAGGCCTCGACCTGAACGTCGCCAACGCGGTGTCGATGCTCGTGTGGCTCACGGTCCTCATCTACTGGCTCGCGAGCCTCGCCTTCGACGGCCTCTCGGGCATGCTCGGCATGATGGCGCCGGTCGCCTTCGTCGCCGCCGGATTGCCCGCGCTGATGCCGCTGCACCACATCGTGAACTACGGCGGCGACCCCCTCTTCGTGCTGCACTTCGGCGTGGCGATGCTCGCCTACAGCCTCTTCATCGTGGCCACCGTGCACGCGCTGGTCATGCTGGCGGAGGAGAAATGGCTGCACCGGGGCGTCCTGCCGCCCTTCCTGCGCACGCTGCCGCCGCTCCTCGTGATGGAGGCGCTCCTCTTCCGCATCCTGCTCGCCGCCTTCGTGCTGCTGACGCTCACCGTGCTCTCCGGCGTCTTCTTCTCCGAGCAGCTCTTCCACAAGCCGTTCGAGTTCAACCACAAGACCGTCTTCGCGATCGTCTCGTGGCTCATCTTCGGCGGGCTGCTTGCGGGCCGGCAGCTGCGCGGCTGGCGCGGGCGCACGGCGGTCTACTGGACGCTCGCGGGATTCACGGCGCTCATGCTCGCGTACGTCGGCAGCAAGGCGGTGCTCGAGCTCGTCCTCAAGCGCGGCTAGCCGCGATGACCGACGCCATTCCCATAGGTTGGCTCTTCGGGTTGCTGGCGGCGCTGCTCGCCTGCTCCGGCTTCTTCTCGATGTCCGAGACCTGCATGATGTCGCTCAACCGCTACCGGTTGAAGCACCTCACGCGCGAGGGCCATCGCGGAGCGGCCCTCACCTCGGCCCTCCTCGCCAAGACCGACGAGCTGCTCTCCTTCATCCTCGCGGGCAACACGGTCCTCAACGCCGCCACGACCATCCTGGTGGCGGAGATCTGCCGCCGGCTCCTCGGCACCGGCGAGTTCGTCCTCGCGATCGCCACCGCCGCGGCGAGCTTCGCGATCCTGATCTTCTCCGAGATCCTGCCCAAGATCTTCGGCGCCACCTTCTCCGAGCCGATCGCGCTCGCCGCCTCCTACGTGCTCACGCCCCTCATCCGCGTGACGCGCCCGGTGATGTGGATCGTGAACGTCTTCGTGCGCGCGCTGCTGAGGGCCCTGCGCGTGCGGCGCCCGAGCGAGCAGGCGCAGCCCCTCAGCATGGAGGAGCTGCGCACGCTCGTCCTCGAGGGCGGCAAGTTCATCCCGAAGAAGCACCAGTCGATCTTCCTCAACCTCTTCGAGCTCGAGGACCTCACGATCGACGACACCATGACCCCGCGCGGGCAGATCGAGTACCTCGACCTCAAGGACGGCATCGAGGAGGTGCGCCAGGCGCTCGCGACCGCGCACCACACGCGCCTCGTGGTGTGCGAGGGCGGGCTCGACAACGTGGTGGGCATCGTCCACGTGCGCAAGGTGTTGAACGCCATGCGCAGCGGCGAGGAGATGGAGCTCGAGCGCCTGCGCTCGATCGTGCGCGAGGCGTACTTCGTGCCCGAGGGCACGGCGCTGCTCACGCAGCTCTCCAACTTCCAGGAGAACCAGCGCCACATGGCGCTCGTGGTCGACGAGTACGGCGAGATCCTCGGCCTCGTCACCATGAAGGACATCCTCGAGGAGATCGTGGGCGAGTTCACCAGCCAGGCCGTGGGCAGCGCCGCGCACTTCCACAAGGAGCCCGACGGGAGCGTCATCGCCGACGGCGCCTGCTCGCTGCGCGTGCTGAACCGCAAGGCCGGCTTCGACTTCCCGCTCGAGGGGCCGAAGACCATCAACGGGCTCCTGCTCGAGATGCTCGAGGACATTCCCGACGCCGGCACGCGCATCACCGTCTCGGACCATCCCGTCGAGATCCTGCAGGTGCAGGACCGGATGGTGAAGGTCGTGCGCATCCTGCCGCGCGTGGAGCCCGCGGCGAACGAGGCCGAAGCGGCCTAGGACAACGCGCCGGAGGCCACGTCCCGATAGCGCGCGAGGAAGCGCCGGTCGATGCGGTCCTTCCAGCGCCAGGCCGCGCCGCCTTCGAATATGAGCCCGCCCCAGGCGGCGACCGCGTGCCGCGAGCCCGTCGAGATGAGCGCCAGGAAGCGCGGCGACGTCGCGAAGGGACGGAGCGCCCCGCCGTGCGGCGCCGCACGCAGGTTCGCGGCGAGCACGGGCCCGGCGCGCACCGCGAACACGCCCGCCTTGGGCCGCGGCGCCTCGCGCGAGGTCTGGCAGTCGCCCGCCGCGAAGACCTCCGGATGGGACACCGAGCGCAGCAGGGGATCGGTGAGCACGAAGCCCGCGTCGTCGGCCGCGAGCCCGGAGGTGCCGAGCCACGACGGCGCCGCGCCGCCGGTGGCCCAGAACACCGCGTCGGTGGCGAATTCGAGCCCCTGCTCGAGGCGGAGGTAGTCGGGCCCGACCTCGGTCACGGCGGCCCCCAGGTGCAGCCCGATGTTGCGCCGCTCGAACTTGCGCACGAGCCGGCGCCGCGCGCCCGCGGGAAAGGCCGGCGCCACGCGCGGCACATCGGACACCAGGCGCACGTGGGCCGAGGCGAGCCCCAGCTCCTGCCGCAGCCGGTACTCCATCGCGAACGCGAGCTCCACGCCGCCGGCGCCGCCGCCCACCACGGTGACGGCGCCCACCTGCCCTTCGCGGGCGCGCACGAGGAGATCGGTCCAGCCCTTCACCAGGCGCTCGAGCGGACGCGCGAGCACCGCGTGGCGGGCGACGCCGCGCGCGCCGTCGATGGCGGGCTCGACACCCACGTCGAGCGAAAGGATGTCGTAGGCGATCGTCGTGCCGTTGGCACACGTGACCTCGCGCGCGGCCGCGTCGAGGCGCACGATCGCGCTCTGCACGAACGTGACGCCCGCCGCCGTGCACAGCGGCACGAGGTCGAGCGTGAGCGCGTCGATCTCGTAATGGCCCGCGATGAGGCCCGGCACCATGCCGGAATAGGTGAACCAGGGATAGGGCGAGACCAGCGTGACCTCGACGCTCTCGTCGCGCGCGAGCGCGCGATCGCGCAGCACCTCGAGGTGCGCGTGCCCCGCGCCCGCGAGCACCAGCCGCTTCATCCGCCGCCCTCCACGCGGAAATCGCCGAACCACGCGACCGCGCGCTCGCCCGTCTGGTCGGTGTCGTTGCCCGCGGCGATGCCGGTGATGCGCGGGACGGCCGCGGCGCGCTCGGGAAACGCCGCCCGGAAATCGGCGGCGAGGTCGCGCGTCTCGCCGACCCAGCGCCCCGCCTCCTTCGCGCCGCTCTCGAGGACGAACGTGCGGATGTGCGGGGCGTACGGATTCGGCGCGATCGAGCCCACGGCATGGCGGTTGTCCCAGACGTAGCAGAGGCCCGCGACGGGCAGGCCGCTGCCGTGCACGAGCCGCGCGAGCTCGAACTTCACGCGCTCCTTCCACGGCAGCTCCGAGGGGCGCACGTCGAAGAACACGTAGACCCGCGCCGCGAAGTCGTCGCCGTCCTTGCGCGCGAGATCGGCGTGCGCGACGACGTTCTCCACTTTCCAGCGCCACGCGAGCCGCGGATGGGCCGCCGGGTCGAGATCGAGTGCGTGCGCCGCGGTGCCGGCGGCTGCGTGCGAGGCGACGCGCAGCACCGTCGTGCCGCCGTCATCCACCAGCTCGACCGCCGCGGGCGTCACGCGCGGCAGTGTCAGCACGCGCCAGCCCGCGGGCAACGCCGGGCCCGGGCTCGCCGTCGAGAAAGGCGCCGGCGACTCGGCGGCGAGAGCGCACGCCGCGAAGATCGAGAGGCACGCGAGCACGCGCCTCATTCGAGCACGCCCTCGGCCGCCAGGCGCTGCCAGTCCTCGGGGCGATCCACGTCCCAGAGGGTGCGCAGCTCCTTCAGCACGAGCCCCGCCCGTGCCGCGCGCTCGCGTGTGCGCAGCATCACGTCCGGATCGCCCCAGCGCATGCCGGAAAAAAGCGCGGGCGCGGGTTCCGCGAGGGCCACCAGCACATAGCCGCCGTCCTCGGCCGGCGCAAAGACGGCATGGCCCGGGGCGAGCGCCGCGGCCGCATCGCGCAAGTCGTGCGGCCCGAGCGCGGGACAATCGGAGCCGATGAGCACCAGCGCCCGGCGCGCGCGATGCGCGCTCGCGAAGGCGCGCGCCATGCGCTCGCCCAGGTCGGTTCCCTCCTGCACGTGCAACGTCGCGCCGAAGCGGCGCGCGCACCGCGCGAAGAACGGGTGCTCCGCATCCGGCGCGCACCAGAGCTCCACCGGGCCGATCGCCGCATCGCGCGCGGTCGCGAGCGCGCGCTCGACGAGCTTCTCGTGCAACGCCGCGGCCTGCGCCGGCGTGAGCACGGGCACCAGGCGCGTCTTGACGGCCCCGGGCACGGGCGCCTTGGCGAACACGGCGACGGCGCAACGCTCAGGAGGACGTGCGTTCGACACCATAGCGGCGTGCGAGCCCGTGCGGATCGGCGCCCAGCGCGTAGGCAAGGCGCAGCCGCCACATGAGCAGGATGGTGCGCAGCGTGCCGCCGCGCTCCCAGCGCCGGCCCGACGTGGCGACTCGCGCGCGCAGGCACGCGGGCCGCGCGATGCGCTTGAGCGCCCGCGAGAGCGCCACGTCCTCCATCAGCGGAATGTCGGGGAAGCGGCCCGCGCGCTCGAACGCCTCGCGCGTCGCGAAGAGGGCCTGGTCGCCGGTGGCGATGCCGCTCCAGCGCGAGCGCGCATTCATCGCGCAGGCGACGACGCGAAGCATCGGGTCGCGCCCCTCGATGCGCACGTCGAAGCGGCCCCAGCAGCGGCCCGGCTGGCGCAATGCGGATTCGACCTCGGCGAGGGCGCCCTCGGGCAGGCGCGTGTCGGCATGGAGGAAGAGGAGCCACGGCGCGCGCGCGGCGTCCGCGCCCGCGTTCATTTGCCGCGCCCGTCCCCGCGGTGCCTCGATCACGCGATCGGCGAGAGGTCGCGCGAGCGCGCGGGTCGCGTCGCGGCTGCCGCCGTCGACGACGACCACCTCGGCGCCCGACGCACGCGCGCCGGCCAGCGCCTCGAGGGCGGGAACGATCCCGTCCTGCTCGTCGAGCACGGGCATCACGATGGAGAGAAAGGGCTGGCTCACGAGCAAAGCATAAATCCTCGAAACCAGGGACGCAGTCGGAATTGGGCTCCCGCGCGGGCGACGGCAGCGCGGCTTCGCAATTCCGACTGCGTCCCTGGTTTCGATGATTTCGCGTCGTTCAGCGCCCAGTCGTACTCGAGGAAGTCGACATCGGCTTTCTGCTCGCGCACGCGCGCCTGGTCCGCGGGCTTTTCGGCGAGCAGGTCGGCGTACCGTGCAAGCGTCGCCTTGACCGAGGTGAAGCCGCGGTAGCCATGCTCGAAGTCCTTTGCGTACCAGTCGAAGATGCGCGAGACCTCGAGCCGATCGCGGCGCGCGTCGTAGCGATTGCGGCTGGGGTCCGCGAGAAAGCGCCGCAGCCCATCCTCCAGCTGCGCGTCCAGGCGCGCGGGCACGAACGCCTCCTTGCGCAGCATCGGGCAGCCGATCGACGCGCACACGAGCGCGAAATGGATGCGCGGCTCGTCGTACGCCCCCTCCTTGCGCAGCATCCCCTGCTCGATGTCGTCGAGGCTCATGGGCGCGCCCAGCAGCGTGAAGAAGCGATCCTTCCACGGGTTGCCGAAGACGGTGCCGAAGTCGCGGATCGAGCGCAGGTTCGGGTAGCGCGTGAGGATCTTCTCGAGGGTGAAGGCGTTGTACGCGTTGATCAGGAACCCTTCCTGCTCGGGCTTGCTCCAGCCCTCGAATTGCGCGCGCGAGACCGACTGGAAGTCGTCGAGCACCGCCTTCAGCTGCGCGTGCTCGCGGCGCAGTGCCGTGTAGTCGACGCGCGAGGCATTGCCGCCCGGCAGCACCACGACGTGCTCATGCAGGAGCGCGTCCCACGCGGCGTACGCCGGGTCGAACGCGAGCGCGGGCAAGGCGGCTCCCAGCCACGTGATCGCGAGCGCGCGGCGCACCATCGCTTCAATCGTCGCCATGGCCGGGTGCCGTGTCCTCGATTTCGCAGCGCCGCCGGTCCTTCAGCGCGAAGACCTTGGCGAGCACGCTCGCCAGGCCGGCCTCGCCGCGCGTCCAGCGGTTGTACGCCTCGGCGAGCGCCATCTGGCCGCGCGTCACGTGCGCGCGCTTCCAGACTCCGGCCGCGTACTTGTTCGCCTCCGCCACGGTCGGGTACGCGTGGATGGTGCCGAGGATCGCGTTCAGCCCGAAGCCGTGCTTCATCGCCGCGACGAACTCCGGCAGGATGTCGCCCGCGTGCTCCCCGGCGATGGTGGCGCCGAGGATGCGGTCGCTCCCCGCGCGCGTGATCACCTTGACCTGCCCTTCGGTCTCGCCGTCGGCGATGGCACGGTCCAGTTCGTGCAGCGGGAAGACCGACACCTCGTGGGCGATGCCCTTCTCCTTCGCCTCGGTCTCGTTGATCCCCACGCGCGCGACTTCCGGATCGGTGAACGTGACCCAGGGCACGACGGAGTAATCGACGCGGAAGCGCCTGAAGCGGCCGAAGAGCGCGTTCACCGCGCAATACCACGCCATGTGCGACGCGGTGTGGGTGAACTGGTACGGGCCCGCGACGTCGCCGGCGGCAAAGATGTTGGGATATTTCGTCGCGAGGAACTCGTTCACCTGCACGGTCTTGTGCTTCGACACCTCGATGCCGAGCTCCTCGAGCCCGTAGCCGGTCACGTTGGCGCCGCGCCCGAGCGCGCAGAGGATGGCGTCGCAGCGGATGTCGCGCGTCGTGCCCTCGTGCTCCACGGTGACGATGCGCTCCGCCGCCTCCATCCTCACGCGGGCCGCCTTGTGGCCGGCGAGCACCTCGATGCCCTCTTCCTCGAAGCGCCGCCGCACGAGCGCCCCGAACTCCGGATCTTCCTTCGAGAGCAGGTGCGGCCCCAGCTCGACCTGCGTGACCCGCGAGCCCAGCCGCGCGAAGCATTGCGCGAGCTCGCAGCCGATGGGGCCGCCGCCCAGCACCACGAGCCGTGCCGGACGCTCGCGCAAGGCCCACACGTTGTCGGAGGTGAGGGGCTGTGCTTCCCGCAGCCCGGGAATCGGCGGCACGACGGCGCGCCCGCCTGCGGCGATCACGATGTTCCTGGTGTGGAGCGTGCGCTTCGTGCCGTCGGCGAGCGCGACCTCCACGCTCCACGGCGAGACGATCTTCGCTTCGCCCTTCAGGCACTCGACCCCGAGGCGCGTGTAGCGCTCGGCCGAGTCGTGGGGCTCGACCGCGCGCACCACGCGCTGCACCCGCTCCATGGCGCGAGCGAAGTCCACTTCCGCGTGCGCCTCCGCGAGCCCGAGCTCCCCGGCGCGCCGGATGTCCGCCGCGAGCCGCGCGGTGCGGATCAGCGCCTTCGACGGCACGCAGCCGGTGTTCAGGCAGTCGCCGCCCATGCGATCGCGCTCGATGAGCGTGACCTTTGCCTTGACCGCCGCCGCGATGTACGCGCTCACCAGTCCCGCCGCTCCGCCGCCGATCACGACGAGGTTGCGGTCGAAGCGCGCGGGCCGCTTCCACCCGGCGTAGACCTTGCGTGCCTTCATCGCGTCGAGCGCGCGCTTGGCCACGAGCGGGAAGAGCCCCAGCAGCACGAAGGCGGCGAGCAGGCCGGGCGAGAGCCGGAAGGCGCCGAGCTGGGTGCCGGCGTAGACGAACACGATCGTGCCCGGCAGCATGCCGAGCTGGCTCACGCCGTAGAAGGTCGCGGTGCGAATGGGCGTGAGCCCCATCGCGATGTTGATCAGGAAGAACGGGAACGCGGGCACGAGCCGCAGCGCGAAGAGGTAGAACGCGCCCTCGCGCGCCACGCCCTCGTTGAGCGGCCTGAGCCGCTCGCCGTAGCGTGCCTGCACCCAGTCGCGCAGCACGTAGCGCGAGGAGAGGAACGCGATCGTGGCGCCCACGCTCGACGCGAAGGAGACGACGAGCGTGCCCCAGAGGAGGCCGAAGAGGGCGCCGGCGACGAGCGTCAGGATCGCCGCGCCGGGCAGCGACGCGCCCGTCACGGCCACGTAGAGCCCGAAGAAGGCCGCGGACGCCGCGATCGGGTGCGCGTGCACGGCGGCGTCGAGCGATGCGCGCTCGGCGAGGAAGTAATCCTTCGTGAGGTAATGCTGCCCGCCGAGCGCGAAGAACGCGATCACGATGGCCGCGAGCACCATGACGACGCCGAGCTTGCCCTTGTTCATCGAGCCTCCTCCGGGCGGGCCGGCGCCCTACGGCAAGGCGAGCGGTCGCGCTTGCGCCAAGGAATGGCGCGGCCCCTCCCTCATGCGGCGATGGTACGACTCATGGGCGCCGGACCCTTCGGGCCAGCTCGCGAGGAAGCGGCGCATCCAGCGCTCATGGTCGTAATCGATGCGCAACGCATCGACGAAGACGCCTCCCACCTTCGTTCCGTACGCGAGCGCCGGACCGCGATACGGCTCGACCGAGATGCGCGTGAGCAGGCCGTAGCGGCTGAGCGCGACGTTGGGCATGCCCGCCGCGCCATTGTTGGCGACCACGGCGGCCCCGCGCGCGTGCCTGAAATGCCGCATCGCGGGCAGGCACGTGTGCGTGCACGCGAAGACATCGACGCGCGCATGCGTGAACGCGTCCTCGATCCAGCGGCGGTGCTCCGGCGCGTCGAGGCGCGAGGCGGCGAAGCCCCAGCCCGCCAGCGACGCGGCGTCCCCGTGCACGATGCCGACGCGCGCCGTTCCGACCGCCGCGACGAGATGCATGGGCAGGCCCGCGAGCGCCGAGCGCGCGGGCTCCTCGCGCCGCGCCGTGTCGCGCAGCCGCGCGAGGATGGCGTTCGAGCGGCTCACTTCCGCATCGCTCACCTCGTCCGGATAGGCGCAGCCGCATCCCGCGTCGGAATCGTCGCGCGCGAGCTCCGTCTCCACGTTGCCGCGCAGGCGTGCATGGCGCGAGACGCGGGACTCGATCGCCGCGTAGTCGGCCGGATCCACGTCGAACCAGTGGAAGTCGCCGTTGAACGCGAGGGTCACGCCGCTTTCCGCGGCCGCCAGGTCCAGCACGCGGTCGAGCGCCTCGACGTTGCCGTAGAGCCCGCCCACGACATACAAAGTGTGCGCCTCCAGCTCGGCTTTCCGATCGAAGACGCGCGGCGAATAGCGATAGGACACGGGGCAGGTGCGCCCCGGCCGCGCCTCGGGCGCGGCGTCCCTCGCCGCGCGCAGGACACGGCTCAAGCGAGCGCCCCGCCGCAGCTCGAGCCCTGCCCGGCGGTGCAGCCGTAGCAGTGGTCGCGCACGACGATGGAATTGCCGGCGAGCGAGCGTGCGCCGAGCTGCGACACGTGGGTGCGCGGCCGGCCCGCGACGCGAAGCGCCAGCCCCAGCATCTGGTTGAAGTCGCAGTCGTAGAGGTAGCCCTGCCAGTCCACCGACACGAGCGAGCGGCACATCACGGACTCGAGGTTCTCCGCGCGGTGGGCCGAGCGCAGGAGCGCCATGTACGGCGCGAACTGTCCCTTGGAGACGAGCATCGAGCCGAAGCGCTGGATCGGCATGTTGGCGAGCGTGAAGAGGCGGCTGAAGACGATGCCGAAGCGCTCGCCGAGGATGCGCTTGTAGTCGGCCTCGAGCTCGGCCTGCGGCGGCGGCAGGCTCGGGCCTTGCGGGTTGTAGACGAGGTCGAGCTCGAGGCCGCTGCTGTCCATGCCGTAGCCCAGCGCATTGAGCGCGCGGATCGCGTCGATGCTGCGCTCGTACACGCCCTTGCCGCGCTGGCGCTCGACGAGCTCGGGCGTGTAGCACGGCAGCGACGCGATGACGTGCACGCGATGCTGCGCGAGGAAGGCCGCCAGGTCCTCCTGCCCGGGCTCCGACAGCACCGTGAGGTTGCAGCGGTCGATCACCTCGATGCCGAGCGCGCGGGCGCCACGCACGAGGTCGCGGAAGTTGGCGTTGAGCTCGGGAGCCCCGCCGGTCAGGTCGAGCGTGCGCGCGCCGCTCGCGGCGAGGAAGGCGGCCACGTCGCGCGCGGTCGCCGCGGTCATCGCCTCGGTGCGCGTGGGGCCCGCGTTCACGTGGCAGTGCACGCAGCTCTGGTTGCACACGTATCCCAGGTTCACCTGGACGGTCTCGAGGGGCCGGCGCTGGAGGGGCGGGAAATCGGTGCGAACGAGGAGCGGCAGGGTCGCGTGCATGCGTTGCGGTGAGGCGGGCGGTGGAAGAGGTACGCGCGAGCGGCCGCGCCGGATGAAGCCATCTTACCAACGGGCGGTATGCTTGCGCCATGAAGACCCCGTCCGGACCGGAAGGCGCGCGGCTCGATTTCGCCGGCGCCATGAGCTACGGCGACTACCTGCAGCTCGACGC
>Ga0157369_10002434_pt1 | contig 22363 bp, 19 predicted proteins | sample C25metaG_FD_113461 | JGI IMG/M metagenome (GOLD analysis project Ga0157369, IMG submission 113461) | Corn rhizosphere microbial communities from Kellogg Biological Station, Michigan, USA - C2-5 metaG | ecosystem: Host-associated > Plants > Roots > Rhizosphere > Soil | place: USA: Michigan...
AGCATGCACCTCAGGCCCTGTATTGCCGAATTCATAAGGAATCCCTCGCGTTCCAGTTTCCAGTCATTTCAAGCCTGATGGTGCATTTCGGTTGACCTTAGCTGGTGTAGGTAGTCAGCTTGGTGCCGATGTTGGTGAAGGCGGCGTTGATCTTCGTCGCCACCGTGGTCATCCCGGCTGCCGCGGCGAAAGCGATCAGCGCGACGACTAGCGCGTACTCGATCAAATCTTGACCGTGCTCGTTCGCGGCCAGGCTACGCAGGCTGCTTCTTAGGTTCTGAAGTCTCACATAGAGACTTAGCGTTATATTTCGCATTTATTGATCTCCTCACCCTGACTGAAGCACGTCGCCCACCACAAGGTTCGCCGTTTCATCCCAACACGCCGGCATAAGACGACCGCATGTTTCGTACACCACGGTGCACAGACTCGATGGAACGCGTGTACCTGAGAAGACGGTTCAAAATGGGACGGAATCATTCATGCTCTTTGCTGCCCGGTTTGCTTCCACGGCCCCCTAATTGCCCTGCGGGGGTCGATGAATGCTCTTCAGGTCCGCGATAACGTGCTCTTGATCGCGGGGACCGCGCTCACCCGGACGGTCTTCCGAAGCCGCTTTTTGTACGACCTTGACTCGGTTAATTTCGCGCTCGCACTCCAGCGCTTCGATCCCGCCGTTCACCAGCCGCATCCCCCGGGCTATTTCCTCTACGTGTGCCTGGGAAAACTCTCGAATGCGATCTTCCACGATGCCAACACAGCTTTGGTCATTATCAGTATTCTGGCGAGTTGCGGAGCCGTCGCCATCATCTATCTGCTCGCAAGCACCTGGTTTGGACCCTCATCCGCCCGTTTTGCGGGTCTCATCTTTATCTGTTCCCCGCTCGCTTGGTTTCACGGCACCGTCGCACTCACATATATCGTCGAAGCGTGCTTCTCGGTCGTCATCGGCTACCTCTGCTGGCGTGTCTATAGCGGGTCGAGCCGTTTTATCTTTCCCGCTGCGGTCGCCTTGGCACTGGCGACAGGATTCCGTCAGTCCTCACTACTGGTGTTGGCTCCTCTGTTCTTGTTCTCGATCCGTTGTGCTCCCCGCAGACAAGCTCTTTGGGGAATAGGAGCACTAACTCTGGTTATCGCCGCCTGGTTCATCCCGATGTTCTATGCGTCCGGCGGCGCGTACACCTACCTAACGAGTCTTTGGTCGCTGTGGCGGCTGGTTCCGGCCCGCCAAACCGTCTTCACTTCGCCGATCTTCACTTCTTTGGCGCGTCTTTGTGTGATCCTGGCGATCTGCGTCCTCAGTTTCGGCTCCGCCACGTTGCTGCTGTTGCGACCATCGAAATCGAAGAACAAACACATCCAGATCTTCACCTGGATCTGGCTCGCGCCGGGGCTCGTCTTATTCACCTTCATCTACCTGAAGTTCGTCAATAGCGGATATCTTCTGGTCCTATTGCCCCCAGCCTGTGTCTGGCTGGGATTCTGGGCAGCCGAGTGGTGTCGCCATTCCGCGCTTATAGCGCCGGCCCGAATCGTCCTTCTGAGTGCCGCCGCTGCGGTCAACTGCGCGATTTTCTTGCGTGCTCCTCTGGACTTTTCCTATCGCGAAGTGCGGCGCTCCGAACGAGAATTGGCCGCAACGGTGAATGCTGTCCGGCAGATCGCCTCACCTGAGAGAACTCTCGTCGTGGGATTCGATTCCCACTTCCTCGGCTACCGTCACGCCGGCTATTATTTGCCCGACTACCTCATCCTCCAGTACCCCGAAGTGCCTCTCGCGTCCACCACCGGAGTCTTCGCGATGCGCCACCGCGACACACGCGTAGTAAGCCGTCTCCAGATCGATTCCTTCCGCGACTTCATCCTTTTTCCGTTGCCTTCCTCGGACCCGGAATATCTCGCGTATATGCAACGGGTCCAGGCGCGCTTTGCGGCGGGTGACCTGCACGTCATTACTTCGAATGGCCGGGAATTACTGACTGGCCCGGCAACTGCTCTCCGAGTACTGTTCCCTAACACAATCGAGTCGGCGCCTCGTTAACCGGTCTTGACAGGCGCTTGGCCTATTCCTATCGGGTAGCCAACAGGGATAATCCGTCTCTATTGCACTCCGGCCACAGACGATGGATGGACTGTGCACGGACTACTATGATTCGTCTTCTCCTGTACTCACAAGACCAGAATTTGCCGCTGATGCTTGGCCCGACTATGGGTGGTGAGTTCGAAGTCACCCTCGACTCAAGCGCGGAACGAATTAAAGAGCTCGTTCGGAATCAGCGCTGCCATGTAGTGGTACTGGATCTCGATTCGGGCTCCGCCGACCAGCATCGCGATTTTGTGGAGGATATGCGGTCCGCTCGCGTACCGGTGGTGGTGATGGCGGATGATGACCACTGCGAGGCCGCCACAGATCTGGTTCAGCGCGGCGCGTATGATTACTTTCGTAAGCCCCCATGTTTGGCCGAGCTGAAAATCGTCGCTCGACGCGCCTTCGAACACTCTCGTATAGGGCGGGATCTTTACAACCTCAGCCAGCAGTTGCGCACCACCGCCACTCAGGGCTGCGATCAGCTCATAGGATCCAGCGCCCGGCTCCAGCACGTGTACGATTTAATACGCCGCGTTACAGCGCTGAACGCTTTCGTCCTCATCACGGGAGAAACTGGAACCGGCAAGGAACTCATCGCCCGCGCGATCCATAATTTGAGTGATCGTCAGTCCTGTCCGTTCGTAGCGGTCTCCTGCGGTGCGATTCCCGAGACCCTCATCGAGGCCGAGCTGTTCGGATACGAAAAGGGAGCCTTTACCGGAGCGGTCGGAAGCCGCAAAGGATATCTGGAGCAAGCCGGGCAGGGAACTCTGTTGCTGGATGAAATTGGAGAGCTCAGCCCCCATACGCAGGTCAAGCTGCTCCGCGTCTTGCAGGAGAGGCACTTCAGCCGCCTGGGTACCAGCGCCATAATTCCTCTCCAGGCACGCGTTCTGTTCTCCACGCATCGAAACCTGGGGAAGATGGTCGAGGAAGGACGCTTCCGGCTGGATCTGTATTATCGCGTTAACGTAATGGGGATCAAGGCTCCTTCCTTGCGCGATCACAGCGAGGATATCCCTACGCTCGCGCGGTATTTTCTGAAGAAGTACAGCGAGCTCTATCGTAAACCGGTGAGCAGCATCGCGCCTCCGGCGATGGCTCTGCTGGTGGACTACCTTTGGCCGGGCAATGTGAGGGAACTGGAGAACGTCATCCAAAAAGCCATCATTCTGACTGACGACGATACCGTCGGTCCTCAGCAGTTACCCGATGACTTGCAACAGCCTGACCTGCTCGGTTTGGGTGATTCTCTGACCGCGACTTCCTTCGAAGATCAGTTGCGCGACTACAAAGTCAAGCTGGCGCAAAGGGCGGTGGCCGAGTGCAATGGCAACAAGACGCTGGCGGCCCGTAGTCTGCACATTTCCCGAACCTATCTTCATCGCCTGATTAAGGATTTCATCGAGGAGGAGACTCCCGAAGTTGCCTGACTCTGCTGCAGGCAGATTACGAAACGTATTTTCGTTTCCCGTGATGCTGGCCTCGACCTTAGTGGCGCTGGCCGCCCTCACCGTACGCTCGCGTTTTAACGATCCCGACCTTTGGTGGCATCTGCGTACCGGCCAGATCATCTGGAACGGCCGCGCGATTCCACGGACGGATTTATTGTCCTTCACCACGGGCCAGCATGCTTGGGTGGCGCACGAATGGTTGTCACAACTCAGCATGTATGCCGCCTGGAGAGCGGGGAGCTACTCGGGACTGATGCTGTGGTTCTGTCTCGCGGTGGCAGCGCTCTTAGTCATTCAGTACACATTGTGTTACCTCTATTCGGGCAACGCGAAGGCCGCGTTTCTAGGAGCGCTGATCACCTGGTTCTTCGCCACTGTCGGTCTGGCGATCCGTCCTCAACTGGTGGGATTCATCTTCCTCGCCTGCGAACTACTGATACTGCACATGGGTCGATGGCGCGATCGGCGGTGGTTCTACTTGCTTCCGCTTCTCTTCGCGTTATGGGTAAACACGCACGGCTCCTTCTTCCTTGGAATGATCGTACTCGCCGCGGTGCTCGCCTCTGGATCGTTCGAGGTGAATGCAGGCTTACTGCAATCGCGTGTTTTCGATCCGGCCCGGCGCAAAATTCTCCTGTGGGTCTTCACACTTTCATCAGCTGCGCTGTTCGCGAATCCCGTGGGATGGCAGTTACTCGCCTATCCTTTGCGCACTATCTTCGACTGGCGAATGCAACTCGGCGCCGTGATGGAATGGCAAAGACTATCCTTCGATGACCCTCGGGCCTTCGGATTGATCGCACTCGCGGGGGCAATTCTACTGATCGCCTTGATTCGTCGTACGGTGCTGTATGTGGACGAAGCCGTGTTGCTGGCGGTGGCCTTCGGGATGGCGGTTCTGCATCAGCGTTTGCTCTTCGCCTCGGGTATCATGGCCACCCCGATTCTGTGCCGTCAGCTGGCCGGAATGTGGGAACGCTTCCCGCGCGTTCGTGACAGAACGCTGCCGAACGCGATTCTCATTTTCACGTCATTAGGAGTCACCATCGCCGCGTTCCCCTCGCCGGCCTCGCTGGCTGCGCAGGTTCGTCGCGGGAATCCGGTCGAGGCCGTCGATTTCATCCGGCGCACGCACCTCTCCGGAAGGATGCTCAACGACTACGTATACGGCGGCTATCTGAGCTGGGCCCTTCCAGACCAAAAGGTATTCATCGATGGCCGTGCCGATGTGTATGCCTGGACCGGCGTCTTTGAGGATTACGGCCGGTGGGCCACTTTGCGCGACGATCCGAATCGCCTTCTGGATCGCTACAGCGTGGATTGGTGCCTTCTCTCTCAATCCGCGCCTCTGACGCGTGTGATGCGCTATCTGCCTGGCTGGAGCGAACGATATTTTGACTCGCAGTCAGCGATCTTCATCCGGAACTGAAGGATATCGCGAGACTCGTGGGGGATCGAAATCCGGCTCTACCAGCCAGACTTGGCGATCATGAAAGTATTGCAGCAACTCCGGATCGCTAGTCGCGTGCAGCTCTCTCGCCCACACCACTTTCGATGCGTCGATATCCGCAGCGTTGTAAACCCAGTCGTCAAAAGGCGCATGCGCCGCCGTATATCGTACGATCGCGAGCTGTTTGCCTGGGTTAGCTTCCAGACGCGCCGCGACTTTCGCACGCGGAAGGCCTAGCGGTTCTGTTCCGTACCACATTGCCGGCCAGCGGTGGATCGTAAGGCCCAGATGTTCGGCATAAATCCGGAATCCGGCCAGGACGAGACACACCAGCGGCGCGTAACGGACCAGTGCCAGACCTGCCGCCTTGTATTGCCGCAAGTGGCGCATGCACTGCAACAGCAGGACGTAGATCGCCGCCGTGAAGGGCGCCGCATAGTGCGGAAAGAACCAGGCGTTAGCGCTGAGTCCAAGAATGAACACTGTGCCGGCCACCAGCAGATATCGCACGCGCAAATCTCGAAACAGTCTGGGCAGCATGACCAGCGGGCTCAGCAACGCGATGCCGAAGAAAAATAAGAGTGCCGTTGCCAACTTTTGGACCGTCTTGTTCACAAAGCCGTGCGCGGTCTGGGCCAGACGAAAATCGTGCATCTCCCAGATCTGGAAGAAATCATGCATTTCCTTGCTGCGATACACCGGCGCCGGCCGGGGCGACTCCCACAGGAACACCGGTGCGGAAGCATAGGTCATCCGATTGGTCTGATAGGGTAGCGTCAGGGCGCTCCCGAAGACGGTCTGATTGTAGTGCGCCATCAGACTGCCCGCTATCAGCACCAAAACGAATGGCGCAATTAGAACCCGTGGTTTCCGAATCGCCGGCCAGAATAGTGCCAGTGCGGCTGGTCCGCACACTAGCAGTCCTTCATATGGACGACTATTCGCCAGAAAAATCGCCCCAAGCGCGAATATACAAGCGTCGCGCATAGTCGCGCGACTCTTCATTCGGGGAATAGCCCCCAACACCAGCGCGCCTCCTGTCGCCGCGATCGCGCCGCCATAATATCCGTTCACCCAGTTGCTGAATAGACCCAGCCGGAACACCGCCAGGATTCCGCCCAGCAGGGCCCACGCGGGAGGCAGCCATCCCTGCATCATCCAGCACATCGCGCCGCACATAAGCGCTACGCTCAACAACACCCCGTACCACGGATGTCCGAACAACACTTGCCCAGCCGCCATCGTCATGCCCTGCGCCGGAAAGTACATCGACATGTATGTCGGCTGCTGGTTAATGTGAAAACTTTCGAAGTGCGTCCACAGCGGATGTGTCGCATTCGTCAGCCTGCCCGAAGCAAAGGTATCTGCCGCCAGTAGATAGCTGAACTCGTCGTGAATGAAGGGTTGGGGAATCGGCTCCAGCGGAAGAATCGCCAGGCGCAGCACAATAGCCGTGGCGCCTACTGTTATTACCGATGCAACGCGTCTGCGCGCGAAGCTCCCCAGGATCCGTTCCACCGCGGCGAACCATTTGCTTCCCGTCTCCGGCCAGCAGAGGGCCATCACCCCGGCCAGCAACGTGATTCCTGCCTCGAGCACCAGCATCCACACCCCTCTAAGCACTTCCGAAGCCACAACGGGCGTAATCAGGAATGGACACTGCGCTGCCGTCCTGTGTACAAACAGTCAGCGAGCCCGTTATTATCAGCCTGTGAACCGGCGGGCCGCGTTGTTCCTTTTGCTCTATGTCGCCGCTGTTCTATACCTCTCTCTTTATCCTTGGAGGTTTGTTCCGAGCTCCAGAGTGCTTGGCTGGATTTCGTTGAATACTCGGCGCACCATCCTGGACGCCTTTCTCAACGTGGTGTTCTATATGCCTCTGGGCGCCGCCGCGTTTCTGTCGTTCCGGCGACGAGCAGTTGGATTCATAGCAGCCTTGGTCTTCGGAACTCTCGTTTCATTGTCTGTGGAGTGGGCACAACTCTCTATTCCGGGCCGCTTCGGAAACCTGACCGATCTGAGTTGCAATAGTCTGGGCACGTTGTTGGGTATTGGGGTCGCGCTTATCGCAGACAGTGCGCTTCTCACTTCGCAATTGCGCGTCCTCCATGCCCCGAAAATCCTGTTGCTGGGACTATGGGCGCTGTGGCAGGCTTTCGTGCTCCTACCCCAGTACGGACTCGCTTTTGACTTTAGGCAGGAACTAGTCGGAATACTGATTCTGGCCTTATTAGCCACTCGCCGGGGATTTCGGGTAACCGCGATTTTATTGCTGATTTGGCTGGCGGTGGACGAATTGCGGCCCTTTCAATTTCGAGGCCCGCCGCAGCCATTCGGGTGGCTTCCTTTTGAGAGTTGGTTCGCGGGAGCTCTCGAATCCTACTATGAGACGATCTTCGAAAAACTCTTCTTCTACACCGCGATCGTATGGGCGGAACGGAGGTCGGGCATGCGATGGTCCTGGGCGCTGGTTGTACCGGGCGCGATCCTGTTCGCGGGCGAGCTCGCCCAGTGTTATTTGCCCGGCCGCACACCGGAGACCACCGATCTGGTTCTGCTCGCGGCCGGGGCCGTGCTGCTGAATCTGGCCGAGCTGCATAATAAAGATTCAGCATGATTCCGTACGCAGATCTGAAAACGCAATATCACAGCATCAAAGCAGAGATCGACGCAGCCATCTCCGGCGTTCTCGAAAGCAGCCAGTTCGCCTTGGGATCTGAGGTCGCCGAGTTCGAGAAAGAGTTTGCCACCTACTGCTCCAATAGCGAGACCATCGGGGTCAATTCCGGGACCAGTGCCCTGCATCTGGCGCTTCTAGCCGGCGGAATCCGACCAGGCGATGAGGTCATCACGACGCCGTTCACGTTCGTCGCGACCGTTGCTGCGATTCTATACGCGGGCGCTACGCCGGTCTACGTCGATATCGATCCCGAGTCCTACAATCTCGATCCGGGCAAGCTTGAGTCGGCCATAACTGCGCGGACGAAGGCCATTCTGCCAGTTCATATATTCGGACAACCCGCGGACATGACCCCGTTAATGGACATCGCTCGTTCCCGCGGCATCCTGGTGATCGAAGACGCGGCGCAGGCTCACGGCGCGGAATACAAGGGACAGCGTGCGGGATCGCTGGCCGATCTCGCATGCTTCAGCTTTTATCCCGGCAAGAATCTCGGAGCCTATGGCGAGGCTGGCGCCGTGGTTACTGCCAATCCGGACTACACCAAGACTATCCGGCTGCTGCGAAGCTGGGGCGAATCACGCCGCTACTATCACGACTTGCGCGGTTTCAACTACCGCATGGAAGGCATTCAGGGCGCGATCCTGCGCGTCAAGCTGCGCCACTTGGAGCGCTGGACCGAAGCCCGCCGCTCGCACGCCGCGCTGTATGACGCTCTCTTGAAGGATTCCGGCGTTGTCACGCCGCGCGAGATGCCCTACGCCCGTCACGTGTATCATGTGTACGCGATTCGTACGCCTCATCGGGACGCGCTAGTCGACGCACTGAAGACGGCGGATATTCAGTACGGCATTCACTATCCGATTCCGGTTCATCTGCAGCGCGCCTATCGCGATTCCCGTTACGGAGAGGGATCCTTCCCGGTTGCCGAGCGAATCGCCGGAGAGGTTCTTTCCTTGCCAATCTATCCCGAGCTCCAGCGCGCTCAGATCGAAGAGGTTTGCGAGGTAGTAAGCAGGAACGCCTGCGCGATCAGTTCGTAACAACGAATCCGAGCGGCAGGATCGTGGACGATGTTCACCACGAACACTTCACCCGCGCCGTATTCGGCTGCGACTCTCTCGATGGACTCGCGCACACGTTCAGGCGAGCCGGTGATGATTCTGCGGCCCTCCGGTACCGAGCCGACCGGAAGGCCTTCTTTGGCCAGAAACGCCATGGCTTTTTCGACCGAAGGCACCGGGATCAGCCGCCCTCGGAATAGATGAAGCAGCATCATGCGTGCGCTCGATGAAATCCGAAGTGCTTCCTCATCGGTCTCCGCACACAACGCCCAGACGGCTACCGAAACTCTCGGCTTTGGAAGCGTAGCAGACGGACGGAAGTGCTCGCGATAGTGGGCGGCCATCGCGGCTCCGTTTGGGTTGATAAAGTCGGCGAACACATACGGCAGCCCGAGCTCGGCCGCCCATACCGCGCTCTGTGGTGACGACCCGAGCAGCGACACTTCAGGACTTTGGAAACGCAGCTCTCTAAGCCCGCGGCTGAAGTAGCCCAGAAGCTCGTCCATCTGTTCCCGGAAATCGTCAGGAGAAGGCTGCCGGCGATCCCGTTGGAGGGCAAAAGCGATCTGGGCACTGGTCCCCGGCGCGCGACCGATCCCCAGATCGATGCGGTCCGGAAAAAGCGCAGCCAACATCGAGAAGTTCTCCGCGACCTTGAGCGGGCTGTAATGCGGCAGCATCACCCCGCCGCTGCCCACGCGGATCTTCGAAGTAGCCGCCGCCACGGGCCCGATCATCACCTCGGGGCTGTTGCACGCGAGTCCCGGCGTGCCATGATGTTCCGCCAGCCAGTAGCGGCCGTATCCCAACTGATCGGCACGCTTCGCGAGCTCAATAGTGCTTCTTAGCGCATCCCCGGCGCTGGAGCCCTCGGCAATCGGGCATTGATCGAGAATGTTCAGCCGCATCCAGTCCTATGGATGCGTGATTGCCGAGGGCGATTCAAAGCAGAGCTACTTTGAGGCTACTTGGAAGTCCTTGCCTTCGCGGCCACCGAGCTTGCGCAGCAGCGCGACCGTGCTGTCATGCGGAACGGGCAACTGAGAGAGAACATTCTTGCCCATGGCGACATCGAGCGGCGTGAAACCCTGTTTGGTCTTGACGTCCAGTTTGGCACCGTGATCCACCAGGAACTGCACGATCGAATCCGCTCCCCGGTTTGCCGCCCCATGCAGGGCAGTCTCACCGCGAGTATTCACTTGATCGAGACTTAAGCCGGTCTCGAGAGCGACCTTCAGGCTTTCGAGCGCCTCGGCTTCCGTGCCGCGGGTGAACTTATCGCGATAGCCGACGCCTGCCGCAAACATCAGAGCAGTGTTTCCCTCTTTGGTGGTGAGCTTGGGATCCGCTCCCTTTTCGAGCAGCGCCCGCATCACAGCCGCGTCGCCGGATCGCGCTGCGCGCATAAGCGGCGTGGTTCCCTCATCTAAAGTCGTATCGCCCGAATCCATCCCGCTGCGACCGGGCAGGTTCTTAGTGAGTTGCATATTTGGATTGGCCCCGCGAGCCAGCAGCGCCTTCACGAGTTCGAGACTCGGCAACGGATCGTCTTCTTTTCGGTTGGGAAGCGCCGAATAATCCTCGTTGCGGATGTCGACAGCGGCGTACAAGGCCGCGCGTCCCTTCACGTCGACCATATTCGGGTTCGCGCCGCGGTCGAGAAGGAACTTGGCGAAGGTGTACTTCTTGTTCATGATGGAGACGACCAACGCGTTAGTGCCATCAATGTCGGTTTGATTAATATCGACGCCGCTATCAAGCATCACCTTCGCGGATTCGATATCGCCCTCGCGCGCCGTAAACAGAAACGCGGTAAATCCTCCACGCGCAATCGGTGAAACCGATGAGGCCGCGCTCAACTTCGGCATCTTGGTTTCGCGATCGAAGGAGACGACTTTCCAGTCGGCTCCATGCGCCAGCAGCACTTTAATGACTTCGGGATGCCGCTCGGCAGCGGCCCACATCAGCGCGGTCTGGCCCTTATACTTCTCGCGGGCGTTGACGTCGGCGGCATGCTCCAACAGAATCCTAACAGCATCCACATTGCCGGCGCGTGCTGCCGTCATCAGTACGGTTTCGCCGTCGGCTGTGGTCAGGGCTTTGGCATCCGCGCCCGCCTTGAGAAGCGCCTCAATCATGGGAGCGTTCCCGACGGACGCGGCTTCGGAAAGCGGAGTGGCGCCATAGCGGTTGGCGATCTTCGGGTTGGCCCCGGCGCGAAGCAGCAAGTTCACCGTTTCAAGATCGTTCCAATGAGCCGCCCAGTGAAGAGCCGTGGTGCCGTCCGGCTGGGTGGCGTTGACGTTGACGCGTTGTTTCACCAACGCTTGAACTGCATCCTTGTCGCGATGCTCGACTGCATCCGCAATCTGGGCGCTGGCCAAGCCGCACGTTAAAAGGCCAGCTAACGACAGGGTCGCCAGAGTTCTCATCAGTTAAACCTCCGACAGCAAGCCCGTGCTGTCGCCGACGCTTTCCTGGTGCACTCCCGCTTTGTCCAGGATGGTCAGTAGCAGATTCGCCATGGGCGTGTTCTCCGGATACTTCACGTGACGCCCGCCCTTCAGCTTGCCGGCCGCGCCGCCCGCTACTAAGACCGGTAGCGGCGAGTGGTTGTGAATGTTGCTGTTGCTCATGCCACTTCCGTAAAGAATCAGCGAATGATCCAGCAGATTGCCATCACCATCCGGCGTGGCCTTGAGCCGCTCGAGCAGATGCGCCACCAGGCTCACGTGATAGGTGTTGATTTTGGTCAAGTTCTCCAGACGCTCCGGATTGTTTTGATGATGCGACGCGGGGTGGAACCCTTCCGAGATGCCTAGCATGGGGAAGGTCCGGTAGCTCACTTCGCGCGCCATCATGAATGTGGAGATGCGGGTGATATCGGCCTGGAACGACAGCGCCATCAGATCGAACATCAACTTTGTATGTTCCTGGTGATCGTCGGGAATGCCGCTAGGAGATGCGGGCACGCTTAAGTCGGAGTTGGCATTCTGTTTCTCGGCGAGCTGGATGCGCCGTTCAATTTCGCGAACCGTGTCGAGATATTCGGCCACGCGGTTGCGATCATTCGCGCCCAGTCCGCCCTGCAAGCGCCGCACCTGACTGGTAACGGCGTCGAGAATACTGCGCTGCTGTTCGATCCTTTCAAGCCTCTCTGCGGCGGTCGCGCCGTCGCCGAACAACCGGTCGAAGACCAGGCGCGGGTTGATCTCCATCGGCATCGGCGTCGTGGGGGTGCGCCAGGAAATCGTATTCATGTAGGCGCAACTGAAGCCCACATCACACGAGCCGACGAGACCGCTGTAGTCTTCAGTAGCCAATTCAAGCGAAGGCAGCGCCGTTTCCTGACCGATCTTCTGCGCGGCGATCTGATCGATGGTGACGCCTGCATGAATGTCCGCGCCGTCGGTACGCTTGGGGTGAACACCGTTCAGGAATACCGCGGGAGAACGGGTGTGGTCGCCACCGTTATCGCCGGGCCCGGCGGGCGCGGCCATCTTGTGAGCCAGATTGCTGACCACCACCACCTGATCCTTGAATGGTTCGAGCGGGGCGAGTGTGCGCGAAAGCTTGAGCGCGCCTTCCTCCGCGGGCGTCCAGTTGTTCATAACGCCGCCATGCGGGATGAAGCACAGGCCCAAACGGATCTGTGGGTTGGCGGCGGTCCTGGCCAGCGGCGTCTGCGCGGGAATCATGGAGTCGAGCAGCGGCAAGGACATGGTCACGCCCAAGCCACGGAGAAATGTCCGTCGCGGAAGGTGCCGTTTGGTGAGGAATGTCATAGGTTTCGCCTCCAGGTTGCCGTAAATATTATCGCTCGCCGAGCGCCGGGAGGATAGGGGGTGCGCTGTGTGCGAGTCCCAGCGAATTCCTCAGAGCAAAACGAACCCAGCGGTCCGAGGGATCCTCAATGCTGCCATTCGGACTATTTTGGTTCTCCGCTTGGGTGAAGCCGCGCGAATGGCGCGGAAAGTGTTGGGTCTAAAGGAAAATCCGCTTGCGAGATTCCGGTGAAACGCGACTGATCGGTTTCTCTCTTACCGGGTGACGGCACTATCGAGGTGAGGACATGAAACTAAAATCGCTGATTCTAGAACAATTGGACCGTGAGGCGGAACTAACCCGTCGCGCACTGGAGCGCGTCCCGAACGGCAAGAACGACTGGAAGCCCCATCCGAAGTCCATGCCGCTGGGGCAACTGGCCCATATGGTGGCCACGATGCCTTCATGGATTTCGATGATGGTGAAGCAGGACGAGCTTGATATCAAGCCCGCAGCGGGAACGGGCAACGGAGCCTCCCGGAATCTCGATTCAAGCGAAGCGTTGGTTGAAGCGCTCGACAAAGCAGTGGAAGACGCACGCGAGGCGGTGTCCAAAACGACGGACAAGGCCTTGCAGACCTCGTGGAAGTTGCTGGACGGTGGGAAAGTCGCGATGGAGCATCCGCGTTACTCATTTATCATGGATAACTTCAACCATCTCGCCCATCATCGCGGCCAGCTGACCGTATATCTGCGAATGAACGACGCGCAGGTTCCGGCGATCTACGGTCCATCGGCGGACGATCATCGCTTTTGACTTGCGCTCGCCAATCATGATCATTTGATCCAGATGCCGGTGCTCCATATGGGGCATCCCCGGGACGAGCGTTTCATCGATCCGTCGGGATTCTTGGTTTTGGGATTGAGCTTCTGGATATCGAGGTATCGCAGATTGCCGCACGGCGCCGTAGAACAGCGAACTGGATGGGGAGACTTATTTTGCGGCCACTATTGACTCGACTTTGATCATCATGGTCTTAGAATCCAGAGTACCCATGACGGTCACCTTTTTGCCTGCGAGTTTTTCGGGCGTCGTCTGGTCGCTGAGGGTGTAGACTTCTTTGCCGTCATAGAGAACATAGAGGGCGCCATGCGCCATGACGCAGGCGACGGTGCATTCGGCATCGGTGGGTCCCATCCGCATGCCCTTGTGGTCGGCACTCGAGCACATGCTGTCGGTGATGAGGCCGGTGAACTTGCGCTGGCCCTGGGCGTCTACACGCACTAGGGCCAGCGTAGTAATTATGAGGAGGCCAAAGAGGCGCCTCATAGGGATTTGATTATTCGCCCGGCGTCATGAGATGCGCGGTGGTCGTGCCGGCATTCATGATCCAGACACCACCCGACGCGCCACTCTCGGGTAGTCCGAGTGTTTTGGTGGTCGCGCCCGGCACCGCAATCGTCATGTGGGTTCGCGGATTCGCCGGGTCGCCCATCGAGTGATACCATACCGATCCAAATTCCGGCTTCACGCGGGTTCCATCTTTCTCGGCGGCGTCGAGCGCGGCTTGTTTTTTAGCGCCCATCGCCTCGAACTTCAGGTTCTGAGCGGCCCGTGGCAGGTTGCCAAGGCTGGTGCATTCCACTAGATAGGCCGGTTCCCCGGGCAGCCCTGACTTGTCGTAACAGACGAGTTTATTGGTGCCCTTCTTTAGCGTGTCATAGGTATCGTCGGCCTTCCACTTGATGACCGTAGCGCCAGCTTTCAACTGGGCGGGGGCGGCGACCAGAGCTTTATCAATGGCAGCTTGGTCTTGCGCAAATGCGCAGGCGGAAGCCGCCAAAATGCCGAGAACAATCAGGTTCATGCGTTTCATTGTGTAGTCTCCAGATGTCGACGGTATTCGCGAGCAGCAGCTCCGGCGACTCGATCCAGTATATCGCGCGATGGCCCAAGGGCGGGCGAGGCGTGCCTTGCCCTACTTACCGACGAGGTGGGACACGTCTCGATTGTTCTCAGTGCAGATGTATTCGAGGATTTCCCAGCCGGGAGCCAGCTGAGACGACTCGAATACCTTCCAGGGTCGGGAATACGCGCCGGGGTCGTCGATGGTGATTTCCATGTTGATTCGCCCGAGCTCGGGGCGTGTGTAGCGCTCGATGATGTGGGCTTGTGAAGTTCGCGGGTGGCCCAGCAGATCGAGCCACGCTTTATCGTTCATTCCCACCGTATCGATCACCAGTGTGTCGCCCTCCCAGTGGCCGATCGAATCGCCCCACCAGGTCTCGACGACGTCGGGATCGTGGGGGCGGCCGTCAAGGAAAACCTGCCGGTAACTGTGGACGTTGCCCTCAAAGAGGATCAGAAACAGTTTCGGAGTCTGCACGATTTTCCACGGGTAAGGATCGCGGCGGGGCGTGCCCATGGGGAGACACAAGCCTTCGGGATCGTCTTTGCTGTTTTGGGCGTTGCGCTGGCGCATCAGTTCTACGGCCGACGGCAGCAAAGGGACGTCTTCGGGCTTCATGCCGCGCGTGATGTTTCGAGCGATGGTATCGCCACCGCGGATAGGCGGATCGCTGGGTCCATAGCCGGGTCCATAATAGACACCCGAGAAATCGATATGCCCGTCGGGCGTGCGCGGGGCAGGCAAGCCCTTCGGGGCCTCTGGCCCTTTATTGTTGATTTGTGCGGCGACAGGTAGCGCGAGAATTGCTGCCGCCAACAGAAGCCCGACGTTCACCGTTAATTCGCGGGCTCCAATCGGATCAGTGCGCCGTTCTCTTCGTCGGTGAGCACATAAACCAATCCGTCGGGTCCCTGACGCACGTCGCGGATACGCTGTTTCATGTCCGTTAGCAACGACTGGCGCGCGGTTTCGTCCCAGTTCTCATTGAACGTGATTCGCTCCAGGTGCGGATAGCCTTGGGCGGCTCCACCCAGCTGCGCACCCACAAATACGTTGCCCTTCCAGGCCGGGAACCGGTCACCGGTATAGAACATCATGCCGGAAGGCGCGATCGAAGGAGCCCAGAAAATAAGCGGCTCAGTCATGCCCGGAGCGCTGTTGACGATCTTGGGCCCCGAATAATCGCGGCCGTAACTTGTTTTCGGCCAGCCATAGTTGAGTCCCGGTTTAATAACGTTGATCTCGTCGCCGCCGTAGGGGCCGTTTTCGTTATTCCAAAGGTCACCGGTGATGGGGTTGAAGGCGAGTCCCAGCGAGTTGCGATGTCCCATCGAGTAAATCTCGGCCTTGTAGCCTGCCTTGCCCGCGAAAGGATTTCCGGGGGCCGGCGTGCCGTCGTCCTTTAGCCGCAGGATTTTCCCGCGAAGGCTGGTGCCTTCCTGAGCGGCGTTGCCGTTGGATGCGCCGGTGGTCATATACAGCATTCCATCCTTGCCCCAGGCAAGGCGCGAGCCAGAGCCGCCATCGCCGGCCCAGGAATCGCAGATCAGAATGTCTTTAACGTCCTTTAGCTCCCTGCCTTCCAGGCGTCCACGGGCGAGGGTGGTGGCCACCTGGCCTTCCCCTTTTTCGGGAACGTCCTTGGTGTAGGTGAGATAGACAAAATGGTTCTGCGCGAAATTCGGATGCGGCAGGACCTCCATCAGCCCGGATAGGCGAACGGAGTGCACTGCGGGAACACCCGCTACTGGATCGGCATCGAGCTTGCCATCGCGCACCGTGCGCAGCTTGCCGTTGCGCTCGGTCACCAGCATGTCGCCGTTGGGCAACCACGCCAGGCTCCAGGGGTGCCACAGGCCGGTCGCCATGGTGACCGTGCGGACCGGGGTCGCTTTGGCTTTGGCCTTGTTCTTGGCCTTGTCTTGCGGCTGTCCCTGAACGGAGATCGGCAGCGTGGCGACGGCCACAAATGCGCCGAGTGAGAGTACTATCAACGGGATCGTCTTCAGGGACGTGGAAGCTTTCATGAACGGAACTCCTTCAGGAATAGTTTACGCGAACTACTGCCGTGCGTCGGCGACCACGGCGGGGGCCTTGATCTTCATTTGAAACGGAGTGCTTTTGACGATGCCGGTAATCAGCGAGGAAAATTTGAAGTCGCGGGTTCCGGCATCGTGCACAATCCGGCGCACCGCCGGCATGTCGTAATATTCGACGCCGCGGCCTAAGGCATAGGTGAGAAGTTTTTCGGTCATCACGCCAACGAAGACTTCGGGACGGCTCGTGAGCGTTTGACGAAGGCCCACGATTCCATCAATGTGTTCGCCATTGAAAAGAGTTCCGGAAGGATCGATTTTGGCGCCGTCGTCGGATGCCCGCCAGCGACCGATGGCATCAAAGTTTTCAAGCGCGAAGCCCACCGGATCCATCACTTTGTGGCAGCCGGCGCACACGGCATCGGCCCGATGCGCCTCCATGCGTTCGCGAACGGATTTCGGCTGTGAGCCCTCGGCATTTTCCTTTAACTCAGGTACATTCGGCGGGGGCGGGGTAGGAGGCGTCCCCAGGATATTGGTGAGGATCCATTTGCCGCGTTGGACCGGCGAAGTGCGATTGGGGTACGAGGTGACCGTAAGGATACTGGCCTGCCCCAGTAGTCCGCGGCGCGCGGGGTCGGTCACCGGGACGCGACGGAACTGGCTCCCATAGACATTGGGAATCCCGTAGTGCTTCGCGAGGCGTTCATTTACGAAGGTGTAGTCCGCGTTGAGCAGATCCAGAACGCTGCGATCTTCGTGCTGGATGCTTTCGAAGAACAGCTTGGTTTCCTGGCGCATGGCCTGACGGAGATTGTCGTCAAAATCGGGGAAGGCGTCGAGGTTGGGCGCGGAATTCTTGAGATTGCGTAGGAACAGCCATTGTTCGGCGAAATTATCGGCCAGCGCTTCGGCTTTCGGGTCGGCCAGCATGCGTTTGACCTGTTGTTCCAGAATTATCGGATCCTTGAGCTTGCCCTGCGTGGCGAGAGTGAGCAGCGTGTCGTCGGGTATGCTGCTCCACAGGAAAAAGGACAAGCGCGAAGCCAGCGCCACGTCATCGATACGATAAGGCGTGTCGGCGGCGGCATTGGCCGGGTCGGGCTCGAAGCGAAACAGGAATTCCGGGCTCGCCAGGATCAACTGGAGCGCCGATTCGATACCGGCGTCGAAGCTGCCGTTATTATTGCGCCGGCGCTGATAGAAACTAAGGGGCTCTTCGAGGTCGCTATCTTTGAGCGGCCTGCGATAAGCATGACGCGCCAAGGTCGAAAGGATTTTGCGAGCACAAGGTAGCTCGTCTTTGGGTGTGGTGGGCTGGCAAACGAAAATTTTGCGGCGGGAAGCCGTGTCGCCTGCACTGGTCTGTTTGAAGGGTCCCTCAATGTTGAGACGGTCGACGGAAGGATCGCCGGTGATATCCAAACCGTCGATGGTGGTCCGCATGAAGGGCTTGATCAGGTCGTCCTTCTGAGCGTGGCTTCTTAATATAGTTGTGGCCGAGACCGCGCGCGACCCGGCTTTCACCGGGATCCGAATGGTCAGACGCTGGTCGAGATCCGCGCCAAATGCGCCGGGATTCTCGGCCATCTTGACGAAATCCTCGTGGCCGCCAACAGTGACCAGGCGAATTCTTTCGCCATCCAGGCTGATCTCAATCTGGTGCGGATCTTCCATGCCGCGCAACAGGTCGAAGGTATTGCGCCACAGCCGGACCTTAATGACGTACTCGCCATCCACCGGGAAGTTGTGGTGAATCAGAATGCCGCCGCGGGTTCCCAAGGGCAACCCCTCGATGTGCTGGTCTTGTGAAAGGTCGGGCCGGACGCGATAGGTTGCGGTGGAAGGCGCGATGGACAGATTGCCGACCGCCAGGCGGCTGATGTTCCAGGAGGCCGACAGATACCGTTCCATCAATGAGGGCGACACGCGCAAGACGTCCGCGATGTTGTCGAATCCGCTGCTTTCGTCGTCGGGAGGCAGCAGGGCAGTGGCGTCGACATCGAGGGCCAACAGGTCGCGGATCGCGTTTGCGTATTCGGTGCGGTTTAGGCGATGCATGGTCGCGCGGCCAGGGTTGGGCTTGGCGGTATAGCCGCGGTCGAGCGAAGTTTCAAGGAAGGAAGCGAACCCGTCCAAAGCGGTCTTGTCGGGTCGCGGCATACCCTGCGGGGGCATCGCGCCGACTCTTAGCTTCCGGATCACCTTTTCCCAGGTCTCGGCGCCGTTGGGAACGTCGGTAAGATTCGCACTTTGCAGAGAAAGGCCCCCGGTCTTGAGCTTTTCGCTGTGACAGGTGACGCAGTATCGATCGAGCAGCGCTGCCGGCGCCGGATTTTGCCCGCGCACCGGGCCTACACACATGACTAAACCAAGAACTGCCGCCGTCCGGATTAGCACCTAGACAAGTATAGTGCGGTACCTGCAGGGAGTCTATGGTCCAGTACTTTGGCGAAGATGCGGTCAAAACCGGGGAAACGCGTCACCACTTACAGGCATCACATCTTACAGAGCCGGCGCTAGATATGAACCCGATCGAACTGCTGATGGTTGACGACAATGCCGCGGAAACGCTGCTGCTCCTGTACGCCCTTGAGGATTGCCCCAGACCCATCAATTTCCACTTCGCCAAGGACGGCGTGGAAGCTTTGGAGATGTTGAAACGGGAGACGTTCGATCTGGTCATTCTGGATCTGAATCTTCCCGGGCTCTCGGGCTACGACGTACTGGAGCAGTGCGATCCTCGCCAGGTACCTGTGGTTGTCTTCAGCGTTTCTTCAAACGAGGCCCATGCCAAACGGGCTCTTGAACTCGGAGCACGCGAGTTCGTACATAAGCCAGACGCACTTGAGATGTACCGGCACGCCGTGCTCAAGATGATCGAGACCTGGGTTCTGAACAAGAGCAAATCAGCGGGCGCTGGCAACTACGGCTGTCCCAGTTGATTGCGCGGGTCCTTCCCCAGGATGTGTTTCACGTCCTTATTATTTTCGTTGCAGATGTATTCCATGAGGTCGGTGCCGGTTTGCAGGGTCGAATGGCCATACATAGTGAAGGGTCTGGTGTATGCCCCGGGATCATCGACGACCGTCTCGTAATTCAGGTGATCGGCATCCGGCCGCGTGTAGCGTTCGGTCACATGCAGCTTTTCGGTGTGCGGATGGCCGGCGAAATCGAACCAGAACAGGTCGTTAAACCCGATCGAATCCACGACTAAAGCATCGCCGTCCCATTTGGCGATGGAGTCGCCGTACCAAGTGGGATTCGGATCCGCAGGATGGGTCGGCCGATCGAGGAAGATCTGGCGATAGCTGTGAATATTTCCTTCAAAGAGGAAGAAGATACGGGTGGGCGACGGGACAATCTGCCACGGATAGGGAGCCTGCCGCGGAACGCCGGTGGGGAGGCAGTTGGCTTCCGGATCGTCCTTGGACATCCGTTCGCGGGTGAGCTTCTCAGCCCAGGGCTGGGTGGGCAGCTTATCGCCGGGCTTGAGGGAGTCGGAAATATCGTAAATGAAGTTGCGATCGGGACTCCAGATTCCGGATAGATCCACCTTGCCGTCGGCCGTGCGCGGCGTGGGGCTGGATTTGGCCTTCGCGCCTTTTCCTTTCTGTTTGGTCCTCGCCGGAACGGCTTCCGAATCCTGTCCGTGGCTAGGAAGCGCCGTTATCAACAATGCACCCATCGCGGCGGCTAGGCACAGCATCGAATGGATGGTTCGCTGGGCCATTCGCTTAGTCATGGGGCACCTCCTCGGTCAACTGAGAGCCAAGTTTACTACGTTAGTGGGAAGAATTCACGGACTTTACCATTGCACGTCCATGAGTTGCATGATACAGTTCCTCAGTGTTTCCACTCGGGACTACCCGGAGAGCACACGATAACGGCGCTTCAGGCGCTGGTGTTTTCAGGTGGTTCGCGCATGTATAAGCTTACGCTGCTTGGCTTATTGAGCGTTCACGGCACGCTGATGCTGGCGGCCGATAAGACTCCGCCGACGTTTCACATCCGCCTCGAGACCTCTCTTACCAGTTACGGTTCGCCGGCCGGAACACAGTTCACGGCGATCGCAATTTCCCCGTTAGAAAATGGAGGACAAGAAATCATCCCGCCAGGCAGCTTGATCCGCGGCACTGTGACCCGTGCATCGGCCGTGGGCTTCGGCCTGATTCACGAGCGCGCCACTCTGGAACTGGCATTTCACGAGTACGAACTCGCCAGCGGCGAACGTTACGCGCTAAAAGCGCGTCTGGATTTTATTGAGAACGCCCGGGAACAAGTGGATTCGCGGGGGCGGATCAAAGGAGTGCTGGCAGCTAGCAGTCCGCAGGGCTTGCTTCGGGGAATCTGGTACCGGCCAGGCGATGATTTTTTTTCTCATTCGGCGCTAGGGCTAACCGGCCTCGGCGGGGCGCTTTGGAGCCATTTCTCGCTGGGACCGTTTGGCGCCGCTGGCGTGTTAGCCGCTCGGTATATCGCCTTTTCCCTTCCCGAGCCGGAGATCCAATTGCCTTCAGGCACGGAAATGCGCCTTGTGGCAACCAGTATTCCCAAAGGTGTTCCCACCACGCCAGTAGTTCCAGACCGGAGCGTCGGAGAATCGCTGTCGGCCTGGCTCCAGAATCAGTCGCGCATCGTGACGAGGCCGGATGGCAAACCGGCTGACGATGTCATTAATCTGGCGTTCGTAGGCGACGCTGAAGAGCTGCAGAATGCGTTTGCGGCTGCTGGCTGGGTGGCCGCCGAACCCCGGACGCTGCATAGCCTGTCCGCCACATATAGGGCCTACAACTCAATGAGCGGGTACGCTACCGCCCCTGTATCGCCGCTGCTATATGAGCAGGCAGAGCCCAGTGTCGTCTTCCAGAAGTCATTCAACACGATTGCGAAACGGCACCATATTCGAATCTGGCGCGCCGGCAGTTTTGAAGGGGAGGAAGTATGGCTGGGCGCTGCCACACATGATGCCGGGGTGGGTTTTCGGTTGCGCTCGATGACTATAACGCACAAAATCGATCCCCAAACGGATCGGGAACGGACCAAGGTAGTCACCGATCTCGGCTTCACTTTGTGTTCCGAAAGGGTTTCTTTCCTGGAGCGCTCATCGGCTGCGGAGGCTGCGTGGAACCCTTTTATTCAAACCGATGGGAGACTCGCCGTCCTGTACCTGCAGCCATGTTCACCCGGCGCTCCCGACACGGATCCGCCGCTTCACGCTCCTGGTTCTAAGGGTAAGCGCCTGGCTCGACGATTCGTTCTCGAAACGCGCCAATACTTCCTTCGCGACAACATGTACTACTGGGCTTACCGTGCGGCGATCTCGGCTCATAGGAATGCCTCGCGCGAAATGCATCCGGCTGAGTAACAAGCCGATTCTAGTTTTCCGAATTCTTTCCCGTACTGTCCACGATGATGGTTTTGATCGGCACCTTCTGCTTTCCGAGGTTCAAGCCGAGCTGCTGTACACTCACGAAAATTGAGCCACCCGGCGATTGGTGCCGGCGATCAACAGACACGTATCAACCGGACCCGGCACGATCGCCAAAATATCGAAGCGCGGCGTTGCCATCCAGTCTGGAGCAATAACTTGTAAGGCTTTCACGCTTTAACCGGATTAGTTGTCGGTGGGAGTCTTGCGAATCTCATCGATGACCAGTACGTCCAGCGGAGCCTTGCGGGCATCGAGTTTAAGGCCCACCTTCTGCAAGGAGTCGAAAAGTGATGGAAGCGTCGCGCCGTCGAGCAATCGCAAGGCGTCCGGGGGCAAAGTGAGGCCGGCCGTTACGGCCGCCCGTACCAGCATGGCCTGGTAATCTTCGGCCGTGATTTCCAGAGTGAAATCGTAAGTCCCGGTTAGATCGGTCATATCAACGACCGGACGGTCGGTATAGAGCTCCAGGGCACGAACC
>Ga0157369_10002435_pt1 | contig 22361 bp, 18 predicted proteins | sample C25metaG_FD_113461 | JGI IMG/M metagenome (GOLD analysis project Ga0157369, IMG submission 113461) | Corn rhizosphere microbial communities from Kellogg Biological Station, Michigan, USA - C2-5 metaG | ecosystem: Host-associated > Plants > Roots > Rhizosphere > Soil | place: USA: Michigan...
GAATGGAGCCGGTGGTGAACGCGTGCCCCAGCACGACGGTGGGCTTCTCGCAGGAGACGATCTTCACGTTGAGCGCATCGAGCTCGCGCCGGTCGAGCACGCCCCAGTCGCTGAAGTGCCCGGGCGCACCCGCCGCGGTCTTGCGCTGGCAGAAGTTGTCCTCGCCGCCCACATAAAGGGTGAGTTCGCGCGGCAGCTTGCTGCGATGCGTGCGCAGGAAGTCGACCAGCCCCCCGAAATGATCGTAGTGGCCATGCGAGAGGATCAGCGCGTCTAGCTTCGCCGGATCCACGCCGATCACCTGCATGTTGTTCATGAGCGCTTCGGGCGTGTAGCCGTAATCGAGCATGAAGTGGCGCGTGCCGGTGCCGGCGGTGGAGGCGATCGCGAGCGAGAGGCCCCACTCGTTGTGCAGCGCGCGGCGGAAGTCGTCCTTCGCGTAGAAGCCCGCGCGCTTCACCTTCACCCACTTGCTCTGCTCGGCCCGCGGCGTGTCGTAGCTCGAGTCGGTGATGACCGTGACGCTGAGGCCGTCGACGACCGGGACCTCGAGGCGTGGCGCCTCTGCGGGCGGGGGCGACTGCTGCGCCCACGCGAAGCGGCCCAAGGCGGCCTGTCCGGCGGCAGCGGCGGTTGCGAGGAGAAGGGTGCGGCGGGTGCGGTTAGCGTTCATGGCGGCTCGCCAAGCGTCGTGCGGTTAAACACCTGGACCCTCACCCCGGCCGTGGCTAAGGCGCCGCGCGCGCCTTCTTCACCGAGATGCGCAGCTGCGAATCCTGCCCTCGCATCATGCGCGAGGCGATCTCCACCGCGGCGGCGATCGCCTTCTCCTTGCCGCCGAAAAGGTGGGCGAGGAACTCGATGTGCTGGATGGTCTCCGGCTCGAAGTGATAGAGCCGTGCGACCTTCGGACGAAGCGGGCGCGCTTGCGCTTGCCCGGTGTGCACCTTCATGGAGCCTCCCCTGGTAACGATCTCGTCGCAGTCTTCTTCTGCTTGCTTCTTGTGCTTGCTTCTTGTGCTTGCGTTCGATGAAGCGCCGTATGGTACGCCACCAAGCCGCGGAATGTATCCAAAAACGGGAACGTCGATCCGGACCGTGAAACTCGCTCGCGCCCGCGCGGCGAAAACCCGCGCCCTGCCGGCGGCCCCCCTCTCACGACGCGTTAACGCTGTTGCGGAAGTAATGGTCCACGGGTTGTTGCCTTCATTCCGCGGCGCGAAATCCGCGTCGGCACGCTACCGGACCGGCGGCTCCCCGCCGCTTCCATTTGTTAAGGAATGCACTGCGGAACCGCGTGTCTTGCAAACGTAAGTTACCGCCGTAGCCCCCCTGGACGGCCTTTGGCGACGTTGTTCCTTTCCCCTACGTTTAAGCCCATGCTACCAATAGGCTCGAGAGAAGGCGCTATCTACATCATTTGATGGAGGCGCGCCGCCCTCGCGAGGGACAACATGCACGCCAGCGCACACGAATTCGAAGAACATAAAATGCCTGCACGAACACCAGGTGACGAGCCGACGTCCATGGCCGCCGCATTCCGCGGCATGGTGGACTCCATGCGCGCACCGCTCTTCCTTCTCAACCCCAACCGGAACATCGTCCACGCCAACACCAACGCGGTGCACATCCTCGAGCGCGCCGACTGCCTCTACCGGCACCGGGGGCTGCTCTCCTGCACCGACCTGGAGAGCCAGCAGGCCCTCGAGCGGGAGCTGCGCCGGGTCGGCTCCGGGATGAACCGGGCCATCGTCACCCTAAGGAGCGTGTCGTCGAGCGTGGTCGCCGCCGCGCTCACCGGCCTCTACCAGTCGCGCAACCCCGCCGAGCGCTTCCGCAGCGACATCATCCTGTGCGCGGTCGCCGACCGCGACGCCGCGATGGCCGACGCCAACGACCTGATCCACGTCTTCAACCTGACCCCCGCGGAGGCGCGCATCGCGCGCGAGATCGGCGAGGGCCGCACGCCCCAGGAGTGCGCAGAGCTCCTGCAAGTGAAGGTGAGCACCGTGCGCACGCACCTGGTGTCCATCTACCGCAAGACCGGTACCGGCAGCCAGGTGCACCTGGCCCGCCTCATCCTCCCCCTGTCCCTCTTCTAGCCCCCCCGGCACTTAGTAGCTACACAAGGTTGTGGAGTGCACCCTCCACAATGTGATGGATGTAAATAAATCACACCTTGTGCAATATGGGCCGCTCCTCGCGCGTTTCTAAGTAAGGCATCGAGTCGATCGCGCGGGGCGTGAAGGGCTCCACCAGCGGCACCTAATTAAGACAAGCGTCCCCGTCGGTCCGTGAGCGGCGCACGGGGGAGACGCCAAACGAAAACGCCGCAGCGGTTATTCGGGATCGGAAGCAGGACCGGCCAAGGCGCACACCTAGCCGCATCTCCTCCCCCTCGCGAGGAACCGCCGTATTGCGCACGTCGTGCGAGTGAACACGGCGGCGACAACTTGCGAAGGGGCGCGCCATGGGAGCAGGGCCGGGGATCCACGTCGCAGACGTGGGACAGGGGGAGTTGTCGGCGAAGCGAGCGTCGGGCCGCAAGCGGCTCGTGCCCTCCGCCCGCAAGCAGCGCGGCGCGATCGTCATGGACGAAGTGGTCCTGCCCGATCGCGTCGCGCCTGCAGTCCGCGCACGCCACGTGCCGCGGGCGGAGCCCGCGCCGCGGCGGGCCGCCGAGGTGCAGATGGTGCGGCCGCTGCGGTTCTTCGCGGGGCATTACCACCGCATGCTCGCGCTCGGCACCGCCGAGGCCGCGGTCATGCTGGCCGCGTTCTATGCCGCGCTCGCCGTGCGCTTCCAGGCGTGGGAGATCGCCGCGATCGAGTCGGCCGTGGGCACGCTCTGGCCCCGCGCCGCCGTCGTGATCGGCGTGGGCGCCGTGTCGCTCGCCGCGATGGGCCTCTACCAGCTGCGCCAGCGCCTCGCCTTCGCCGAGGTGGCGGCACGCGTGCTCGCCGCGCTCGCGATGGCCGAAGGCGGCTTCGCCGTCCTCTTCTATGCGCTGCCGCAGCTCTTCGTCGGGCGCGGGGTCGTCCTCTTCATGGCGCCCGTCGCGGCACTCGGACTGCTGGGCGTGCGCTTCGGCTTCGCGCGCACGGTCGATGTCGACGCGTTCAAGCGCCGCGTGCTCGTGTGGGGCTCCGGCAACGACGCCGCTTCCATCGCGACGCGGCTCCGCCGCCGCTGCGACCAGCGGGGCTTCCGCGTCATCGGCTACGTGCGTTGCCCGGGCGAGGACCTGCAGGTGCGCAACTCCATCCACATCGAGGGGCGCGCGCAGCTCCACGCGTGCATCAGCGCCTACCGCGTCGAGGAGATCGTGGTGGCGATGGACGATCGCCGCCAGGGCTTCCCGACCGAGTTCCTGCGCGAGTGCCGCATGCGCGGCGTGCGCGTGCGCGACATCGTGGACTTCCTCGAGCACGAGAGCGGCCACGTCAACGTGCAGCTCGCGAAGCCGAGCTGGCTCATCTTCTCCGAAGGCTTCCGCACCGATGTGGTGCGTGCCACGGGGAAACGCGCGTTCGACATCTTCATGGCGCTCGCCATCCTCGTCCTGTCGCTCCCGGTCACGCTCGCCACGGCCGCGCTCATCTGGCTCGGGGATCGCGGCCCGATCTTCTATCGGCAGGTGCGCACCGGCCAGCACGGCCGGCCCTTCAGCATCTTCAAGTTCCGCAGCATGGGCGTGAACGCCGAGGCCAAGGGCGCGGTGTGGGCGGTCAGGAACGACCCGCGCGTGACCCGCATCGGCGCCTTCATCCGCAAGGTGCGCATCGACGAGATCCCGCAGGCGTTCAACGTGCTCATGGGCGACATGAGCTTCGTGGGCCCGCGCCCCGAGCGCCCCGAGTTCGTCGAGAAGCTCGCCTCGCGCATCCCCTTCTACATGGAGCGCCACTTCGTGAAGCCGGGCATCACCGGCTGGGCGCAGGTGCGCTTCCCCTATGGGTCCACCGAGGACGACGCGCGCGAGAAGCTGGGCTACGACCTCTACTACGTGAAGCACCACTCGCTGGTCTTCGACCTGGTGATCCTGCTGCGCACGGTCGAGATCGTCCTCTTCCGCGTCGGGTCGCGGTGATCGCGCATGCACACCGCCGCGGGAGCCGTCCCGCCTTCAACGCTCCGGTTTGAGCACCAGGTCCGCCACCACCGCGCGGTGGGGCGAGACGCCGGCCGGAGCCACGAAGCAGTCGGCCACGTCGATCGACCCGTCCACCAGGACGTGGTCGAGGCGAAGGAAGTCGAGGTGCGGAGGGAAGATGTGGCCGTAGGTGAAGCCGTATCCCACGCCGGCCGCGTCGAACGCGTCGCGGAAGCCCGCGTCGGTGAAGACGCGCAGCACGAGCGAGTGCGGCGGCGCGTTCAGGTCGCCCGCGATGACCGCGGGGTACTTGGCGCCCGCGACGTAGCGCCTGAGAGCCACGGCCTGGCCCATGCGCCCCTCCACGTTGTTGTCCCACTCGCGCACGCCGCGGATCGGGCCGTAGCGCCAGGCGGTGAGGCCCAGGCGCGGGCTCACGAGGTGCACGACGTGCACGTCGATCGTCCAGTCGCGCCCGTGCACCTCGCAGGCGACGTGGTGCAGGCTCTTCGCGGGCAGCTTCTCGATCTCGTCGCGGCAGTTCTCGATCGGGTAGCGGCTCACGATGGAGAGCTCGTCGGAGCCGAAGATCTTCCGCCCGGGGAAGAGGTTCTGCGGCTCGATCACGTCGTAGAAATCGCTCGCGTCCTGGAAGACGGCGATGTCCGGGTCGAAGCGCATGACCTCGCGCGCGAGCACCGCGCCGCCGCCGGTCGGGCTCGCGAGCGTCTCGTAGTCCTTCACGTTGAAGGTCATGAGCCGCACCGTGCGCGCGCCCTTCGCGGGCGTGCCCAGGTTCAGGTCCATCACGACCACGAGCACCAGGCCGACGGAGGCGACCGCCATCGCGCGCGCCGCCCATCCCATGGTGTACGAGAGCGCCGTCGCGAAGAGGGCCGCGGCGAGGTACGCATACCAGGGCACGTACTGCAGGTCGGAGAGCACCACCACGCGCTCGGGGCCGGCCAGCATGAGCGCGCTGGTGCCGAGGCAGGTGGCGAAGATCGAGGCGACAAGAAACGGCTTGAGGTAACGCGCCAAGGCCGGGTCCGGAGTCGAGCTGGCGTGAGTGTGCCTGAGAAAGGAAAGCCTGGACATGGATGACGTGATCGACAAGCAGGTCCTCTTCTCCACGGATGCCGCGCGCGCCGATGCGCCGCCCCCCGGGCCGGTCGTCGCGGTCGTGGGCCTGGGCTACGTCGGCCTTCCCCTCGCGGTCGAGTTCGGCCGCTGCTTCCGCACGGTCGGCTTCGACGTCTCGAGCCGCAAGGTCGCGGCGTATCGCAACCACGAGGACCCCACCGGCGAGGTGAGCGGCGAGCAGCTGCGCGCCGCGCGCTGGCTCGAGGTGACCGACCGCGAGCAGGCGCTGCGCCAGGCCGACATGATCGTGGTCGCGGTGCCCACGCCCGTCGATTCCGCGCGCAATCCCGATTTCGGCCCCCTCGTGGGCGCCTCCGAATACGTCGGCCGCAACCTGCGCAAGGGCGCGACCGTGGTGTACGAGTCGACCGTCTACCCGGGTGCCACCGAGGAGGTGTGCGTGCCGGTGCTGGAGAAGCACTCGGGCCTCAAGTGGAAGACCGACTTCTTCGTGGGCTATTCGCCCGAGCGCATCAACCCGGGCGACAAGGAGCACACGCTCGCGCGCATCGTGAAGGTGGTGGCCGGCGACACGCCCGCGACCCTCGAGAAGGTGGCGCAGCTCTACGGCGCCGTGGTGAAGGCGGGCGTCTACCGCGCCTCCTCGATCAAGGTGGCCGAGGCCGCCAAGGTCATCGAGAACACGCAGCGCGACTTGAACATCGCGCTCGTGAACGAGCTCGCCATCATCTTCCACGAGCTCGGCATCGACACGCAGGAAGTGCTGCAGGCGGCCGGGACCAAGTGGAACTTCCTGCCCTTCCGCCCGGGGCTCGTCGGCGGCCACTGCATCGGCGTCGACCCCTACTACCTCACCTACAAGGCGCAGACGCTGGGCTACCAGCCGCAGGTGATCCTCTCGGGGCGGCGCATCAACGACTCCATGGGCAAGTACATCGCCGAGCAGACGGTGAAGCGCATGCTGCTGCGCGGCATGAACGTGCTCGGGCGCCCGGTGATCGTGCTCGGCATGACGTTCAAGGAGAACTGCCCCGACATCCGCAACTCGAAAGTGGTCGACGTCGTGCGCGAGCTGCAATCGTTCGGCGCGACGGTCTTCGTGCACGACCCCATCGCCGACCCGATCGAGACGCGCCACGAGTACGGCATCGACCTGACACCGTGGGACGAGCTCCCGCAGGCGGCGGCGCTGGTGTGCGCGGTGTCGCATCGCGAGCTCGCGGCGCGCACGCCCCAGGAGCTGGCGGCGAAGCTCGTGCCCGGCGGCATCGTGGCGGACGTGAAGTCCTGCGCCGACGCGCAAGCGCTGCGCGCGCTCGGCGTCGACGTCTGGCGCCTCTGACGCGATGGTCTACGCGCTCGGCAGCCGCGGCGGCGCGGCGCGACTGGCTCCCTCCGCATCCCCGGAGGGCGCGGAGCGCTTCCTGCTGCTCGACGGCCTGCGCGGCATCCTCGCGCTCTCGGTCGCGATCCACCACTTCAGCTCGACCAGCCAGCACCGCGACCTCTTCTCGTGCGCGGGGCTCGCCGTCGACTTCTTCTTCTGCCTGAGCGGCTTCGTGCTCGCGCACGCCTACGAGTCGAAGCTGCGCTCCGGCATGACGTTCGCGGGCTTCATGGAGCGGCGGCTGGTGCGCCTCTACCCGATGTACCTCATGGGCCTGGCCCTCGGCATCACCGCCGTGATGGCGCTGCGCCCGGAGGCGCGCCACGCGCTCGGCCCCCTCGCCTCCGCCGGTGCCGCGCTCGCGAACCTCGGGTACGTGCCTTATCCGAACGCCGTGGCAATGCCGGTGCAGGCGGTGGTGGTCACCGCCGCGCTTTTCCCGTTCAACGGCCCGGCCTGGTCGCTCTTCTTCGAGCTGGGTGCCAACGCGGCCTACGTCTTCATCGCGCGCATCTCCACCGCGGCGCTGGCAGTCCTCGTGGCGCTCTTCGCGCTCGGCACCGCCGCGAGCTGGGTGCACTACGGCCCCGAGCCGGGATGGTCCACCGGCACCTTCGCGGGGGGTGCCTGGCGCGTCGCCTTCGGCTTCTTCAGCGGCGTGCTGCTGTATCGGCTGCGCCGGCCCGGCCAGGCGGCCCGCGGGCTGCCCGCGCTGGCGCTGGCCCTCGTCGTGATCGCGATGCTCGCCGCGCCGCTCGCGGCTCCCGGATCCGTCTACTGGGTCGCCGCGGCGATCTTCGCCGTGCCGCTCGTGGTGAAGCTCGCCGCGTGCTGCGACTTCGCGATGCCCGCGACGGTGCGCGCCGCGTGCCGGTATTCCGGGCGCCTCTCGTACCCCGTCTACTGCCTGCACTACCCGCTGCTCGTCGCACTCTTCGGCGGGGCCGTGGCGAGCCGCGGCACCTACTACCTCGAGTTCGCCGTGTACCTCGCCGTGGTGATCGCCCTGTCGCACGTGCTGCTCACGCGCGTCGACGAGCCGCTGCGCCTGCGTGTTTCCGCCATGAGGAGGGCTGCATGACCCCGTCCCGCGATGGACCCGTCCCGCCTGGCGCGCGCTATACCCTTCTCGACGGCCTGCGCGGGCTCGCCGCCGTGATCATCGTGATCCATCACTTCACGGCGATGAGCGGGATGCACGAGACGTTCGCCTCGGCCTCGATCGCCGTCGACTTCTTCTTCTGCCTCGGCGGCTTCGTCATCGCGCACACGTACCACCGGCGCCTGCTCGCGGGGATGACGCTGCGCGATTACGCGAGCCGCCGACTGCTGCGGCTCTACCCGATGTTCCTCGTGGGCTGCGCGATCGGGTTCCTCGCCCTCGTGCTCGGCAAGACGATCGGCACCACCGACCTCTCGTGGGGCGACATCGAGGGCGCCGCGGTCCTCAATTCGCTCTACATGCCGTTCCCGAACCGGGGCTACCTCGAGATCTTCCATTTCAAGGTGGCCGCCCCGCTCTTCCCGCTGAACGGCCCGGCGTGGTCGCTCTTCTTCGCGCTGCTCGCGAACGCGATCTACGCCGTGGTGATCCGGCGCAGCCTACTCGCGCCCGCCTTCTTCATGGCCGCCGCCGGGGTCGCCATGCTCGCGACCGGCACGTCCCTGGGTGAAGCGCCGGGGTGGGGAACGTTCAACATGCTGGGCGGCTTGTCCCGCGTGATGTTCGCGTTCTTCGCGGGCGTGGTGATCTTCCAGCTGCAGCCGCACCTGCAGCGCCTGCCGCGCATCCCGGCGCGCAACATCGCCGCGTTCGCCGTGCTGATGCTCGCCGTGCCGCGCTTTCCGGGCCACTTCTACTACTGGCTCGGCGCCTCCTTCATCGCCGTGCCGCTGCTCGTGGCGCTCGCGGCGCGCCACACGACGGTCGATCCGCCCTGGCGCGAGGTCTGCTCGTTCTCGGCGAGCATGTCGTACCCGATCTTCTGCGTCCACTACCCGCTGCTGATGCTCTTCGCCATCGCCTTCGGCGCGCGCGTCTCGCCGTCCCTCCTCGCGATCTACGTGGTGACGACGCTCGTGGTCTCGTACCTGCTGCTGCGCTACGTGGAGCGGCCGATGCGCGCGTGGCTGCGTGCCCGCACGGCGCAGGTCGCGACATGAAGACCATCCGCATGAAGCCGATCCGCCATGGGCGCGTCTCGATCATCATCCCGGCGTACAACGCCGAGGCGACCATCGCCGACGCCGTGGCGAGCTGCCTCGCGCAGACGCATCCCGAGTGCGAGGTGATCGTCGCGGACGACGGCTCCACGGACGCCACCTGGGACGTGGTCTCCGCGATCGCGGGCATCAAGGCGATCCGCAAGGCCAATGGCGGCGTGGCCTCGGCGCGCAACGCCGCGATGCGCGAGGCGACCGGCCAGTTCGTGGCCTACCTGGACGCCGACGACCTCATGGACCCGCGCCGCATCGAGCTCGAGCTCGAGGTGCTGCTCCGGCACCCGAGCGCGGTCCTGGTGTCGACCGATTTCAGCGCCTTCCGCGACGGCGAGCCCGACTACGAGCGCTCGCACATCGCCTCGTATTACCGCGCCGCGCGGGTGGCGGGCGGCGTCGACGGCCTCTACGACCACGTCGCGGGCATGGTGGGCGCGGACGGCGAGCGCTCGCGCTTCCTCGTGGGCCGGGTCTTCGAGCGGCTGCTGGGCGGGAACTTCGTCCACTTCGGCACGATGCTCGTCGCGCGCGGCGCCTGCGAGGCGGCCGGCGTCATGGACGAGACGCTGCGCTACGGCTGCGAGTACGACTACCTGCTGCGCCTGGCGCGGCTGGGCCCGTTCGCGTACATCGACCGGCCGCTGCTGCGCTACCGGCGCGGCCCCGCGCAGCTCTCCCACGACTCGGCCCACGGCCGCATGCCGCTCGACACCATCGCCGTGCTCGACAAGGTGCGCCGGGACGATCCCGCGCTCGCGCGGCGCGAGGCGCGCACCTTCCGCACGCGCTATGCGAACGCCTTCCTCGAGACGTCCGAGATGACCGTCGCTTCCGACCGGGCGCGCGCCGCGGCGTTCCTCGCGCGCAGCCTGCCCTTCCGCCCACCGCCCCGGGACGTGTCCCGCATCGCCGCCAAGATCATGCTGCCCGCTTCATTCGTCTCGCTGCTGAAGAAAGCGCTCGTGCGCGGCCACGCCGCCCCCGCGGGCCGCTGAACCCATAAGAAAACAGATGAACGCACACACGGATCCCAACCATGAAAAAAATCATCAGCTCCATGCGATGCCGCCGGAGGCCGGTCGCGACGACGCTCGTCGCGCTGGCCGCGGTGGCCGTGCTCGGCTTCTTCGGCGTGATCGATGCGGAAGCGGGCGTCGTCCTCATCGGTGCGGTCGCGAAGGACACGGTGTCGATCGTGATTCCCACCTACAACGCCGAGCGCACCGTCGTGGAGGCGCTCGAGAGCTGCCTCGGCCAGAGCTATCGCGATTGCGAGGTCATCGTGGTCGATGACGGATCGAGCGACCGCACGTGGGAGCGCGTCTCGCGGCTGCCCGGCGTGAAAGCGATCCGCAAGTCCAACGGCGGCGTGGCCTCCGCGCGCAACGCCGGCATGCGCGAGGCCCGCGGTGAATTCATCGCCTGGATGGACGCCGACGACGTGATGCACCCCGAGCGCATCGCGCTCGAGGTGGCCGTGCTGCGCGAGCACCCGCACGCCGTGCTGGCCTCCACGGACTTCAGCGCGTTCCGCGACGGCGAGCCCGACTTCGACCCCTCGCACATCGCGGCTTATTACCGCGCCGTCCAGGTGGCGCGATCCGTGGATTCGCTCTACGACCAGCAGGCCGCTCCCGTGGAGTTCGACGGAGCGCCTCGCCGCGTGCTCCTCGGCCATGCCTACGAGCGGCTGGTGCACGGCAACTTCGTGCACCCGCCGACGATCCTCCTGCGCCGCAGCGCCTGGGACCGCGCGGGTGCGTTCGACGAGACGCTGCGCTACGGCTCCGAGTACGACCACCTGCTGCGCCTCGCGCGCCACGGCGACTTCGCCTACATCGACGCGCCGCTGCTGCGCTACCGGCGCGGCCCCTCGCAGCTCTCGCACAACGCGAGCCACGGCCGCATGCCGCTCGACACCGTGGCCGTCCTCGACAAGTTGAAGCGCGACGACCCGCCGCTCGCCCGGCGCCATGCGCGCGTCTTCCGCGAGCGCTATGCGCGCGCCTACGTCGAGTCCTCCGAGGCGAACATCCCCTCGGGGCGCGCGCGCGCCGCGGCGCTCCTCGCGCGCAGCCTGCCCTTCGGCCCCTCGCCGCGGGAGGCCGCGCGCGTCGCCGCGAAGATCGTCCTGCCCGCGCCGATGGTCGCGGTGCTCAAGAAAGCATTCATGCGCGGCGCACGCACCGCGATCGGTTGATGAATCACTACGGAGGTTCCATGCACATCCTGCGCTGCCTTGCCTGCCTCGCCCTCGCGGCCCTCGCCGCGGCGTGCGCCTCGAACCCGCCCGCGCCCACGCGCGCCGCGTCGTCCGAGTACCACTACCGCATCGGCCCGGGGGACACCGTCAACATCGTCGTGTTCCGCAACCCCGAGCTCTCGATGACGGTGCCGGTGCGGCCCGACGGGCGCATCGCCGCCCCGCTCGTGGAGGACCTGCCCGCGATCGGCAAGGACCCCACGACCCTCGCGCGCGACATCGAGAAGGCGCTCGGCAAGTACATCCGCGAGCCCGTGGTGAGCGTCGTCGTGAACACTTTCGTCGGCCCGTACAGCGAGCAGATCCGCGTCGTGGGCGAGGCGGCACACCCGCAGGTGCTGCCGTACAAGCAGGACATGACGCTGCTCGACGTGATGATCGCGGTGGGCGGCATGACCGACTTCGCCGACGGCAACGCCGCCACGATCCTGCGCACCTCGCAGGGCAACAAGCAGTACTCGGTGCGCATCCGCGACCTCCTCAAGCGCGGCGACGTGAGCGCCAACGTGGACGTGCTGCCGGGCGACGTGGTGATCATCCCGCAGAGCTGGTTTTAAGGTTCCAGGACAGACATGAACGAGATCGTCCGCAAGCTCACCCTGCTCGCCGCGGGGATGTGGCGCTTCCGCTACCTCGGCCTCGCCGTCGCGTGGGGCCTGGGGGCGGCGCTGCTCGCCCTGCTGTTGCTGCTGCCGTCGCGCTACGAGGCGTCGGCGCGCATCTTCGTGAACACCGACTCGATCCTGAAGCCCCTCATGACGGGGCTCACCGTGCAGCCCAACGAGGACCAGCGCATCCAGATGCTGAGCCGCGTGGTGATCAGCCGGCCCAACGTCGAGCGCCTGATCCAGCAGGTGGGCCTCGACGCGAGCGCGCAGACGAACGAGCAGCGCGAGCAGCTGGTCGACGGCGTGATGAAGACGCTCGAGTTCAAGGGCGGCGGGCGCGAGAGCATCTATACGCTGAGCTTCCGCGACGTCGACGCGGCGCGCGCCAAGCAGGTGGTGGAGCTGCTGGCCCAGCTCTTCATCGACTCGAGCCGCGGCGGCAAGAGCGAGGACACCGAGACCGCCAAGCGCTTCATCGACGAGCAGGTGGGCGTCTACGAGGGCAAGCTGCGCGAGGCGGAGAACCGGCTCAAGGAATTCAAGCTCAAGTACCTCGGCATCTCGCCCGGCGACGGCCACGACTACTTCCAGCGCATGTCGGAGGCCAGCCGGCTGCTCGAGCAGTCGCGCCTGGAGCTGCGCGAGGCCGAGCGCTCGCGCGACGCCTATCGCCAGCAGCTCGCGGCGGTGGAAGCTTCCAGCGCGCACGCGGGCGGAGGCGTGGCGCCGAACGCGGCGCTCGCCGACATCGACACGCGGCTCGACGCGCAGCGGCGCAACCTCGACTCGCTCCTGCTCAAGGACACCGAGAGCCATCCCGACGTGGTGGGCGCCAAGCGCGTGATCCGCGACCTCGAGGCCGAGCGCCGCGCGATCGTGGCGACGATGCCGAAGACGACGCCCATGGAGGCGCCGGGGCCGATCACCGGTCCGCGCGCCTCGGAGCAGATCAAGGTGTCGCTCGCGCAGGCCGAGGCTTCCGTCGCCGCGCTCTCGATGCGCGTGGCGGAGTACAACGACCGCTACGAGAAGCTCAAGTCGTCGGCGGCGCTCGTGCCGCAGCTCGAGGCCGAGTACACGCAGTTGAACCGCGACTACGACGTCAACAAGAAGAACTACGAGTCGCTCGTCACGCGGCGGGAGTCGGCGAGCATGTCGGGCGAGATGCAGACGGTGGCGGGCGTGAACGACTTCCGCATGGTCGACCCGCCGCGCGTGCAGCCGCTGCCCGTGTCGCCCAAGCGACGCGTGCTCATGCCGCTCGCGCTCATCGTCGCCATCGCGTGCGGCCTCGGGGCCATGTACATGGCGCAGGAATGGCGCCCGGCCTTCCACGACGCGCGCGGGCTGCGCGAGGTGACCGAGCTGCCGGTGGTGGGCACCGTCACCGCGATCGAGAGCGAGGGCACGCGGCGCGAGTTCAGGCACTCGGTCTACCGGTGGGGTGCCGCGATCACGGCCCTCATGGTGACGTATGCCGTGGCGCTGGTGGCGATCGAGATGGTCACGGTGCAGCACGTCTAGGAGCGGCTCAATGGGACTCATCGAACAGGCCGCGGTGCGGCTCGAGCAACTGAAGCAGGCGGGCATCGAGCCGGACCTGCCCGAGGCGCCGCCCGCGCGGCGCCCCGCGGTGGTGCGCGCGCCCGAGCCGCCGGCGCCGCCGCCCGTGCAGCCGCGCCCTGCGCAAGCGCAGGCGCAGCCCCGTCCCGTGCAACCGCAGCCGGAGCCCGCCGACACGCGGCCCATCCTGCGCATCGACCTCGCGCGCCTGGCGGAGATGGGACTCGTCACGCCCGACAAGCCGCAGTCGCGCGTGGCGGCCGAGTTCCGCGTCATCAAGCGCACGCTCCTCGCCAACGCGGCGCCCGACCGCTCGCCGCCGATCGCCCGCGGCAACCTCATCATGGTGACGAGCTCGGTCCCCGGCGAGGGCAAGACCTTCTCCGCGGTGAACCTCGCGATGAGCATCGCGATGGAGATGGACCACAAGGTGCTGCTCATCGACGCCGACGTGGCGCGCCCTTCGGTGCCCGACCTCCTGGGCGTCCCCGCCGCGGCGGGCCTCCTCGACAAGCTGCTCCACCCCGGGCTCGACCTGCACACCCTCCTCAGCCGGACCAACGTGAACAAGCTCGAGTTCATGACGAGCGGCCGCCCGCATCCGCACGCCACCGAGATGCTGTCGAGCGACGCCATGACCGCGCTCGTGCAGGAGATCGGCTCGCGCTATCCCGAGCGCATCGTGGTGTTCGATTCGCCGCCGCTGCTGCCGACCACGGAGGCCGCCGTGCTCGCGCGCCACGTGGGCCAGGTGGTCTTCGTGGTCGCGGCCGGCTCGACCAACGTCGCCGACGTGAAGCGCGCGCTGCCGATGATCGAGGACTGCGACGTGCGGCTGATGCTGCTGAACAAGCTGAGCCCGCGCGCGCAGGGCATGCACGGCTACGGGTATGGATACGGCTACGGGTACGGTGCATGACGCGTCCGCGCGCTCTTCCCTGCGTCGCCTTCGCGCTGCTCGCCGCCGGCGGGTGGACTTGTGGCGCCCAGGCGCAGGGACTGCGCATCGTGCCGCTGCTCGGCCTCGGCGCCACGTACTCGGACAACCCGCCGCTGCAACCGGACGCGGCCACGCGCCCGGGCTGGATCGCGGAGGTGACACCGGGCCTGCGCGCCACGGGGCGCACGCCGCTGCTCGACATCTACGCCGATGCGCGCTGGCGCATCCTGCGCTACTCGAACGCGAAGGACCACGACAGCACGCAGGGCGACGTCGACGCGCGCGCCACGCTCAAGGTGCCGGGCGACGTGGTGTTCGTGGACGGCAACTACCAGGTCGGCCAGCAGAGCCTCAATCCCTTCGGCCCCGCGTCCACGCCGGATCGCGCGAACCAGAGCACCAACCGCGTCGAGACGCGCCTCGCGCAGGCCGCCCCCTATGCGCGCGGCTACCTGGGCGACATCGCGGCGTGGCAGGCGAAGGCCATCGGCTCCAACCTGCGCACCGACACGCCGGGCGTGCCGGTGGTCGATGCCTACGAATTCGATGCGCGCGTGCGCAACGCCTCGCCCTCGGCCCGGCTCGGATGGATCCTCGACGGCAAGTCGTGGCACGTGCGCCCGCGCGGCGAGGCGACCGCGAAGGACGAGCGCCTGCGCGCGACCTTCCTCGCGGAGATCGCCTACCACCTGCGCCTCACCGCGACCGCGGGGCGCGACGAGACCGACTTCCTCTTCGGCGGGCCGCAATCGGGCAATGCCTACGGCGGCGGCCTGCAGTGGAGCCCGGGGCCGCGCACGCAGGTGAGCGCGCTCTACGAGCACCGCTTCTACGGCGACTTCCACGACGTGCTCATCGCGTGGCGCTCCCCGCACAGCGCCTGGCGCTTCGCGAGCGTGAAGGACCTCACCGTGCTGCCGAACGTGCTGCAGAACGGCGCCTCGACGCCCACGCTCCAGCTCATGAACGACCTGCTCTCCTCGGCGATCACCGACCCCGCCGCGCGCAGCGATGCCGCGCGCCAGCAGCTCGAGCAGGCCGCGCTCGCGGGCGCGGCCCCGCTTTCGAGCGGCTACATCACCTCGCGCCCGGTCGAGTACCAGGAGGACGAGATCGCGGGAACGCTCATGGGCGCGCGTAACGCCGTGACCGCGCGCGCCGACCGCCGCCAGCAGCGCACGCGCGGCCCGGCGCTCTTCCCCACGCCCGTGACCCTCGCCGACGACAATTTCCGCCAGGTGCGCTACTCGATCCAGTGGACGCACCGGCTGACGCCGCTCACGAACCTGGCGCTCGAGGGCGCGCGCCTGGACACGCGCTCCATCGGCGCCGACGAGCGCCGCTCGCTCGAGCGCCAGGCGACCGCGATCCTGCGCAGCCAGCTCGGGCCCCACGCCGCGTTGTCGCTCGGCGTGCGCCGCCTGCTCTTCACGGGCAGCGGCACCTTCGCGTCGTTCAGCGAGAACGCGATCTTCGGACTCATCACGATCGAGCTCTGACCATGTACGAGAAATACTACGGCCTCACCGGGAAGCCCTTCCAGCTCAATCCCGACCCGCAGTTCTACTACGCGAGCACGCAGCATCGGCGCGCCATGGCGTTCGTGGACTACGGGCTGCACCAGAGCGAGGGCTTCATCGTCGTGACGGGCGACATCGGCGCGGGCAAGACGACGGTCGTGCGCAGCCTCCTCGGCAACCTCGATCCCGCGCGCGTGGTCGCCGTGAACATCGTGACCACCCAGGTCGATCCCGACGACCTGCTGCGCCTCGTCGCCTCGGCCTTCGCCGTGCGCGCGCGCGACCTCTCGAAGGCGGACCTGCTCATGCAGATCGAGGCCGTCCTCGCCGCGCACTGCCGCGACGGGCGGCGGTGCCTGCTCATCGTCGACGAGGCGCAGAACCTCGGCCACCGCGCCGTGGAGGAGCTGCGCATGCTCTCCAACTTCCAGCTCGGCACGCATGCGCTGCTGCAGACTTTCCTCGTGGGCCAGCCCGAGTTCCGCCACATGCTGCAGGGCCCGGACCTCGAGCAGCTGCGCCAGCGCGTGATCGCCGCCTGCCACATCGGGCCGATGGACGCGGACGAGACGCGCGCCTACGTCCAGCACCGCCTGCGCACGGCGGGATGGACCGACAAGCCGCAGATCGCGGACGCCGCCTTCAAGGCGGCCCACGAATTGACCGGCGGCGTGCCGCGCCGCCTCAACCTGCTCTTCGACCGCGTGCTGCTCGCGGGCTTCCTCGGCGACCGGCGCTCCGTGACGGAGGACAACATCCGCGAGGTGCACGCGGAGATCGCCGACGAGACCGCGGCCGGAGTGCCGAAGGCGCAGGCCGCGGAGCGCGGGCGCGAGGTGGCCACCGCGGAGGTGGTGGATTTCGCGCGCATGCGTTCGCGCCGGCTGCCCGAGATGAACGTCGACGCGGAGATGGAGTGGGGCGCCTCGATCCACCGGCTGGAGGACGAGCTGCACCGGCTGGCGGAGTCCATGGCGCGCGTCGAGCGCGGCAACCAGGCCACCGTCGCGTTGCTGAAGCGCTTCCTCGATTGGGTGCGTACCCAGGAAGAATCGGCGCGCGCGCGATGAGCCACCCGGCGACGAACCCGTCCCGCGGCGCGCTCCTCTGGCGCCTCGTCGTGCACTCGTCCCACTACACGGTGGGAAGCCTCCTCGTCACCCTCGCGAGCGTGGTCTCCTTCCCGATCCTCACGCACGCCTTCTCCGTGGCGGAGTACGGGGCCCTCAACCTGATCTCGTCGCTGCTGCTGCTCTGGACGGGGCTCGGCAAGCTCGGGATCCAGCAGTCGATCGCGCGCTTCCATGCCGAGACCGTGTCCGGCCACCGCGCCATCTCCGAGTCGCGCTACGTGCGCACCGTGCTCTACGGCATGGCGGCGACGGGCCTCGCGGCGAGCGCCGGCTGGCTCCTGATGGCGTGGGTCGTGCCGGCGGCGTGGTGGCACGACGCCCGCGTGGCCACGCTGCTCGTGCCGCTCTCGGGACTCGTGCTGCTGCGCGTGGCCGACAGCGCCATCTCCAACGTGCTGCGCGCGCAGCAGCGCAGCGTCCTGCTCAACGCGTACCTCGTCGCGCGCAGGTACCTTTCCCTCGGGCTGGTGGTGTTGCTCATCTTCACCGTGGCGCCCGGCCTCGAGGGGTTTTACGCGGCCACCTACGCGGTCGAGAGCGTGGCGGTGGTGGCGCTGTGGATCTACCTCATGCGCCGCCATCCCGCGGTCGACGGCCAGTTCTCGCGCCAGGCCTTCCGCGACATGGTGGTGTTCGGCGCGCCGATGATCGCCTTCGAGCTCGCGGGGATCGTGCTGAGCCTCGGCGACCGCTACGTGCTGCAGGTGCTCCTGGGCCCGGAGGCCGTGGGGCGCTACGCGGCCGCGTACAACTTCTCCGACTACGTGCGCATGATCCTCTTCACCTCGGTCGCGCAGGCGCTGACCCCGATCTACTCGCGCCTCTACGAGGAGCGCGGCGCCCAGGCCACGTCGCACTTCGTCGAGCGCTCGCTGCGCGTGTACCTCATGCTCTCCGCCGCCGTGCTCGCGGGCATGACGGCGGTGGGCGGCAACGTGCTGACCCTCCTCGCCTCGGATCGCTACAGCACGCCGCAGGCGGTGATCCCGCTCGTCGTGGCGGCGATGTGCATCGACGGCGGCATGCCCTTCTTCAGCGCGGGGATCTACCTGCGCAAGCGCAACCACGTGATCGTGCCGATCGTGGTGGCCGCCGCGGTGCTGAACATCGTCCTCAACCTCGTGCTGGTGCCGCACATGGGCATCGTGGGCAGCGCCGCCGCGACGCTCGTGAGCTACTTCTTCGTGACCGGCGCGGCGTGGCGGATCGGCGCGCGCTTCCTCCCGGTGCGCTTCCCGCTCATGGACCTCGTGAAGTTCGGTGCCCTGGCCGCGGCGATGTACTTCGTCGTGATGCAGGTGTCCCTCGCGCCGCGCTGGCTCGACCTCGGCGCGAAGGTCGTGGTGGGAGCGGTCACCTACGGAGCGCTGCTGCTCGCCACCGATCGCGAGAGCCGCAGCCTCGCCGCGCGGCTCCTCGCGCGCGCGTGGGGCGCGTGGAAGGCGCGCGGGCTGCGCGCCGCCGCCGGGGAGCCCACCGCATGAAGGAAACGGTCAAGGGCTTCCTCGCCTCCGCCGCGGGCTGGACGGTCGTGGCACCGCTGCGCCCGCGCGGCGCCTACGTGCTCATGTACCACCGCATCACGGGCCCGGGCGACTTCTTCGGCGGGGTGTCGGAGGAGAACTTCCGCCGCCAGATGCGATGGGTGCGCGACCACTGCACGCCGGTCTGGCCCGAGGACGTCCTGCGCGCGGCCGCGTGCGCCAAGCGCGGCAGGCCCCCCGTCGTGGTGACCTTCGACGACGGCTACCGCGACTACCGCACGCGGGCCTATCCGATCCTGCGCGACCTCGACATCCCGGCCGCGGTGTTCCTCGCCACGCAGCTCGTGGACCAGGGCGGGCTCCTCTGGACCGAGCGCCTCGAATGGGCGGCGCGCCGCAGCACGGCGACCGAGGTGCCGCTGCCCTGGCAGCCGGGCCACGTCGCGGCGCTCGGCGACGATGCCTCGCGCGTCGCCTTCGTGCGCGATGCGAAGGCGCGCCTCAAGGAGGCGCCCGATGCGACGCGCCGCGCCTGGCTCGACGCGCTGCTCGAGCACTTCGGGCCGGGCGATCCCGATGCGTCGCTCGGGCGGCAGATGCTCACCTGGGACGACGTGCGCGCCTGCGCGAGCGGCACCTGCTTCGGCGGCCACAGCCACTCGCACCCGATCCTCTCGCGCCTCGAGGGCCCGGCGCTCGAGCTGGAGATCCGCACCTGCCGCGCGCGCATCCGCGAGGAGACCGGGCGTGCGCCGATCGCGTTCGCCTACCCGAACGGGCGCAGCTGCGACTTCGACGAGCGCACGCGCGAGTCGCTCTCGCGCCACGGCTTCCGGCTCTCGTTCAGCACCATCCCCGGCGTGAACCGCACGGGCGTCGACCGCATGGCGTTGCGGCGCCTGCACAACTGGGACTCGGGCGCCGGCGAGCTGGCCGCGCTCATGGCGGGCACGCGATGAGCCTCTCCGGCATGCCGATCGAGCACGATCGCACCTGCGTCACGGTGCTCATGTACCACGCGATCGCGGCGTCCGGCGAGGCGTTGCGCACCGGCGCCGACCCGCACTACGCCGTGCCCGTCGAGCGCTTCCTCGAGCAGGTGCGCGCCATCCGCGCGCGCGGCACGCGCCCGCGCAGCGTCGCCTCGCTCGTGTCCGACGACAGCCGCGATGCGCGCGTGGCGCTCACGTTCGACGACGGCCATGCCTCCAACCGCCGCGCGGCCGAGTGGATCGCGATGGCCGGCGGCGCGGCGGACTTCTTCGTGAACCCGTCGACGGTCGGCGCCGCCGGCTTCCTCGACTGGACGGCGCTGCGCGACATGGCGCGCGAAGGCCACTCGATCCAGTCCCACGGCCAGCACCACTGGTACCTCGACGAGCTCGATGAGCGCGGCGTGCGCGCGGAGCTGCGCGATTCCAAGGCGCGCATCGAGGACGAGGTCGGCACGCCCGTCACCCTCTTCGCGCCCCCCGGCGGGCGCCTCGCGCCGTGCATCGCGGAGGTCGCCTTCGAGGAAGGCTATCTCGGCATCTGCTGCTCCCGCGACGGGCTGTGGAATCCCGCGGGATCGGCGTGGCACATCCCGCGGCTCGCCGTGACCGCCGCCACCGGAGCGCAGCGCTTCGAGCGCTGGATCGCGCAGGACGGGTGGGAGCTCGCGCGCATGCGCGCGCGCCACGCGGTGCTCGCGGGCGCCAAGTCGGTCCTCGGCAATCGCCGCTACGAACGCGTGCGCCGGGCGCTGCTGGGCGGGCCCGCCGCATGAACGCCAGGAGATCGACCCCATGATGCGCGTCCTCTACGTCGTTTCGCTCTTCCCGTGCTGGTCCGAGACCTTCATCGTGCGCGAGATCCAGGAGATGCTGCGCGCGGGCGCGGACGTGCGCATCCTGTCGCTGCGCCGCGCGAGCGAGCCGCTGGTGCAGTCGGACGCGGTGGCGCTGCTCGACCGCGTGATCTATCCGCCCGGCACCGCCGCGACCCTGAACGCGATCGCGCGCGCGCCGCTGGAGGACCTGGGCGACCTCGCGCGCATGGCCGTGGGGCTGCGGCGCCATCCGCAGGCGCTCGCGAAGAGCGCCGTCGCCTGGAGCCGCGCGCTCGGCGCGCTGCCCGCGATCCGCGAGTTCGCGCCCGACCACATCCACGCGCACTTCGCGACCTACCCGTCGACCGTGGCGCTGCTGCTGTCGCGCCGGCTGGGGGTGCCGTTCAGCTTCACCGCGCATGCGCACGACATCTTCCTGGAGGATCACCTGCTCGCCTGGAAGCTCGAGGCGAGCGCCTTCAGCGTCGCGATCTCGGAATTCAACCGCCGCTTCGTCGGCGAGCGCCTGGGCGAGCCCGCGGCGAGCCGCATGCGCATCGTCCACTGCGGCATCAGTCCCGCGCTCTTCGACTTCGAGCTCGAGGGCCGCGACCCGCACCGCATCCTCGCGGTCGGCCGCCTCGACGCGATCAAGGGCTTCACGCACCTCGTCGACGCGTGCGCGGTGCTGCGCAGCCGCGGCGTGGAGTTCACCTGCGACATCGTCGGCAGCGGCCCGCTCCAGGCCGAGCTCGCGCAACGCATCGAGGCGCACGGGCTGGGCGCCAAGGTGCGCCTCCTCGGCGTGAGGCCGCAGGAGGACGTGCGCGAGATGCTGCGCACGGCGGGCGTCTTCGCCATGCCCTCGGTCGTGACCCCGCGCGGCGACCGCGACGGCATCCCGGTGGCGCTCATGGAAGCGATGGCGTGCGGCGCGCCCGTGGTGTCGACGACCGTCTCCGGCATCCCCGAGCTCGTGCGCGACGGCGAGACCGGGCTGCTGGCGCCTCCCGGCGACGCGCACCGGTTCGCCGATTGCCTCCAGCGCCTGCTGCGCGACCAGGACCACGCCGCTTGGCTGGCGCTCCACGCACGCATCGCGGTGGAGCGCGACTTCGACATCCGCCGCGAGGCGGCGAAACTGCACCGGGAGTTCGAGCTTGCCGCGGCCTGACCGGCTTCGCGTGCTGCTGCTCACCGACGAGCTGGAGGTCGGTGGCACGCAGCGCCAGATCGTCCACCTCGCACGGGGCCTGGACCGCTCGCGCTTCGAGCCGACGGTGGGCTTCTTCCGCAACCGCTCCTTCCTCGCCGGCGAGCTGGAGGCGGCCGCGGTGCCGGTGGCGCAGATCGAGAAGACGCGCCGGCTCGAGCCGCGCTTCGTGCGCGACCTCGTGCGCTTCGTGCGCGCCGGCCGCTTCGACGTGATGCACTGCTTCGCCTTCACCGCCGAGCTCTGGGGTACGGTGGCGCACGCGTGCCTCGCCGCGCCCACGCGTCCCGCGCTCATCACCTCGGTGCGCAACAAGTACGACTGGTACTCGGGCACGCAGTGGCGGCTCAAGCGCTGGGCGACGCTGCGCTCGCAGCGCATCATCGCGAACTCGCGCGCGGGCGGCGAGTACGCGTGCTCGCGCATGGGGCTGCGCGCCGACGCGATCGAGGTCGTCTACAACGGCGTGCCGGAGACGCCCGCGCCGGCGCCGCGCGATCCCGGCCCGGTGCTCGAGCTGCTCTTCGTGGGCCGCCTCGTCGAGCAGAAGAACGTTCCCGTGCTGCTGCGCGCGATGCACCGCCTCGCCGCGGCGCGCGTCCCCGTGCGCCTGCGCATCGCGGGCGACGGCCCGCTGCGCGGCGAGATCGAGGCGATGCGCGTGGCGCTCGGGCTCGAGGGCTGCGTGGAGATGCTGGGCGAGCGCGAGGACGTGGCGCAGCTCATGGCGCAAGCCGACGCCGTCGTGCTGCCCTCGCTGCGCGAGGGCCTCTCCAACGTGATCCTCGAGGCGATGATGGCGGGCCGCCCGGTCGTCGCCTCGCGCGTCGGGGGCAACCCGGAGCTGGTCGAGCACGGCGTGACCGGCTCGCTCTTCGCGAGCGGCGACGACGTCGTCCTCGCGGATGCCCTCGGCACGCTCGCGGCGAACCCGCACACGTGCGCTCGCATGGGACGCACGGCGCGCCGGCGCGCCGTCGAGCACTACTCGATCGGCGCGATGGTGGGCGCCATGGAAGGCCA
>Ga0157369_10002436_pt1 | contig 22359 bp, 17 predicted proteins | sample C25metaG_FD_113461 | JGI IMG/M metagenome (GOLD analysis project Ga0157369, IMG submission 113461) | Corn rhizosphere microbial communities from Kellogg Biological Station, Michigan, USA - C2-5 metaG | ecosystem: Host-associated > Plants > Roots > Rhizosphere > Soil | place: USA: Michigan...
CATGACGACCGTCGTACCGGTGCGGTTGATCCGGTCGAGCAGCCGCATGATGCCGACGCTCGTCGCCGGGTCGAGGTTTCCGGTCGGCTCGTCCGCGAGCAGGATCATCGGCCGATTGACGAACGCCCGCGCGACGGCGACGCGCTGCTGCTCGCCGCCGGACAACTCGTTGGGCATCCGCTCCTCCTTGCCGGCCAACCCGACGAGGTCGAGCACCTCCGGCACGACCTTCGCGATCGAGTGCCGCGGCTTGCCGATGACCTCGAGCGCGAACGCGACGTTTTCGAACACCGTCTTGTTCGGCAGAAGGCGGAAATCCTGGAACACCGTGCCGATCTGGCGGCGCAGCGCCGGCACCTTCCAGTGCGAGAGGCGGGTCAGGTCCTTGCCGGCGACCCAAATCCCGCCGCGGGTGACCTTCTCCTCCCGCAGCACCAGGCGCAGGAACGTCGACTTGCCCGAGCCGGACTGGCCGACGAGGAAGACGAACTCGCCCTTCTCGATCTCGACGTCGACGTTGTCGAGCGCGGGGCGGGCGCTGGTCGGGTAGACCTTCGTCACGGACTGCAACCGGATCACGGGAGGCCAGACTACCGCCCGTTACTGGGGAAGCGCGGGCTCAACCGCCGCCGCGTACCGGTCGAACCTAGGGTTGCGTGAACGCGCTCGGCACGGGAAGGATGTCCGGCATGTGCTGTGAGCACCTGGTGTGCGCCAGTTGCGCCCGGCCGGTGGCCGAGGCCTCCTGCCCGGTGTGCCGCGCCGCCCGCGCCCAAGTGCACGGCACGCCCGGGCCCACGCTCAACCTCGCGCTGATCGCGGTCATCGTCACCGCGCTGCTCGCCGCGGCCGCCGTACTGTACGGCCGCTTCGCCGGCTGAGGACCCGCCGGCGCGTACGGCGTGACCCGCCCGCTGCCTACCGCCCGTGGACGCCGCGGCTGGGGTAGGTACGGCGCGGGAGCATCGGCACCGTCGGCAGGCTCGCGGTCGCCGCGGCGCCCGGCCGGCGGCCGGCGCGCGTGCAGGCGGCGCCCATCAGGCACAGCCCGGCCGCGACCGCGGTCATCTCCCACGTCGGCAGGCCGGTGAACGGAAGCCGGGTGATCTTCTCGCCCTGGACCGCGGGGTGCTGAGGCGTCCGGGTGACCTTCTCGCCGAGGACGTGCGTGCAGTTCTTGGCGTAGGACTTCGAGGTGGTGGTCAGGCCCGGCGCCGCGACCGTGACGACACCGGTGGTGTCCTCCGTGACGGCGTAGTAGCGCTTGACGATGTGGTCGGCGGCGACCGTGACGTGCTGGGTCGCGCCGGCCGGCGTCGTCACGGTGAACGTCACGGCGTCGATCGTGGTGTCGTCGAGCTTCATGTTGCTCAGCACGACCCCGATGCCCTTGGCGCACGACGTGGTGAACGACACCTTCGGGTCGACGCCGCCCTGCTGCGAGCTGCCGCAGGAGCCGGTGCGGGTGTAGCTGCCGAGGACCGTCGAGGTGGCGTTGTCGGTCGCGGTGACGGTCGGGTGGGTCGCGTCGATCGCGACGTCGAACGTCGACTCGTGGCCGGCCGTCACGCTGACGTTGTGCGCCGTACCGGTGCCTGACGGGTCGATCGCGACATTCGCGTCACTGCTGCCCGCGTCGACGGTGACGGTCGCCTTGGAGCAGTCGCCGGTGACGCCGCCGGTCGTCGGCACGGTCACGGTCGGCGGCTGCTCGGTCGGGTCGCCGACACACGCGAACCAATGGCTGATCGTCGGCACGTTGTCCTGATTCACGCCGACCATCGGCGAGTGCAGCCCGGTGGTCGGAGAGGCCGTGAAAACCGAGGCCGGGTAGACGTTGTAGGCCGGGCCGCCCTTGACGACGACCGCGTCGATCTGCGCACTCGCGGCGGTCCACGACACGCTGAGGTAGGTGCCGTCGTTCGTCACGGTCGCGTCGTGGCCCGCGTCGCCGCCGCTGTTGTCCGCACCGAGCTCGGTGTCGTTCGGGAAGCCGAGCTGCGCACATGCGCTGCCCGCCTTGCCGTCGTGGAGGTTGCCCGGGTACGCGGTCGCCCGCGCGTCCCCGGAGACCGGGGGGGCCGTCGGCGCCGCGAACGCGACATCGGCCGCGAACGGGACGGAGACACAAACAACGGCACCGGCGACGAGCCACCGGCCGAGACGTGCAGACATCACGGGTACTCCCCCATCGCGCCGTGGGCCGGCGCTCAATCCACGATGATCAAGGCATGACGGGCTCGTCAAGCCATACGGCGATTTGCGGTCTGATCTGCCGGTTTGTGGGTCGTCCGAACGGACTATGGCCGAAATCCTCGGGGGATGATCTCGGCCATAGTCCGCGTTCCCGAACCCCTCAGTGCTCACGGCGGCGCGCGCTCATCAGGTGACCGCCGATGACGATGAGCAGGCTGGCGATGGCGGCCGCGGTCACCGGCGGCAGCCCGGCTCCGGTGAAGGCGAGCTTGCGCGGGTGATGCAGCGTCCGGGTGACGTGGATGCCCAACACCTGCACGACCGCCGTCTGCACCTCGTTGGACTTCGTCGCCGCGGTCTCGCCGGACACGACGACGCCGGAGTTGGTGATCGTCAGTGCGGGCAGGCCGACGGCCGGGTCGTACACCGGCTTGTCGACGGTCGCCTTGAACACGAGCTCGCGCGCCGGTGACCCGTGCGCGATGTCGCCGAGCTGCCAGGAGACCGTGCGGCTCGCGGCGTCGTACCCGGTCGTGCACGGACCCGTGTCGGTGCACGCCGCGCTGCCGGCGACGTACGACGCCCCGGTCGGGACCACGTCGGTGACGACGACGTTCGTCTGGTCGAGGTCGCCGGTGGTGTTCGCGTCGAACGTGTAGGTCAGCGTGGAGCCGTAGACGGCCGTGGCCTTGTCGACGTGCTTGACCAGTGTCAGCGCACCGGTGGCGACGATGACCTGCTCACCCGGGTCGGTGCACGTGCCGGCCAGCGCGCCGTTGCCGACGTGCAGGACGGCGAGCCAGTGGTAGGTCCCGGCTTCGGTCACCGTCGTGGTGATCGGCTGCGCCGGATACTGCCCCGGCCCGCTGACCGCGACGTCGGATCCGACCTGCTTGCTCGGGTCCGGAGCGTTGGGGTCGCACGGCTCGTCGTCCTTGTAGAGGTAGAAGTCGAGCGTGCCGGCGGTCGCCTGCCCGATGCCGGCGACGGTGGCCTGATCGCCGATCGTCGCGGCCGCGCCGTCCGTCACGCCGAGAGGCCGGTCCGCCGTGGTCGACGGCGACGCGACCGTGCCGAGGCTCGCGATCGGGTCGTGCACCTCGATGGTGAACAGCGTCGTCGTCACGTTGGCCGCGGTGATCGGCTGCACGGCGAACACGTCCCCCGGCGCGTCCGGCACCGTGTACGGCCACGGGGCCGAGGTCTCCTGCCAGTAGTACTGGTTCGGCCAGGTCGCGTGCGTGTAGTTCGCGGTGCAGTAGCCGGTCGCGCCGGTGGTGCAGGTGAAGCCGACGCTCGTGTCCGCCGGCGTCTGTCCGTCCGCGGCCGTCTGCAGGCCGTCGACGCCGTTGCTCTCGGACCAGAGATCGAACGTCGCGCCGCTGATCGGCGTCGTACCGGCGTTGTCGGTCTTGTGCACCGTCAGCGCGGTCTCGTGCTGCGCGTCGTGCACCTCGACGGAGACGCTCTGGTGGGACTGGTCGACGACGACACCCGTGACGTCGGCGGCCACGTCGTACCCCTGCGGTGCGACCGATTCGTGCAGGTCATAGGTGCCCGGCGCGACGCCGCTGAAGACGAGCGTCCCGTCGCCGTCGGTGTCCGGGACCGTCGCGACGACGGCCTTGGTGGTCGAGTCGAGCAACTGGAACGTGCTGTGCCCGAGCGCGTCCGAGCCGGCGGTCATCTTGTGCACCGTGATGCCACCTTGCGTGTCGACGAACACCGGCGGCGTCGTGTTCGCCGCGCTGTCCGGCACGGTGACCGGCGCGTCGGTGGAGTCGAGGAAGTAACCGGTCGGCGCCGCGTGCTCGGTGACGTGGTAGCCGCCCGGCGTCACCGGGTCGACGGTGACTGAACCGTCGGCCGGGTCGGTGTCGTACGGCCCGTTGTCGAGCACGTCGAGGTACGCGGCCGGAGTGTCGATCGGGCGCGGGTCGGGAGTGACGCGGAAGGTCGCGCCGCCGAGCAGGTTGCCGGCGCCGTCATGCTTGACGATCTTCAGCTGGCCACAGGTCGAGCCGGCCGACAGCTTGAGCGGCTTGATGAAGTCCTTGATGTTCTTGTCGGACTGGCCGGTGGCGTTGCGGAACTGCAGCGAGCCGAAGCGCGGCGGGCACTGCGGGCCCAGGTTGAGCAGATCGCCCAGGTTGAACCAGAACTCCACGAACAGGTCGTTGGCGCTCACCGCGTAGTCGTAGCCGGTCGGGTTCGGGTCGACCGCCTGCTCGTCCCAGGCGGTGCCGGTCCACGTCGACTTCGTCTCGAGGACGATGCCGCCGGAGCCGAAGTCGTGCAGCTTGAACCGCACGTCGCCGACCGACCGCACCGGCGCGTACGTCACCGGGTTGGTCGGCTGCAGCTTGTTGAGCTCGAGGTAGTAGTAGTCGGTGCCGCTGCCGCCGACGCGGTCGAAGCCGAAGTAGACGTCCGACGAGCCGGGCTTGGCCCAGCCGTAGACGCTGCTGATGTCGTCCTTCGGCGGCGGCGAGCCGCCGACGGTCCAGCCCGCGGGGTCGGTGTCCTCTTTCGTCGACGCGTTGCCGCTGTAGACCGTGGCGTCGGCCGGCGCGTTGTCGTTCTCGAGCGGCTGGGTGCCGACGACCGCGCTGTCGCCCCAGTCGATGTCACCCGTGGTGTCGACGCCGGTGTTGCCGTCGATCTCGAACCCGCCGTGGGTCCCGCTGGCCGCTGCCGGCGACACGATCGCCGACGGCACCCACATCAGGGCGAGGAACAGCGCCGTGACACCGGCGAGGAACCTGCGGCTGAGAAACACCATCGGGGACACCCCTACTTCGTGTGTGGCGAAGTCGGGTCGGTCTCACCAATGGCTCCCCGCGACCGGACACCTTGCGGTGCCGGTGACCGAGAATCGGTCGCGGATCAACGCCCCCCGAGCGTGCCGGCGGTGCCGACAAGCGCAACAGTCGGGGCTACGGGCGTTGCCGTCAAAGGCCGCCGGTCACCCTTGAAGGGACATGTCGGACATGCCCCTCGAAGTACAACCGTTCGTACGACGACGGTCGTCGGCCGACCGGCGGATGACGCGGAGTTGTCAGTCGGACTGCTGCCGGCGCCACCGGATCTCGGCGTCGATGAACGCGTCGATGTCGCCGTCGAGGACGGCCGCGGTGTTGCCGACCTCGACCTCGGTGCGCGCGTCCTTGACGAGTTGGTAGGGCTGCAGCACGTAGTGCCGGATGATGTCGTCGCTGCCGAACCCGACGGTGTTGCGCGATCCCTTGAGCTTGCGCATCTCGTCGGCTTCTTCCGCCCGGCGGCTCTCGAGCAACCGCGCCTGCAGGACCTCCATCGCGCGGGCGCGGTTCTGGATCTGGCTGCGCTCGTTCTGGCAGGTGACGACGATGCCGGTCGGCAGGTGCGTGATCCGTACGGCGGAGTCGGTCGTGTTGACGCCCTGGCCGCCCGGCCCGCTCGACCGGTAGACGTCGACGCGGATCTCGTCGTCAGGGATGTCGACGTGGTCAGTCGGCTCGACCACGGGCGTCACGTCGACGCCCGCGAACGACGTCTGCCGGCGCGCCTGGTTGTCGAACGGTGAGATGCGCACGAGCCGGTGCACGCCGTGCTCGCCGGCGAGCGTGCCGTAGGCGAACGGCGCCTTCACGACGAACGTCGCCGACTTGATGCCGGCCTCTTCGGCGTACGACGTGTCGTAGACCTCGGTCGGGTAGCCGTGCCGCTCGGCCCAGCGCGTGTACATCCGGAACAGCATCTGCGCCCAGTCGGCGGCGTCGGTGCCGCCGGTGCCGGAGTTGATGGTGACGACGGCCTCGCGCGGGTCGTAGTCGCCGGAGAGCAGCGTGCGGACTTCCAGCCCCTGGATGTCGGTGGCGAGCGCAGGCAGGTCGGCGGCAGCTTCCTCGATGAGCGCGGGATCGTCCAGGTCGAACGCGGCCTGCACGTCGTCGAGCCGGCCGCGCAGTGCTTCGACCCGGGCGAGGTCGCTGCGCAGGTGCGACATCCGGCTGGTGACCGACTGCGCGCGCTCCTGGTCGTTCCAGAGATCCGGGTCGGCCGCCTCCTCCTCGAGCGCGGCCAGCTGCTTGCGCATGCCGTCGAGGTCGAGCACCGTCTCGACCGACGTCAACGTCGCCGCGAGGTGCGCGATCTGCTCCTTGACATCTCCCGGCGGCATGGCGGCAAGCCTAGTCGGGGCAAGCCGCCGCGGAGACCGGCGAGCGCGCGTGCGCGGTGACGTCGATGCTCACCGTGCCGTCGCCGTGGCCGGGCAGGAGCGCGGCGAGCAGCCGGCCGAACGGCACCTTCGCCCGGCCGGACAGATGCACGGTCACAGTGCCTGCGTCGACGGTGACGTCGGCGGGATCGAGTTGACGGAACGCGGCTTGCAGGCCGGCCGCATCGTCGGCGACCGCGTCGGCCGCGCGATCGCGCGCCGCGGCGACGTCGAGCGGCAACGCGGATCCGCAGCCGCCGACCGCGCCGGCGTAGACCGCCGTACGGTCGACCGCCTGCGCGGCGTCGAGGGCCGCCGCATCGGCGGTCGAGGCGAGCGCGCGCCGGGCGAGGAACACCGCGGACACGTCGACGCCGACGACGACAAGGACGAGCGCGATCGCGGCGTACCCGATCAGCAGCAACGTGATCTGGCCGCCGTCGCCGCGCGGGGTCAACACGCTCCAACCCCCGAGCCGGTGAAGCAGTCGAGCCGTTCGCGGTGATGTGCCGACACGACGACCCCGGCCACGCAACGCTGCCCGCATAACCACGACGGCACGAACGGCAACCGGACCGTACGGCGCAGGTCGACGGTGAACGTCGAACCGGGCGAGTAGTCGCAGGCACCGCAGGAGACGACGCGACCCGAGGAACTCCAGCGCACGCCGTGGTCGCGCATGACGAGGGCGACGGCCTGTTCGGCACGCCGCTCGCCGGCGGCATCGGAGCCGGCAGTGGCGTACGCCCGCGCGGCCTCGCGCGCCGCCGCGGTCTCCGCGAACGCGGCGCGTTGCACGGACAGCGCCGCCATGACGACGTAGACGAGCGGCACCAGCAACAGCACGGCGAGCCACACGAACTCGACCACCGCAGAACCGCGATCGTCGCTCAAGCGGACGCGATTCATCTCGGCGGCTCCGCGAGCGCGTGCCCGGTCACGGTCACCGTCGGTCCGACCGGCAGGAACCACGCGAGCAACGGCAGCCGCGCCGTGACGGTCACGCCGACGACGGGCGCGCCGTCGACATCGGGTACGTCGGCCGCGGGCTGCGCGCGCGCATAGCTCGGGCCGAGCGACGAGCGGATCAACTCGTTCGCGCGGTCGGCACCTGCCTGCGGATCGGCGACGTCCGCGTTGGCGGCGTACCGCGCCCCGTCCGCAGCGGCCGCTTCGAGCACGTTGTGCACGTAGACGTCGATCGCGACCTGCAGCACGGCGAGGAACAGCAATGTCAGCAACGATCCGACGAGGACGAAGTCGACAACCGCCGCGCCCGCATCGCCGTGCGGCCGCCGTGCGCGGCTACTTGCTCGGGTCGCCACTGACGTTGAGGGCGGTGCTCAACAGGCTCGACAGCTTCGGCTCGGCGACGATCCACAACGCCATGACGATGCCCGCGGTCATCAACGTCACCAGCACCCACCCGGGTACGTCGCCGCGGTCGTCGTGGTCGACGCGACAGCGCAACCACAGGAACAGAGAAGTCATCGAGAGTCCTTTCACGGCACGGCGAGGGAGAGGTTGGCGAACCCGGGATAGAGCGCGAAGACGACGGTGACCGGCAGCACCAGGAACACGACCGGGAAGAGCATCGCGATCTCCTTGCGGCCACCGGTCGCGAGCAGCGCACGGCGGCGTTCGTCGCGCACGTCGCCCGCCTGCGCGCGCAGCACATCCGCCAGCGGCGTGCCGCGCTCGACCGCGACCGCGATGCCGTCGACGAAGCGGGCGAGTGCCGGCAACGACGAACGCCCGGCCATCCGGGTCAGCGCGGTGACGACAGGCGTACCGGCGCGCGCGTCCGCGAGGGTGCGGCGCAGCTCGTCGGCGAGCTCGCCGCGCGCGATCCGGCACACGCGCTCGAGCGCGCCGGTGACGCCCTCCCCCGCACCGACGGAGAGCGCGAGCAGCTCGGCGACCGCCGGCAGCTCGGCGAGCATGCGCTCGCTGCGCCGGGCCACCTGCGCGGACAGCAGCCGGTCGCGCCCGAGCGCGCCGCCGACCGTGAGCACGGCGGCCAGCACCAGCACGGCGACCGGCGACAACGCAGCGCCACGCGCCGCGGCGAAGCCGCACAGCAGCAGCGCCGCGAGCAGCCCGGCGCCCGCCCACGTGAGCTGCTCGATCCGGAACTGCTCGACCGCGCCCTCGTCGCCGATCGCGGCGAGCCGCCGGCGTACCGAGATCGAGCCGCCGATCCGCCGGGCGGCGTCGCGTGCGGCGCGCGACCACACCGGTCCGCTCCCGCGCGGGGCGTGCTCGTCCAGGTAGGGCCGGAGCCGTTCGACCAGCCGCGGCCGGCGGCGCCGTACCGAGTGCAGCACGAGCCAGCAGCCCGCGGCCGCGAGCAGCCCGACGCCCGCGCCGGCCGTCATCGCAGCACCCGTTCGTCTTCCGGCAGCCGTCCGATGCGCAGCATCAACCGGTAAGCGAGGACCGACACGCCACCGCCGACCGCGAGTACGGCGGCACCGGCCGGATTGTCATACGCCGCAACCGTTTCCGGTCGCAGCGACAGCAACGCGAGCACGGCCCAGGGCGCGGCGAGCGCGAGCCGCGCCGCGTTGACCGTCCATCCCTGCCTGGTGACCAGCTCGGCCCGCGTGCGCGCGTCGTCGCGGAGGAACTGCGCGAGGTTGCGCAGCAACCGGCCGAGGTCGCTGCCACCGACCTCGCGGGCGAGCCGCAGCGCCTCCACGATGCGGTCCGCGACCGGATCGTCGAGCCGGTCCTTGAGCCGGTCGAGGCAGTCGCCGAACCGGCCGGTCGCGGCGTAGTCGCGGCCGAACGCGGTGAACTCCGCGCGCAACGGCGCCGGCCCGCGCTCGCCGAGCTGCGTCAACGCTTCGGGCAGCGATAGCCCGGCGCGCACCGCCGAGCACAGGTTGTCGACCACATCCGGCCACAGCTCGCGCCGCTCCGCCGTACGCAGCCGGGCGCGGCGGGAGCGCACGGCGACCGGGGCGTACCCGCCGAACGCGGCGAACGCCACGGCGATCGCGGGCGAGCCGGACACCGCCGCGGCGGCGAGGAACACCAGCACCGCGCAGCCGGCGACCGCGGCCCAGAGCCGGCGGTCGGCCCGGCGCCGCGACGCGCTGCCCGGGCGGCGGTTGCGGCGTTCCCGCGCGGACATCGCGACCAGAGCGCCGAGCCCGAACAGGAGACCGACGATCGCTCCGGTCACGCCTCGAGCTCCTGCGGCGACGGCGCAGACAGCAGCCGGGCGAGGTCGACGCCCGCGGCGGCGAAACGCGACGGGTGCGGCGGCCAGCCGTCGGCGCGGACCAGCCGGTCGCCGCGCGTGACGAACAGGTCGGCGACCTCGATGACGTCGCCCTCGACCCGGCCGGGGACGCCGACGATCTCGCGCACGGTACGGCGGCCGCGGCCGTCGCGCGCGATGTGCACGACGACGTCGACGCTGTGCGCGACGGTCGGTACGACGAACGCGTGCGTGACGTTCTCGCCGGCCAGCAGCGGCAGCGTGCACATCTTCGTGATCGCCTCGCGCGCCGAGTTGGCGTGCAGCGAGCACATCCCGGGGACGCCGGAGTTCAGCGCGACCAACAGGTCGAGGCATTCCTCCTGCCGCACCTCGCCGACGATCAGCCGGTCCGGCCGCATCCGCAGGGACTCCTTTACCAACCGCCGCAAGGGGATCTCGCCGGTGCCCTCGAGGCTCGGCGGCCGCGTCTGCATCGCGACCACATCGGGCAGCGCGAGCCGGAGCTCGAACACCTCCTCGCACGTGATCACCCGCTCGCGCGCGGGAATCGCGGCGGCGAGGCAGTTGAGCAACGTCGTCTTGCCGGCCTGCGTCCCGCCCGCGACGAGCACGTTCAGCCCGGCGATCACGGCCGCTTCGAGGAACGCCGCGGCCTGCTCGGTCACCGTACCGAGCGCGACGAGCTCGTCGAGCGAGTACGCCGACAGCACGAACTTGCGGATGTTGACGGCCCAGTGCCGCCGGGTGACATCGGGGATCACCACGTGCAGCCGCTCGCCGTTCGGCAGCGACGCGTCCACGAACGGCGTGCTCAGGTCGATGCGGCGCCCGGACGTCTTGAGCATGCGCTCGACCAGGTCGCGGACCTCGCCGTCGCCGAGGACGGTCGTCGTCAGTTCCGGCCCGTCGCGGCGGGCCACGAACACCCGTCCGGGTTCGTTGATCCAGATCTCCTCGACGGCCGGGTCGTCCAGGTAGCGCTGCAGCGGGCCGAAGCCGGCGACGGCGTCGTACACCTCGCGGGCCGTCGCGGCGGGGTCGCCGAGCTCCGGCAGCGAGCGGGTGAGGCGGCGCTGCGCGTAATCGGCGACGACGTCGTCCACGATGCGGCGGATGGCGGGCGCGTCGACGTCCGGGTCGAGGGCGCGACTGCGCACCTGCTCCCGGACCTCGTCCTCGACTATCCCGACCGCCAGCACGATGCACCCACTCCGGACCATGGAAGAAACGTGTCGGTAGGTATATGTGCTGCCGCAGCCCGCGCGCAAGTGCCGGCCCGCCGCCCTGTGGACAGCGGGCCGGGACAGGCGGCGGCGCGACCCTTGCCTGCGGGTCAAACCTCTGTTGCCACCGTGGGTCGCCGCGTGGGAAGGTCCGGAACGTCGTCTATGTCCCACTCGTCCGGAGGTATGTCTCCCATGCGCCGTCTCACCATCGCCACCGCCGCCCTCTTCGCGCTCGGCGCCGGGCTCGGCACGGCCGCGTCGGCCAGCACCGCGACCACCGCGACCACCGCGACCGGCGCGCCCAGCCTCCCCTTCGTCACCGTTACGCACGACAACGGCGGGACCCAGGTCAGCACGGGCGTGCCCGGCCAGCCGCTGTTCAGCGCCTCGGCGGACGACCGCGGCGTCTGCGGCGGCTTCAGCTACGAGGAAGGCTTCTGCGTGCCGGTCAGCCTCGGCTGAGGTCGCCCGCCGTACCGAACGGGGGCGGCATCGGCAGGGGCGGGCAGAAGGTCACGTCGTCTTCCCGCCCCGGCGCCATCACGACGAGGACGTAGCAGGTCGTGGACCGCACCACCCGGTCGGGACCACGGTCAGGGCCGGGATCAGGGAACGCCGACAGCACCGGCAAAGCGGCTGCAGCCGCCGAGGCCAGCACCAGCACAACTGCCGGAACGAGGTGAGAGATGGACACGAAAACCCTCCAGGGCGATACGCAGAGTGAGCGGACCCATCTCTCACGCGCCCGCCAGCCGGTGATTACGACCGCGACCCGGGACCGCTTCGATGCGGCGGCACATGCCGTGTGGCCGCTGCTCGTCGCGCGGCTGCGCCGGGCCGGCGCCAGTCCCGAGGACGCCGAGGACGTTGCCCAGGAGGCGCTGCTGCGCGCCTGGGACCGCAACATCCGCTTCGCCGACGACGGCGACCTGCTGCGCTGGTGCACGGTCGTCGCCCGGCGCTCGCACATCGACCGGATCCGCCAGCAGGCCCGCCTGCTCGACCTCGGCGACCTCGCCTCCGACAGCGCGTGCCGCGACCTCGAGGCGGTCGAGCTGCGGCACGTGCTCGGGACGGTGAGCGCCGCCATGGCCAACCTCACCGAGCTGGAGCGGGCCAGCCTGCAGGCCCGGCCGCCGGAGGAGCACGGCGACCGCGCCAGCCAGGTGCGCTCCGCGGTGGCGCGGCACCGGGCCCGCTACCGGCTGCGCCTGCTGGTCGGGCCGTTCGCGGCCCTCGGCGCCCAGTTCGTCCGGGTGCTGCGCCGGGGTGCGCCCGCGGCTGCGGCGACCGGTGCGCTGGCCGTGGCGGCGGCGCTGTCGATCACCCTCGGCGGGGCGCCCGGCGGCGGCAGCGCCGTACCGCCCGGGCACGGTGCCGTCGCGGCCCCGGCAGCCCCGGCGGCCCGCATGATCGCCCCGCGGCTACGGCGGACCGCGGCGGGCTCAGCGCAGGTCGCGCGCGTCCACCGGTCCCACCCGGCCTTGCCGCCACCGGCGGCGCCCAAGAACATCGCGCACATCGCCGGGCCGAGCGAGACGGACGCTTCGCTGAGCAAGCGCGATTCGACGCCCGACGACGGGCTGCTGTGCGTGCAGGATCCGACGCTCGGCCACGTCTGCGTGCCGAACGTGCCGCCTGCCTGACCCGCCTCTTACCGGACGGAGTCGGCCCAGGCTTCCGCCTCTTCCACCGCGGCTATGGCACTCTCGCTGAGCATGCCCTCGACGACGACATGGGCGTCGTAGAGGTCGGCGAGCCGGCGCGCCTCCCGGACCGTACGGTCCAGCGAAGGCCCCCAGTAGAGGACGTGACCGCGGCAGCGCGCCTCCCAGCCGGACGGCGCGGGCACCACGAAGATGACGGTGACTCGGGATTGCCCCATACCTCGTTCACGGACGAGAGGGGCCATGATTACGCCCGAATTTTTTTCCCGCCCGGCGTACGGCGGCCGGCCGCCTCGTGATCATGGCGTTCGCGTACGCCGAAAGACGGCACGGCGAACGCCATGATCACGCGGCCTGGTCGATGATCGGCACCCTCGCGCGGAGCCGATCCTCTTTGCTAGCGACCCTTGGTGGCAGGCTGGAGGAACTGCCAGAAATCCTGCAGCCGGCGCTGCAGGTCGCGCTGGTCGCCCCCACCGGCGACGTGCTGCGCGCCGAGCAGGTAGGTCGCGATGACCCGCGCGGTCGCAGGCGCCGCGGCGAGCTCGGTGAGCTGCCCGCTCTTCTGCGCCCGGCGCACCAGCGGCGTCAGGGTGTTGACCCACCACTCGAACGGATCCGGCAGGTCCGAGTCGATCAGGTGCCGCTCGACCGCGAGCCGGGCGCCGGCGCGCAGCGTGGCGCTGTCGCGCACCGCCTTGGCGACCGAGCCGGTCAGACCGACGATCGCGTCGAAGCCGTCGCCGTCGTCGGAGGTCTCCCGCGCCATCTCCTCGACCCGCTCGAAGTACGCCGTCACCAGCGCCCGGGCGAGGTCTTCCTTGGACGCGAAGTGGAAGTACACCGCGCCCTTCGTCATCGTGGTGCGGGCGACGATGTCGTCCAGCCGTGTGGCGAGGTAGCCGTTCTCGTCGAACGACGCACCGGCTGCTTCGAGCACCGCGCGCCGGGTTGTGGCTCGACGTTCGGCGTTCGGAATAACCGGCGGTCGTGACTTGCGGCTGTCCGCCTTGGCGGCGTTGCCTCCCCGCGGCGGCATCTGGCCTCCTGAGAGTGTCAATGAGCCGCCGCCCACCATGGGCGGCGGTGCAGAACGTGAGAACTGCTCAAACCATAAGGCAGACGACGATCATGATCCTTCGTTGCCCCGCCTTTATTTCTACAGCGCCGTACGCAACTCCCACAACGGAGGAAAGAAACGAACGTCGCGCCGTCCGCGCAGATAAGTCACGCCGGTCGATCCGCCTGTTCCGGACTTGTAACCGATCTGCCGTTCGACGACGGTCGCGTGCAGTGCACGCCATTGCGCGGACAGCTCGTCGTGCGACAACAACCCTTCGGCGACATCCCACAGATCGCCGTACGACGCCCGTTCGCGGGCGACGGTGACGAGCGACTCCTGCAATCGTTCGGCGTCGGTCGGCAACCCGCGCGCGGCGAGCGCGGCGAGAAAGCCGTCCCACAACGTCGGCTCTTCGTAGCGCCGCGCGAGCCGTGCGCGCTCGGCGTCGGTCGCGGCACGGAGGCGGTCGGCGAACGCAGGATCCTTTAGCCCAGAAAGGAATTCCAGCTCCCGGAACTGCACCGACTGGAAGCCCGATGCCGGCGCGAGCAGCGAGCGGAAGTCGAGAAAGTCCTGCGGCGTCATCGTTTCGAGCACCGGAAGTTGCGCGATGAGCACCTGCTCGATCCGCGTCACCCGGCCGAGCAGGTGCCGGGCCTGCCACATCGCGTCCGCATCGCTACCGCGATGAAGCATGAGGTCGCGCACCGCGGTCAGCTCGTGCAGCAGCAGCTTGAACCACAGCTCGTAGACCTGATGAATGGTGATGAACAACAGCTCGTCGTGCGCGGCATCCGATTGCGGCTGCTGTTGACTCAATAGGACGTCGAGTTGCAAATAGCCGCCGTAGGAAAGTCGGCCGCCTTCTTCACCGAAGTCGCTCGCCATAGCGCGCGACGATAACGGCTGGGAAAGGTCAGTTGCTGATACCGACGGCGCGGGCCTGCTCGGCCGAGAACACGACGTTGCGGCCGGCCCGCTTCGCTGAGTAGAGCGCGCGGTCCGCGGCACCCAGCAGGCCGTCGACGTCGACGCCGTCGTACGGGTACGTCGCGACACCCGCACTCGCGGTGACGGGTACGTCGGTCGGCCCTTCCTCGACCGCGCGCCGCAACCGCTCGGCGACCTGGACGGCGAGTGCGGAGGAGCAACCGGGCAGGACCGCCGCGAACTCCTCGCCGCCGTAGCGGGCGATCGTGTCGTACTCGCGGCCGCACTCGCGCAGCGCCGCGGCGATCTGCCGCAGCACGTTGTCGCCGACGAGGTGGCCGTGCGTGTCGTTGAGGTTCTTGAAGTGGTCGATGTCGATGAGGACCACCGAGAGCCGGCCGTCGGTGCGGGTGGCACGCTGCAGCTCGCGGTCGAGTGCGCGGTCGAACGACCGGCGGTTGGCGAGCTGGGTGAGGCCGTCGGTGACCGCCATCAACTGCATGCGCTCGAGCAGGTTCGCGTTGCGCATGGCGAGGGCGGTGTGGCCAGCGAACCGCTCGGTCGTCGCGACGACGCGGCGTTCGATCCGGCTGCCGGGGCGGCGGCCGGTCTCGGCGACGAGCACGCCGACGACCGCGTCCGCGGCGAGCGGTACGACGGCGACGTTGCGTGCGTCGGGCATGATCGCCGTGAGCCACGCGTCGACCGAGGGGTCGAGCTCCGAGACGAGCAGCGTGTCCCGGTTGGCGGCCGCGGTCGAGAGCACAGAGCCCGGGCCGAGGGTGAAGTCCGACACCACCGCGTCGAGCAGGTTGCGGCACGTGAGCAGCCGCGGCGAGTCGTCGACCACCTCGAACAGCGCCATCCGCCGGAACGAGAACGTCTCCGCCAAGGTGTCGAGCAGGACGTCGCCGACCGCAAGGGCGTCGTGCGCCTCTTCCAGCCCGCGTCCCATCTGTGCGAGCTGCTCCAGCTCGAAGCGGCGGCGCCGCAGCTCGCGTTCGTTGACCGCGGCGAGTGACGCGATCGTGAGCGTGAGCGTCCAGAGCGCGACGATGAACGCGATGATCCGGTACCACTCGTCGCTCGACCCGCCGCCGGCGAGCGCGTTGAGGATGCCGGCCCGTTCGGCGTAGAAGACGCACAGTTGCAGCAGCGAGTGCCACAGCGCGAGCTTCACGCCGGTGCGGTACGACGCGAGCAGCGTCACCGCGCCGAGATGGACCATCACGAGGTAGCGCAGCGGCCCGTTCGAGCCGCCGGTGAGATACATGGCCCAGGCGAGGTAGACGCCGTCGAGCATCAGCAGGCCGCCGAACAGCCACAGCCCGCGCCGGTTGAGCAGCCGCCAGAAGGCCTCGGCGGCGAGGCAGATGGCGAGGTACGCCAACGCGAACAGCGCGACGGTCAGGAACGACCGGCGCAGCAGCTGCGGGAGCAGCGCCGCGTCGAGCACGGTCGCGGCGGCGATGACCGCCCGCAGCACCCGCAGGTAGAGGAGGCGTTCATCGAGGGGCACCAGGTCGGTCGTGGTGCGCTGACCGGTGGTGCTCATCGGGTATCTCCTCGGCTGGGTGGAGGCCGGAACTGAAGTGTGTCATCGGCAGCTACCGATGCCAGGGCAAGTTTGGGATCCCGTCGGTCGATCCGGCTCTGCGCGACCAGGAAGCCCATGACGATCACCAGCAGCAGCAACGGGAACCCGGTGCCGCCGCCGGCCTTGCTGACCGCGTTGACGACACTGCGCACCGCGCTCGAAACGTCCTTGGTCAGCTTGTCGTTGACGAGCGGAAGCGAGTCGAGCGACGGGGTCGGGATCGCGCTGAGCGCCTTCTTCACCGCGTTCACCGGGCCGCCGAGGTGGTCGGCGAGCTGCCGCGCCACGGACAGCGGCGGCGTCGGCTCCCCCTTCGGCGGCGTAGGGGCCGGCGTACCGCCGCCGGACGTCGGGGTCGGCGTCGTACCGCCGCCGACCGCGCCGGCACCGTGCCCGACGAGGACGTACGAGACGGTCAGCGGCTTGCTCATGTTGCCGGCCGCGTCGAGCGCGTAGACGAACAATGTGTAGGTGCCGTCCGCGTCCGGAACCGTGAACGTGACCGCGTCCCGGCAGGGCTTGCTGCCGATGACCGTCGAGCCTTCGCGCAGCACGCAGAGCCCGGTGGTGCCGGCCGGGAGCGTGAAGCCCCAGTTCGCGGTACGCGTCGTCGACGGCGAGTTGCTGGCGAAGTCGAGGGTCGGCGCGGCGGGGGCGTGCGTGTCCAGGACGTACGTGCTCACCGACGCCGCGCTCACGTTGCCGGCGGCGTCGGTCGCGGTGACCCGCAGCGTGTAGGTGCCGTCCGGCATACCGGCGAGGCTGAACACGCCACCGGCCGGGCACGCGCCCGCGGAGTAGACGACGGTCGAGCCGCGCAGCAGCGTGCAGGTCAGCGTGGCCCCGCGCGGCGCGGTGATCGTCCACGCCGGGGTGCGGCTGTTGCTCGGCGAGGCCGGCGGGACGACGGTCGGTGGCACCGGCGCGGTGCGGTCGAGGACGAACGTCGTCGTGACCGGCTTCGAGACGTTGCCGGCCGCGTCGGTGAGCACCACGGTCAGCGTGTAGCTGCCGTCGGGCAGGCCGGCGAAGCTGAACGTGAACGGCGACGTGCACACCGCCGGCCCGAACACGACGATCCCGCGCGGGCCGGTCAGCGTGCAGGTCGCGACGCTGTCGGCCTCGCCGGTCCACAGCCAGGTCGGGCTGACGACCGGCGACGGGCTGGCCGGCGCGGTGACGACCGGCGCGTCCGGCGCTACGGTGTCGAGCACGTAGGTGACCGTCGTACCCGGGCTCACGTTGCCGGCCTGGTCCGTGGCGTACACGGTGATCTCGAACTCGCCGTCCGCGAGGCCGGTCAGGTCGATGGTGCCGTCCTGGCTGCAGCCTAGGCCGGCGACCGGCAGCAGGTTGCGGGAGACGGTGCAGGTGATGGTGGCGTTCGGCTCGGTGACCACGACGAGCGTCGGCGTCACGTCGTTCGAGGTCGGCGCGGGCACCGTGACGTCGGGCGCGGCCGGCGGCTTCGTGTCGTAGACGTACGACGCGACGGTCGCGATGCTCGTGTTCCCGGCCGCGTCGGTGACGGTGACGGTGAGGACGTAGCTGCCGTTGGGCTGACCGGTCAGGTCGAGTGCGACCGTCGGCCCGCAGTTGACGGGGACGGTCAGGGTCGAGCCGGTCGGCACGGACAGTGCGCAGGTCACGACTGCGCCGGTTTCGACGCCGCTGATCGTGTACGTCACCTTCACGCCCTGCGAGGGCGACGGGGTGACCGCGACCGCCGGCGCGGTCGGCGCGAGGGTGTCGAGCAGGTACGTGAACGTCAGCGGGCGGGTCGGGTCGCTGCTGTTGCCGAGGCTGTCGACCGCCAGCACCGAGATCGTGTAGAGCCCGTCCGGCTGGCCGTCGAGGGTCAGCGTCACGGTGCCGTTCGCGCACGCCACCGTCGCGGACGACCCGGCCGGACCGGTCACCGAGCAGAGGTACGTCGTACCAGCGACCGCGTCGGTCACGGTCCACTGCGGCGCGCGCGAATTGCCCGGCGACGCGGGCACCGCGCCGGTCAGCTTGGGCGCCGGCGGAATCAACGTGTAGGTGAGCGTCAGCGGATCGCCGGCGTTGCCGAGGCTGTCGACCGCCTGCACGGTCAGCACGTAGACGCCGTCGGGCAGGCCGGTCAGGTCCAGCGAGACGGTCGGCCCGCAGGTCGGGGTGAACGCGGCCGGGCCGCTGATCACCGTGCACAGGTAGGTCACGCCGGGGACGGTGTCGGTCACGGTCCAGGAGGGCTTCCGGTTGGCGTTGACCTTCGCCGGGTTCGCGGTCGTCGGGGCAGGTGGGATCAGCGTGTACGTCAGCGTCACCGGGTCGCCGGGGTGGCCGAGGCCGTCGACGGCCTGGACGGTCAGCACGTAGACGCCGTCCGGCAGCCCGGTCAGGTCGAGCGACACGGTCGAGCCGCACGTCGGCGTGAACGCTGCCGGGCCGCTGACGACGGTGCACAGCCAGGTGACGCCGGGCACGGTGTCGGCGACGCCCCATGACGGAGTCGTGGACGAGCCGCTGGAGGTCTGCGCGCCGGACACCGACGGCGCCGGCGGGATCAAGGTGTAGGTCAGGGTCAGCGGATCACCCGCGTGCCCGAGCGCGTCGACCGCCTGCACGGTCAGCACGTAGACGCCGTCGGGCAGCCCGGCCAGGTCCAGCGAGACCGTGGAGCCGCAGGTCGGCGTGAACGCGACCGGGCCGCTGACGACCGTGCAGAGGTACGTCACGCCGGGGACGCGGTCGGCCAGCGGCCACTGCGGCGTGAGGCCGGACAGCGTCCGGGTCGGGCTGGACGTCGTCGGCGCCGGCGGGATCAACGTGTAGGTCAGGGTCAGCGGATCGCCGACGCTGCCGATCGCGTCGACCGCCTGCACGGTCAGCGTGTAGGTCCCGTCCGGCAGGCCGGTCAGGTTCAGAGACACCGTCGGGCCGCACGTCGGCGTGAACGCCGCCGGGCCGCTGACCGCCGTGCAGACATAGGTCACGCCGGGCACCGCGTCGGCTACCGGCCAGGCCGGCGTGAGCGACGAGGCCGTCTGGTCCGGCGCGGCGGTCGTCGGCGCGGTCGGGATGAGCGTGTACGTCAGCGTCAGCGGGTCGCCCGAATTGCCGAGCGCGTCGACCGCGCGGACGACGATCGTGTAGACGCCGTCCGGCCGGCCGGTGAGGTTCAGCGACACCGTCGAGCCGCAGGTCACCGGCACCGCGGACACGCACTGGTAGGTCACGCCCGGCACCGTGTCGCTCAGCACCCACGACACGGAGGGGTCGGACGCGGCGCGCGACGGGTTGGTCGTCGTCGGCGCCGGCGGGATCAACGTGTAGGTCAGGGTCAGCGGATCGCCGGCGTTGCCGAGCGCGTCGACCGCGACGACGGTGACGACGTACGTCCCGTCCGGGCTGTTCGCGAGGTCGAGCGAGACGGTCGGGCCGCAGCCGACCGGGATGGCGGAGAAGCAGAGGTACGTCACGCCGGGTACGGCGTCCGACAGCACCCACGACGGCGACGTACCGGACGCGACCTGCGTCGGCGCGGGCGTGGTCGGGGCCGGCGGGATGAGCGTGTAGTGCAGCGGCAGTGGGTCGCCGGCCCGGCCGAAGCTGTCGACCGCCTTGACCGTGATGTCGTACGTGCCGTCGGCCGCGCCCGCCGCCAGCGTGAGCGTCACGACCCCGCCGACGCAGGTCACGCTCGCGTTCAGCGTCGGCGCCACCGTGCACGTGTAGGTCACGCCGGGCACCGCGTCGGTGAGGGTCCACGTCGCGGTGTGGCTCGACGCGGAGGCGGGCGGCGCGGTCACGACGGTCGGCGCCGGCGGGAACAGGATGTAGGTGAGCGTCCGCGCCGGGCCGGTGTTGCCGAGCGAGTCGGTCGCGAACACCGAGATCGTGTACGTCCCGTCGGCCGCCCCGGCCGCGAGGGTGAGCTGTACGACGCCGCCCGCGCAGGTCACGCTCGCGTTCAGCGCCGGCGACACCGTGCACGAGTAGGTCACGCCGGGCACGAGGTCGGTGACCGTCCAGGTCGGGGTGTGCGACGAGGCCGGCGACACCGGGGAGGTGACGACGGTCGGCGCGGGCGGGAGCAGGGTGTAGGAGATCGTCAGCGGGTCGCCGGCGTTGCCGAGCGAGTCGACCGGCGTGACCGTGAACGTGTAGACGCCGTCGGGCAGGCCGGTGAGGTCGAGCGAGACGGTCGCCCCGCAGGTCGGCGTGACCACCGCCGGCCCGGTCACCGCCGAGCACTGGTAGGTCACGCCGGAGACCGCGTCGGTGAGGGTCCACGAGGGCGTGCGGCTCGCCGAGGACCGGACCGCGGCCGGGCTGGCCGTCGGCGCGGGCGGGACGAGGGTGTAGGTCAGCGTCGTGGGCGCGCCGGGATTGCCGTTGCCGTCGACCGCGGTGACGGTCACCGAGTAGAGGCCGTCGGCCGCACCAGCCGGCAGCGTCAGGGTGACGGAGCCGCCGGCGCAGGTGACCGAGAGGCCGGTCGTGGTCGGGCCGGTCGCGGTGCAGGTGTAGGTGACCCCGGCGATCGGGTTGGTCACGGTCCAGGTGGCCGTGTGCGACGAGCCCGTCTGGTCGGGCGTCGCGGTCGACGACGGCGGCGGGACCAGCGTGTAGGTCAGCGTCAGCGGGTCGCCCGGGTTGCCCAGCGCGTCGACCGCGACGACCGTGACCGTGTAGGTGCCGTCGGCCAGGCCGGCGAGGTTGAGCGACACGGTCGACCCACAGGCGAACGCCACCGCCGACGAGCACTGGTAGGTGACGCCGCCGACCGCGTCGGTGAGCGTCCACGACGGGGTGCGGCCGTAGCCGGAGGTCGTCACGGGCCCGCTGGTCGAGGTCGGCGCCGGCGGGACCAGCGTGTAGGTCAGCGTGACCGGGTCGCCCGCGTTCCCGGCCGCGTCGACCGCGCGGAGCACGACGAGGTAGTCGCCGTCGGCCGCGCCTGCCGGGAGCGTCAGCGTGACGGCCGAGCCGGTGCACGTGACCGAGACGCCGGCCGTCGTCGGGCCGCTGACCAGCGAGCACAGCCAGCTCGCGACCGGCTGGGCGTCGGCGACCGTCCACGACGTCGTACCGCTCGAGCCCGTGTGGTGGACCGCCGCGGTGGTCGGGGCCGGCGGGATGACCGTGTAGGTGATGGTCAGCGGGTCGCCGGCGTGGCCGAGCGAGTCGACCGCCTGGACCGTGAAGACGTAAGTGCCGTCGGGCAGGCTGGCCAGGCCGAGCGAGGTGGTCGCGCCGCACGCCGGCGTGAACGCCGCCGGGCCGCTGACCGGCGTGCAGACGTAGGTCACGCCGCCGATCGCGTCGGTGAGGGTCCACGAGGGCGCCCGCCCGGAGCTCGTCGCGGTCACCGCCCCGCTGGTCAGCGTCGGCGCCGGCGGCACCAGCGTGTAGGTCAGGGTCAGCGGGTCGCCCGCGTTGCCGAGCGCGTCGACCGGCGTGACGGTCACCGTGTAGGTGCCGTCGGGCAGGCCGGCGAGGTTCAGCGACACCGTCGGTCCGCAGGTGAACGGCACGGCGGACGCGCACTGGTAGGTGACGCCGGCGACCGCGTCGGCCAGCGTCCACGACGGCGCCTGGTTGGACCCCGAGGTCGTGGCCGGGCCGCTGGTCGAGGTCGGCGCCGGCGGAACCAGCGTGTAGGTCAGGGTGACCGGGTCGCCGGCGTGGCCGAGCGCGTCGACCGCCCGGACGACGACCGTGTAGACGCCGTCCGCGGCGCCGGCCGGCAGCGTGAGCCGGACCGTCGCGCTCGTGCAGGTGACGCCGACGCCGGTCGTGGTCGGCCCGCTGACGAGGGAGCAGGAGTACGTGACCGGCGACACGGTCTCGCTCATGGCCCAGGTGGCGGTGTGGCTCGAGCCGCGGCCGTCCGGCGCCGGGGTCGTCGGGGCCGGCGGGACGAGCGTGTACGTCAGGGTCAGCGGGTCGCCCGCCGTACCGGTGCCGTCGAGGGCCTGGACGGTGACCGTGTACGTCCCGTCCGGTGCGGCCGCCCCGAGGGAGAGGTGTACGACGCCGCCCGCGCAGGTCACCGACGGCGACGAGCCGGCCGGCCCGGTGACCGCGCACCGCCAGCCGGTGACCGAGCTCGTGTCGGTGACCGTCCAGCTGGCGGTCGTGCCGGAGCCGGTGACCGCCGTCGGGTCGGTGGTGTCCGGGGCCGGGGCGAGCAGCCGGTAGGTGAGGGTCAGCGGGTCGCCGGCGTTGCCGAGCGAGTCGACCGCGCGGACGACGATAG
>Ga0157369_10002437_pt1 | contig 22353 bp, 16 predicted proteins | sample C25metaG_FD_113461 | JGI IMG/M metagenome (GOLD analysis project Ga0157369, IMG submission 113461) | Corn rhizosphere microbial communities from Kellogg Biological Station, Michigan, USA - C2-5 metaG | ecosystem: Host-associated > Plants > Roots > Rhizosphere > Soil | place: USA: Michigan...
GAACTGCTCAAGCAGCTCCGCGGGAATCGCCGGCAGCTCTACCGGTGGGGTCTTGGGTTTGCGAGGCATATTTTCTCCTGGGGAGCATCATATGCCTTGGACACGAAATTACTGACAGACCCTGCCGGCCCGTTGCGCGCGAGGCGCGCAACGAACAACGCGGTTTAGGATGCGGTGCAAGCCGCCGAGTCGTCTTGCACCGCAGTGCCGAGCGTGAAGAACCGATAGCCGTCAAGGCCAAGCCCTACGGGCGCGCGATGCGCGGCCTTGACGGGATCGAACTCGCCGATGCCTCGACGGCCGACGTTGGCCTAACGGCTAACTGCATCGGTCTGCACGCGCTGAAGTTCCGCTGGGTTTGCCGTCGGCCTGCGGCCGCCGTCAAACCCGGCGGGTCGAGGCGGCCTCATCGAAAGCACGTGCCGCTTCTGGCGGAATCGCGTCTTTAGGCGCAAAACCGCGTCTGGGCAAAAAATTGCGGAACGAGAAGCGCGTCGGGGGCTGTCGGTTTGCAAAGCCTTGCTGCATCTAGGGGAGCGGCGCATCGACAACGGCGGGCATGTCGGGGCGTAGTGATCTTTACAATCGGCAGTTGCACGCTGACAAGGATCCGAACAAGGACGAAAAGACGCTGGCCAAGAAGCTCGCTGACGAAAGCGGTGACAAGTACACGGAGCAGCAAATTGAAGATCAGATGGTCCTCATGAACCTGACCGCGGATGGAAAGACCTCTTACGGCGGCAACCAAGTTGCGTCGGGGGCAAGCCGCAAGATGGGAGTGACTGGACCTATGACGGTCAGAATCAGAACGGACAAGCGGTTTGGACGCAGGGCGTGGCGCCCGGAAATCCTGATTTGCAGAAGTACATTGCGAGCAATGCACAGGGGAGCGGGCTAACGTATCAGCCGCCGACGACGGGTTCCAATCCTGGTCTGATGAGGGCGCCGGCCTTTGTGAATTTCCAGGTGGATTATTACGTTGGAAGTGCGTGGGGTACTTTCACGCGTGATGGACACTCGTTCGTCGGTGGTGGGGTGAACTTTACAGATCCAAATCCAGGTCAAGTATCGGCAAGCGTAACTTTAGGTTATTTAAATCAGGGGACTGTTGCGCCGGGCCAAACCGACAACTTTGTTTCGGGTTACGCTGGAGGGGGCGCAGCCGGATACGGGCTGGTTGGTGGGGGGGGCTTATGTATTCGCCCGGCAATGGCACTGCGACCGTGTTAGGGGTTGGCGCTGGGTGGAACACGACAAAAATGGGTGGACAAAAAGGAATCGATAATGCTGGCGGTCTTAGCGGTGGTTATAGCGTAAAGATGGGTAGAACTGGATTGAGTTGGTAACTATGGTTGGAATACCGGGAAATTCTCCTAAAACCCGTGGGCAAAAGATTGCCGGCGCCATGATGGCTGTCGTGGTCTTTTGTTTTATTGCCTACGTGGTATTGAAAAACATCTTTCATTGGTAGTTGCGTCGCGAACGCAACGGCCCGGCTCCGGCCGGGCTTGTTGCGTGTGGCGTGGGTTCAAGCGTAGGTGATAACAAGGTTACCGAGCTCGACTTCGATTCTGACGCGCTGTCCTGCTTCGAATCGGCGAGTTCGAGCCATCGGCCTGAGAGCTTCATCCAGGGATAGAGGGGTGGGGCCTTGCGTGGTCCGGGGGTGGGCCTGCTCCATTGGCGATAGAAAATCGAATAAAATCTCTCTTTCTGAGAGAAAAACAATATGTGCATCAATAAAATCACGACGCTAGCAATCACGATCGCCTTGACATCCATTGTTGGCCTTTCAGGCTGCGCACACAGACGCCCGCCAACAGATGGCACTGTCACCAAAAGAGTCAAAGCGCGCCGCACAACGACGGCGCCAGCAGTCCCCGAGAACAACGACGACGCCAAGGTGGTCTTGAAATCCAGCGGAATGCCGATGGCGATGGTCTACTGGAAAAGCACCGCCGAGCAAGCGTGCGAGGGATTTGAGCGCATCGGCTCGGTCTTCTATAGTGGACGGGATGTGCTGCTGCCGTGGATCGCCCACATGACAGAACGCATGAACAAAGCGATTGGGCATACCGAAATCTCACGCACGATTTATGTCAAACCAGGCGTAACCGTGCAGGTGAAAGGCATGTCAGGATCCGAAGATCGAACGATGCCAGGTTATTCATGCGGGCCAATCGTGACCGCGTTCACGCCGGAACAAGGCCATAGCTACTTGGTCGACTTCAACTATCAAGGCACGCAGAGCTGTTCGCAACGAATCACGGACGTCACGGATTCTGACAGCCCAACTCCGATCGGTCAGCGGGTTACTTGCGGGACGTTAGCCCAAATCGCGGATGTGAACGGTGCCAAAAAGAACTTCCTGAAGTCGTTTCATGAACAGGTGTTGGACGAATCGCGAAAGCGGGCGCAAGCGGCGAAATCGGATTCGGACAAGGCTTTCGCCATGCAACACGAGGCGTCGGCACTCGATTCCCTTGGGCGTTCCGACGAAGCGCTGACCGCTATCGATCAGGCGTTGAAGCTCGTCGATCCGTCCCGAAACAAGGACTTGATTACGACGAAGGCCGGCATCCTTTTTTCGCTGAACCGGCCTGAGGCTGCATTGACAATACTGGCCCCGGAGCTCGAAAAGGCGCGCGAGTTTGCCGCCAGCAAGCCGCCCAATGAGCGGGCAGGTGCGCTGGCTACCCACACCGAAGGATTCATTACGGCCACGTTTGCTCACATGCAACTCGAGCAGTGGCAAGAAGCCATCGGTACGCTTGCCGATGCAGAGTCTCCGCTCGAGGGCCCAAGCTTCTATGCTTATAGAAGTCTGGTCTATCGCTACATCATGTCGAGGGCGCATGACCCATCATTGGCGAATGCTCGTCTCGAACATGATGCGGCGTATTATGCCGAACACGATAGGACCCATTACGGCGCATTGCTTCGCATGTGGCAGGGGACGGAGACGTCGACGCAGGCGATAGCCGAAATGGCAAAGGTGATCGGTGGACTGTCAGGTACCGACAGGCAAGAAGCGCGGGCCGAGGAATTTTTCTACATGGCGGCACATGCCAAATTCGTGACCGGCCGGCCAGGAGGTGGCGAATTGGACTTTAAGAGCCTCGATCAACTCGCCCCGTACGGAAGCATTGAATGGGTCTACGGTAAGCGAATATGGGACTAGGCGGGCAGCGTCTGTGAGGGGCCGCGCGTCAAGTGCAACGCGAATGGGATATGGCGTGATGGTCTCGTGAGAACCAGTCGTCGCGCTGTTATACGACGGCTAGCGCAAACTGAAAGTTGGTCGGGGGGCGGGTTCAGGTTACGGCAGCAATATTGTGGCGCGGAAAAGCAGCTCGAGAAGATGGACCGCGAGGCTGCCGCGCGCATCGCGACATTCCTTCGGCGCCTGAAGTTGCAAAAGACGATCCGCGTGCAACCGGGGGGCTCTCAAAGGCAGCGAGCTAGGCGAATGCTGGAAGTATCGGGTCGGCGATTGGTGGCTGATCTGTGAAATACACGACAAGCGCATCACGATCGAGGTAGTGCGCTTGGGCAATCGACGCGAAGTAGCCGGAGTTCCTGCCGGAGTAAAGCCCGAGCAAGGGGCCATAGGCGGGGCAACCGCAGCGCAGAACGAGGTGCTGAAAACGACACTGCGAGCCCGGGCCATATAGCTGTAGCCGATGCCCTGAAAAACGGAGGGTTTGGTTCGGCTGCTATTGCTGTCGCACCAAAGCCTGGCTAGCCTCGGAAGCCGATCCGCTGCATGACGTCCTCATAGGCTGCGAGCGCCTCATAGCATCCTTCTGAGCGTGCAACATCCGGTCCCGTTGACGCTTCAGTCTCGGCGTGAAAAATCGTGTGTTGCGCTCGCGGGGGAAACCCGAGGGCCTGCATCACCTCGTGATACGCATAAATCATTGCCGGATCGTCGTTTTCGTACGCATCCAGTAGCGCCGGGCGTCCTTGCGCGTCGCGCGCGTCGAGCAACATAAAAGCGTCGTCAATCGAAATCGACAATCGTTGCAACGCCTGGCCATATGCCTTGGCGTAAGTTGTATGGCCCTGCTCGACGGCATAAAACAATGCGGGCACACCGTCCGGATTTGCAGCCATCATGTAGGGGATTGCGTCCCTGCCAGTAATGCCTGCTATGGCCAGTGCCTCGGCATAGGCGACCGGGAGTGCTCCTTCGTCCTCGGCCGCTGCGGCGAAGAGAAGAGGAATATCGTCGCCGTCCCGTCCCTCGATGAGGGCGCCAGCGGCCTGGCTGGAAAATCCGTGTTGCCGAAGGGCATGAGCGTACATAGGCAGAAACGTGATATTTCCGTTGTCGTACGCCGTACGTACCGCAGGCTCTCCAAGCCGATTCACGCCTCGCATGATCGCAAATCCGTTGCTCGTATTCACCTCGTGCGGTGCAATGAGTTGGGAGAGTACGGTCGGTATATTGTCTAGGGCACCACGATGCACGATATCGCTGCGTTCAAGAACGCTGCTTTGCACGACCGCGGCGGGTCCTCCCATGTAAAGCAGCGCATTCGGGGGCGCAAGCTGTACGCCATCCAGCGAGATTGCGCTAAAACACTGACGGTCGAGCGCAATGTCGTGATCAAAGTATTGCGGTGGACACGGAAATAGCTTGCTCATCGACAATTGCCTCAATTGTCCTGCGCTATCGGCCATGTCGATTCGCTCCTTGCGGTGCCAGCCGGTGATGTTCGGATCATAGGCACGCACGAGGACCATGTCGCGTCCAGCCCGTCGCTTTATGCTCATTCGGATCGCCATCAAATGGGGCCCGGTCGACATCAGAATTCGAGCATCGGCGAGGCCCACCTGAAGCATGGCGTCCTTCATATCCGATAGGTAAGCGCCAAGGCAGTGATTAGTTAGCAATTGGCGCGTGGCCTCAGGTTGCTGGCGAATCGCCCTAATCGCGTCCAGCGCCTTGCTTCTCAGGTGCTGCTCCCCGCCGAACACTTCAGCAATCCTCCCGCTATTGACCACCGTGTCGATGAAGTGGGGGACCATCAAATATCCCATCGCGAGCGGCCCACAGTCCACTGGGCCGCCGGTATCTTCTCGTCCAGGGTATGGCGGCACCGAAAAGTCGCCGTTCTGCGTGAGATACGGCCGCGGGTGTCCCGTGTAGGGGCCGCGTTTGATGAGTCCGCCCCAAACAGGAGAAGACCAAAGTTGAGGCGGCGCTGTCCCCACCCGCGCAAATCGCGCAGACGTTCCCGCGTCGTGCGCGTCCGCGACGGTATGCTGTTCGGCTTGCCGACGATCCGACAGCTCGGCAAGCGGGCCGACGCAGTGCTGATGCCGATGCGGCTGCCGTGAGGTGTCGTCGGGACGTTGCGGCGTAGGCGATTGACTGTACGCATCCGTGCGTAGGTGTGCCGGCCAAGAAGCGCGATCTGCCATAGGTTTGAAAGTGCGGTGAGAGTTGGAAGACCATCAATGAAGTTCGCCCGGTTTTGCTCTTTCCTCTTTCCAGACGCGCTGCATTCGTGGCCGAATAAACGTTAATCCTTCGGGTCCTCGAATGACCATCGTGATCAATCGACCTCACGTGCGTATGTCTATCGCGAAGTTCGCGCGCTGTATCCGAAGATGTTCGTGTGAGCGTGGTCTAGTCATCGCGGCTATGGGTCATTCGACGCCGAGACGAAACGTCGGCACCGAGCTATGCGGAGGTGAGTGCACTCACGGCTGGGGCGTTCTCGATAGTGAATGCGGTGGTTGCGCGCCATCAGTGCTTCGCCCATGTGGTCGACATTTCGTTTCATGAGCTAGCAATGCGAGTGGGTTTGCGGACAATCGTTCCATGAGTGAACAAAACTGCGAACGGGAGGACATCCGGGTGTATTACGAGAACGACGAACAGTCAGATCCATGGGACACGCCGGACGACGCTTTCGGCGTGTCGGTGCCGGTTTCCATGGTCCATCACTCGTCAGGGGACATCGATATCCTCGTCATCGACTTGATGGAGCAGGACGAAAGTGGATGTTTTGCTGAACGGCGAATTCGCTTCAGCGCGCAAGCGGCAGCTCAGCTACTCGATGCCATGAGTGGTGCCGTCGAGAGCGGGCACGTCCTGTTCGGCGACACGCGTCCCGCGATGGCGACACTGCACTAGCGCTAAATACTGTGTAAAGGCCCGGTCAAGAAGCTCGTCCGGTAAAACGAGAATTCGAAACGCGTTGCGGTTACCAGCGGCGCGCCGGCATAAGGCAGGTTTACACGCCGGCAACCCGCGCGAAAAAGCTTGGCGCCGCCGTGCAAGATCGGCTGCTCAGCTCAGATCGAACGTCGTCGTCAATATGACGGTGCGGCCCGGTAACACAGGGATGGCAATCGCATGCATCGATGCGCCGTAGAGACGCCGATCGAACACGTTCTTCATGCCGAGTTGCGCGGACCAGTGCTTAGCGCGATAGAAGACGGTTGCATCGACGCGCGCGTCGCCGGGCAGCGAGTAGCCCGGCAAATCAGTCGGCTCGCGCGAATGGCAAAAAATACCGCCGCCGACGCTCCAGCCACGTGATGGGTCATGGCTGAACGCGTAGGTGCTCCATAGGCTCGCGCTGCGCGGCGGGACCGCCGGGGAGGCCCCATCGCCGCCGTCTGAAGTCGAGCTTGCCACGGTTAGCGTGCCGATCACATTCCAGCCCGGCAGCGCTTGCCCTTGGACCTCGAACTCGAATCCTCGGCTGTGCTGGCCCGGTGCTTCAACCGCGAAGAGCGGATTTGTCGGGTCGACACCGATCGAAAAGTCGTTGTGTATGCGATAGACAGCCGCTGTCGCATAGAGCTTGTCGTCGAGCAGGTTGAATTTCACGCCCGTCTCGACCTGCTCGCTGCGAATCGGCGGGAGCCCCGCGCCGTTCGACGTCTGCTGCCCCAGCGATTGATCGAACCCATGTAGCCAGTTCGCATAGAGCGTCGCGGACGATGTCAGCCGGTAACTCACGCCCAGATTCGGCGTCCAGGCGCCGTTGCGCTGATCGAACTGATTGAGTCGATCGGAGAACAGCACGTTGGTGTGGCGCAGCGACGCCAGCACGCGCAGCCGCGAACCGAATGCGAGTTGAGCTTGCACATAGGTGCTCCACTGCCTCGAGTCGTAAGAGGAGAGCGGCATGAGTGGGCCGCCCGGAACGGTCGGCAATGGCTGCGGCGTGTACAGGTTCTGCATCGAAAAATTACCGGGCGCCTGATCGTTGGCAAAACCGAACCGCCAGAAGTCCAGGCCCGCGAGCACCGTGCCCGACACACCGCCTAGCTTGAACTTGCGTACCAGCTCGCTCGCCACCGTGGCCTGGTGCTCGACCGTGCGGGCATTGATTGCATCCAGTCCCACGTCGCCGGCGGTGTTGAATGCGGCCACCGGCAAATCCCAAAACGTAGTGGTCTCGTAGCGCAGTAGGCGCGCGCGTGCGCGCATGCTCCAACCACCGCCGAACGAATGCTCCGCGAGCAGATGCACTTCGGTCAATTCGTTGGAGATGTAATCGCTCGGCGCACTGACCGGTATCAGCGGCGTATCGGGCAGCGGCTCGCCATCCGTTCCCCCCACCGTATAGGGCAGGATCGGCAAACGATTGCGGTAATGTTCCAAGCCGAGCGTGATATCGGTTGCGGAATCGCGATAGCGCAGCGACGGCGCCAAATAGAACTCGCGTTCTCCGTTATAGCCGCCGTAGTTGTGGCTGTCCAACTCGCCGGCAGCCACGAAACGGTAACCCAGATGCGAATCGTTGCCGAAGGTGCCGCCTAAGTCGACGCTCGCCCTGCGCTGGCCGTTCGAGTCGATCTGCGTCGTCAACGTGCGCTGTGGCTTGAACTCGGGCTTCTTGGTGACCACATTGACGATGCCGCCCGCAGGCACGCCTCCGGCGATCAACGTGACAGGGCCCTTGATCACTTCGACGCGCTCGATCCCCTCCACCGGCGGATAGGCCGTCGCTTCGTAGAGCATGCCGTCGGCCATCAGCGACGTGGTTTGAAAGCCGCGTATCTTGACGTCGTAGTCCGCGTTACTGAAGCCGAACAGCGGCGTGGCGCCGCTCACATTCGCGAGCGCGTCGGCGACGGTCGCGGCTTGCCGCGTCGCTATCACTTCTTGGCTGACCTCGCCGACGGATTGCGGCACGTCGGAAAGCGCCATGTCGGTGCGCGTGGCCGTCGATGAACGTTCGACGACGAAGCTGTGTACGTCCGCATTGTCGTGCTCGGGGCGGGCCACCACGTTGATCGGCGGCAACACGTGCTCCGGTGGCGATGCGGCGCCGGTCTCGCCTACCGTTTCGGCACGGCGCAGCGTGAGCGTATCGCCCGCCACTTCGATCAGTTCGAGATGGCTGCCGGCAAGCGCATCCGCGAGCGCCTCTTTCGCCGTCTTGGTGCCGTCGACGGAGGGAGCCGAGAGGCCGCGCGTCAGCGACGCGTCGAACGAAAGCACGAGATGCCCGAGCTTGGCGATTTGCAGCAGCACATTTCCGAGTGGGCCGGCCGCCACGTGAAATTCAATGGGCGGCGCATCCGCAGCCCAAGTATGCGGTGCGGCAATCGAACACCCTATGGCCACCGCAAGCCATGTCAAACGTGCGCGCGAACCGCGCCCAATTCTCGCCATTGCATTGATCTCGACTACAGCACTGTCGACTCGCGCGCTTCCGATACGAGCGATGCAAAACCGAGCGCCGTTACTGTTTGGATGGGAGCGCGCTCGGCATCTGCGCGCCGCTCCCCCGTGCAACGGCCAAAATAGCGGCTAATTGAGGGTTGTGGGCGTAGGCGTGGGCTGATTGTCGCGTCAGGATTTTCTGACTTGGCTTGTTCTTAGACCAGTCCGACGTGTCTAACCTGCGCCACGAATGGCATGCGCGCTGCGCCGCCTTCGAAGCGCTCATGGCCTAACTCCCCGCTGGAGGAGACTTCGAGCCGGTAACCGACCGAATAAACGGTGCGCAGCGTGACGCCATGTTCCGCGCCGAGCGAGAGCTTCTTGCGCAGCTTATAAATGTGCTGCTCGATGGTGCGATCGGCACAATCGGTTTCGCTGCCCCAGATCGATTTGGCCACCATCGATCGAGTCAGGCTGACGCCGGCGTTGGTGAAGAAAAGCCAGGCGGTGGCGAACTCGCGCGGCGTCAGTTGGATCGTTTTGCCGCGGAGCTCGACGAGGCAGCAGGCCTTATGGAGCGTATAAGCGCCGACGCACAGGCGCGGGGGATCGCGGTCCGCGGGGGGCGCGTTGAGCAGCATCGCACGCGTCGCGCGAACGTAGAATTCGTTCGCGTTGAACTGCAGCGACAAGATATCCGTCGCGCCGGCTTCGTACCACTGAAAGAGGTTGGCCGGATCGGCGAACGAACCGACCACGAGCAGCGGCGTGTTTTGCCGCGAATGGCACTCGCGCCAGGTTACGAGCGCACTCGACGCCGCATCGGTGGTGCGAGCGTCGACCACGATCAGGTCGTAGGCCTTGCGCCGCAGCGTGCGCAGCATGTCGATTTCGTCGGCAAATACTTCGCCGCCTGCATGGCACAGCACGAGACTTTCTTCGATGCGTCGCGCTAGGTTGCCGTCTTTGGTAAGGATGACGTAATTCACATTGACCCCTTCGTTGCAGTTGGCATAAAACGTTTGTCCGCCGTCATGACTGAGTGAGCTTGAAATCGATCGATTGGACGACGCTCACCGGCACAGCCTCGCCCCGCTCGATATAGGGTTCGCAGGCGGCGCCGCTCACGGCGTCGAGCGCGGCGGCATCAAGATCGGCGAAGCCGGTGCCGTGCTCGAGACTCACGGCCCTCGGGCGCCCGCTCGTATCGAGCGTCATGCGCACCGTGGCGGTGCCTTCCTCCTCTAGCCTGCGCGCTCGGGCCGGATAGGAAGGCGCCGGAATCCGGCAAACCACCTCATCGGATCGCTTCGTCTCGGGGTGGGCGCTGAACCGCGCAGCCTCGGTGGCGCGCGACGCTTTCGCCGCGCTTGCTGCCGATGCCGCGGCGCCTGGCGTACCGGCGGCGTCGGCTACTGCGGCTGCCGGCTCGGCTACCACCACTTTTCGTGGCGCAGTTGGGTTCGGCGCCGGCGCAACGGCTTCTGCTGGCGCCGGCTTGCGCGGAACCGCACGGTGTTGGGGCGGCGATACGTGGGGATGAGTTGATGCATGGGATCGGGGACCGGTGGGTGCCGGCCGCTCGAGCGCCGAGGGGGCGGCGATCAAGACGACTTCAAGCGGCCCGGAAGGCGCGACGGCATGCGCTTGCCGCAGACCGGAGACACCCGAGCGCGCGGAGTTGGTATAGACGGCAAAGAGCGCGAGATGCGCCAAGACGACGAATAGGGTGACGCCAGCCGTCCGAGCCTTCGAGCAAGGCTCGGGCGAAGGAAACTGCATGGCATAGGGGCGGACCGTACTCGTCATCGCTTTCGATCGTTTGGATTGAGCGCTTTTGCGGCCTCGCATTTGCGCTTTCAAACGGTATGTGCAACGAGCGAGCGAAAGTGACGTGGTGACAGCGAAATTTTTTTTGAGGGCCAGCTATTTTGGGCTGAACGCTGGACGGTGGGCGCTGGGCGCGGGACCCAGGCCGCGGAACTGACATAGCCGCCAAATTCGAGCCGCAGCGGCAAGTCCTGCGGACGGGACGGATACGCCTTCTTCCGCCGAGAACGTCAGGCGCGCGCGATGAGAACGAGGTATCCCGCGTAGCGGCTAATCTTGAGCGGTAGCGTATGGACCAGCGCATCGAGCGCGCGCAGCGGCTGGTCGAGCGGGAACACACCGGTGACTGGGAGCGATGCGGCCTCGTCCGTCACACGAATCACGCCCGGGAAGTACGGGCGCAGGCGTTCGACGACGGAGCCGAGCGGCGCCTCGTCCACTTGCAACTCCCCCGATGCCCACGAGGCTTCGAAGGTGGCGCTCTCACGCAGCGGCTCGATTCTCTGCGCGCCCGCGCGCGCGGTGCGACCGGGTGCGAGCGTCATGGTTTCGCCGCCGGCCACGGAGATCCGCAGCGGCGTGTCTAGTGCGGCAACGTGCAGCCATGTCCCTTGCGTGCGCACCGAGAACGAACCCGCATGGGCGCGCACGCGCCGCGTTCCGTTGCGAACCACGAAAGGCCGAATGTCGCGGTCGGTCACCCGGACAAGTGCCGCTCCGGTGCGCAAGACCAGCCCGCGCGCCTCGGCGCTATAGGCGAGGTCGACGGCGCTGCGCGCGCCGAGCGTGACGGTGGAACGATCGGCGAGCACGGTTTCCGTTCGCTCACCGGTGTTGGTATGGATATCCGCCGTCCACAGGCCGATCGGGGAGAGCCGATCGACGATCGCGCCCGCGCCCAATGCGATTGCCCCGAACGAGAGCACGCCGCGCACGAGCCTGCGGCGTGAGGGCACGGCAAGCAGTGCTTCGCCGACAGCACGACGCGGCATGCCGGCCGTACTGGTCGGCACCAGCGCGCCGAGCGACGCCTCGACGTGAGCCACTGCCTTCGCATGGGAGGGATCGGCCTCGCGCCACGCCTCGAAGCGCTGACGGTCGCGCTCGGTGGCCTCGCCCGAGCGCAGCAGCACCATCCAGCGAATCGCGGCGCTGATCGCCTGCTCGGTCATTCTGTCGCCGCTACTGGAAGCCGTCGGCCGGGCCATATCCTCGATCAATTGAGCGATGCGAGACAGCAGGCGTGCATCGCTTGTACGAGATAGTCGCGGACCGTCCGTTTCGACACGCCGAGCCGCTCGGCGATTTCGGCGTGCGTCATATCGTGGAACTGGCTGTAGACGAACGCGTTGCGTGCCTTCGCGGAAAGGCGAGCCAGCGTGCGATCGATCGCGTGAAGCGTTTCGATGACAATGGCGCGCTCTTCCTCGGAGGGGACTGCGCCTTCCGGCAGCGCGGCGAGCGCTGTCAGATAGGCCCGCTCGAGATCGCGCCGACGCCAGAAATCGTAGACGAGCCGATGCGCGATCGTCGTCAGCATTGCACGCGGCTCGCGAATACGGGCCGGATCGGGCAGGGCGATCAATTGGGCGAACGTTTCGGCGGCGATGTCTTCGGCGGTATACGCGCACCCGAGCTTCAACCGCAGGCGGCCGAACAACCACCGGTATTCGTTGCGAAAGATCGATTCGATCGGCGCAAGGTTGAGGCTGGCAATGGCGTTTGGCATACAACTACTCCGCGCGTGCTTTATCCGACTTCGTTCCGTTCCGCCTGTGCTGCGGGTGAGGCGATCGGAAGACACAGGGTACGGGAAGCAAAAAGTCCTATCAATCAGGGAAATGCAGGATGCATGCGGTAATCGGACCGGCGAATCTAATGAGATTTCGTGTCAATAGTATGACAATCGGCAATGAAGGGCCACATCGACCGCGCCGCCGATCAGGATAATGACGACCGCTTCGCTGTCGGCCCTGTGTTTTCGCGCCATTACGCAACCCGCAAAGGCCGAGCTTGATACCGTGCACTCACGTCCGTCCCTTAGGGCCGAGCAAAACCCAGCGCAAGGAGCGACCTAGATCCTAGATATGTCACACGAGCGCGCTACAGGCCAGCTCTACCTATCCAGGGCCAAGGCGCGAAGTTCTGACAGCCTGAACGGAGAGGTTTCATTCGCGGGCGTCGTGGCGGATTGACGAACTCGACAGCAGCCATGCGCGCCGACTGCTGGCGGACCTCGAGGAATGTACTCGCTATCGATTGATGCCATCTCGAATGGCAGCGGTCAATCTCAAGTTGTAAGTCGATGCCGTTGCGCGTCAGCGTGGCGTTCTGCGCCGCCGCCCTTGTGCCGACTGCGCGGTGCTTGTCTCGGCAGGCGTGTTCGGTGCTGTCTGCGCCGGATGCGAGCCGAGCGGATAGTTGCGTAAATCCGCCGCCACGTAGCCGATACGCTGCGCCGCGTCGGTTATCTCGCGTATCCCGCTTGCGTCCAACGTGCGGGCTATATGAGTGGCGCGAATCTCATGGCGCAACGGCGCCATCCGCAATTCGTCCATGTGGACCGGCTCGTTCGCTTGACGTGTCCTCTGTGCGCGCGGCGCGGCCAACTTGGCGGCGTCGGGCGGCTCAACCATCTTCTGCTGTACGCGTTGCGTGAACGTTCTCGAGATAACCGGCGTGGGCGCCCACGTCTTCTTGGTCGGATATCGATAGTCGGGGCCTAAGGCATCCATTTCCTTGCGCAAATTGGCGCGCATGGCGCGCCCCTGTTCGCGCTGCAATGCGTCCATCTCGGCGTGGGCCGCAGCGCCGGCCGCATGATCGTAATGGTGAGCCACAGCGACATTCGCACTATGTTGCGAGAACTCGCCGTCAACCGCGAACACCGCGGGCCCCTTGCCCCAGGGGTCCATGACGCGATCGCGCTCGCGGTTGGGTTTCTTCGCGCGTTGCTCGGCCCAGCCGTGATCGATTTTCTTGCTTCCGACGCGGTAGACCTGCTCGCCTGCCTGCAGCTTACCCGCGTGCAAGAAAGTGGCCACGTCGGCATGGTCGCCGCAGTTGCCTGATTGCCCGATCATGGCTCCGGCGACGTCGCGAACCGCGTCGGCATAGTCGCGCGGAATCGCACGGCCGACGCGACGGCCTGCTTCTGCGCGGACAGTGCTCTGTCCATGACTATCCTGGATATCGTCATGCACATTGCCGCGGCCGTGAGCCAGTGTTTGTCGCGCCGACATGACCGTTTCGTTGGCACGCTTGATTTGATCCAGCGCGTCGCCCTCGACCGGGCGGCCGACGATCTGGCGGCCCAACAGGTAGCCGCCGAGCTGCCGCTCCCCGTCTGATAGATCACGACGCGTGGCTGGCTGCAGCGCGTTCAGCTCGGCTCGGCGCTCGCTGATGCGCTGGGCATCGAATCGTGCTCGAGTTGCCGGTGATGTCGTGATCTCGACCGTCGGCGCCGAGGCGGCCCGGCGCTGAGGCAGGTCTCGCAGCGCGGACGGGACATGTCGTGCGCTGGACGCGTCCGGTTCAGAGGCCGTGGTGTGACGCGTCGGAACAGGTTCGCGGCGTTCAGCCGACGTGCTCGGCTTGAAGCAACTGAAGATCGATTTCAAAGAGGAGGGCATAGCGAGGCTCCGGTGAGACGCCGGACACGGTGCGGCATTTGTACCTTGGGCCAATAATGGGCGGCGTGCCGAGGCCGCGGCGTACTCTTGGGTCGCGAAGCGAATATGACGAGGCGCCGCTAGCGCTGACCTTCGCGAGCAAGCCCGCGCGAGAACGAGATAGCGCCTAGCGCAGACAAACTGCACTAGGCGCTATGACCGGGCTGTTACGCACTACAGCTATGGACGCTGTCGTGTGCGGTGCCGGCGGCCCAGGGTGACTCGCACCGGCCGGTTACTTCACGCCTACGCCGCCGTACGAGAGGTAGTGACCGAACAGGCGCGCGAACTGCCCGCCATCGGTATTGATCGACGTCGAATAGGTGCCTCCGCCACTGAAGACGATCGCGAACGTGCTGATGCCGCCATACTCCCACGGGTACTTCAGCATGTAGTCGGCGTGATCGTCGCGGTAGTGTCCCGGGGTGCCACCGGGTGTGCTGGACGGAACGCCCAACGGCGTTTGCCACCACAGGATCGGCAGCCCGTTGCCCAGCGCGGCGCGGTAAGTCGAAATCTGGCCCTGCTCCTGGTGAAAGTTGGGCGTGTCGATGTTGTTTTCATCGCGATAGAACGGGCCGCTGCGGCCCTTGCATTCCCCTACTTCCGCAACTTCCAGGCAGCCGGCGTCCCGGTCGCTGCTCTGGGCGACGATGAAATCGGCACGATCGGCCCCGATCGCTCGCATTTCCTGGGCGATGGCGTCGGGCGAGGCATTCCAGAAGGCGGGCGGAAAGCCGAGCAACGCTTTCGGCGCGTGCCAGCGGCCCATCGACAGCAGGCACATGCCGATTCCCGCTGCGGTGTTGGGCATCGAACTGCACTCGGGCTGGTTGTTCACGACCGCAGCCATCTTCGTCGCATCGTGCTGGGGCGCTTGCGAATAGACGTACCCCCAAAAATCGGGTTCCAAATTCACCAGCACCGGCGTGTTGAGATCGTTGATGCGCTCGTACATCAACCGCACCTGCGACCAGTAGTTGTTCATGAAGGTCTGGTCGTTGACGCCGCCGAGATTGCCGTCGCCTTTGGATGCCATCTGGTAAAGCGTGAACATCGGCGTCGCCCCGTACGCCTGATCTTTTTGGGCGGTATATGTGATGTAGGCGCCGTTGGTGTTCCAGTAAGGCCAGGAACCCGACCCCACGCCGACGAGGTAGGTATAGATGATGTCCGGACGGATACCCTGACCTTTCATGTCGTCGATCGATTGGCCTGCACCTAGGCCAAATTGCAAGCGCGGCGCTCGGCCCATCTTGTTAAGGATCGCTGTCGCAGGATTGCTGCTGCTCTGGTCGTGACTGACCGCGGCTTGACTCGTGCTCGATGGGATGGCGGCGGCCTTGGCGCTCGCGCCCGAAGCGCCGTCTCCATTGCCCTCGCCGCCGCAGCCGAACAGCGCGACTGAAATCAAAGCCGCCGCAACATACCGATGGGAGAATCCCCGGAGGTCATTGCGGGGATCGGTCGCGCAGCGCGCTTTGGACGCAATGCTCGCATCATGTTCCTTCTTCATTGTTCCCACCTCTTTTGAAGTCATCTGATATTGGAATGCGGCGGCGTATGCTCGCGCCTCGGAAGGTTTCACTAAAAATTCGAGTGTGCTAGATATTGGCGTATTTGACGACGAGATATCTGCTCGAAAGTGAAAGCTCCTGGGGTATGCCGTCCGCTAATGCCGAGATTACCATCGGCGGGTGAATGTGCATGCTCTATGAGATTATTTGAAATTTTTGAGATTTCAGTGAGATTTGGTTATATGGCAGGTGTCGTATACACTCGTCGAAGCCGAGTCAGGAAGTGGTGACGGGCGTGCCGCGTCGGGCGAAGGAGGGTGCGGAAGCGGTATTTTCATGCAGTACAGAGAGCCGTTCGCTTCCATGCGAATTCTTTCGCTTTAGAGTTGACGTGAATTGGGGTTTTGGAATCATGGCGTAGAGAAATTATATAAATAACCGCAATGCATTTTTTGCGAAGATGACTCCAAAACCGGTGTGTATTTGAATGAAGTTCAGGGGAAACGAAATGATGATTGCATGAGCAATAAAAAATTATTGACGAATGTGCCGCTGAAAGGCTCGGGCCTACCCAGTGGCATGGCGAGCGTTTCCCGCCGGCACTTCGTGATGGGATTGGGTGCGTCGCTGGTGGCAGGATGCGGAGGCGGCGACGATGTGGCTGCCGCGGCTGCGACGGCGCCGAATCGTGCTCAGGGCCCGCTTGGCGCCACGTCTGGCCAGTCGACGGTTTCAGCGCCCGACGGCGCGGTGCAAATACAGCATTTCACGCATCCGGGCCTGCTGCATACCGAAGCCGATTTTCTGCGCATGCGCACGAAGGTGGGCCTCCATGCGGCGCCGTGGATAGACGGTTGGGAAGTGCTCGTCGCCAATGGCCACACGCGGCTGACGAACCACCCGAATCCGCAGCCCGCCATCAGGCGCGGTGGCGACAATCAAAACTACTGGATTCTCTATAACGATATCGCCGCCGCCTATGGCGATGCGCTGCGTTGGAAAGTGTCGGACGATCCGAGCTACGCCATCAAGGCCGTGGAATATCTGGATCAGTGGGCATCCACGCTGAAGGCGCTCGGAGGCGATACGAACGTGGCGCTCGCGGCCGGCATCTACGGCTATCAGTTCGCCAACGTGGGCGAGATCATGCGCAGCTACAGCGGCTGGAGCGCGGCGGGCCTGGCCGCATTCCAAAAGATGATGCGCGATGTTTTCTACCCCATCAATCACGGCTTCTTGCACCGGCCCGTCGATGTCAAGAGAACGCATTACTGGGCCAATTGGGAATTGTGCAACCTCGCCTCGATGCTGGCCATCGGCGTGCTGTGCGATGACGCCGATATCGTCAACGAGGCCGTCACATACTTCAAGAACGGCGCGGGCAACGGCAGTATCGAGAAAGCCGTGTATTTCGTCCATCCCGGCTACCTCGGGCAATGGCAGGAAGCCGGGCGTGATCAGGGACATACCCAACTGGGCATCGCGCTTACCGGCACCATCTGCGAGATGGCGTGGAACCAGGGCATCGATCTCTACGGCTATGACAACAACCGCTTCCTTGCCGGCGCGGAATATGTGGCGAAGTCGAACCTGAAGGAGTCCGGCGGCGCGTTCTATACCGTGCCTTACGTGACGTATCAAAACTGCGACGTCACCCAAACCGTTTTCTCTACGGGCTCGCAAGGCGGAGCCCGCCCGTGCTGGGCTTTGGTCGTCAACCATTACGTCAACCGCAGGGGCCTGGCCGCGCCGTACAGCCAGCGCTTTGCCGAACGGGTGGCGCCGGAGGGCGGCGGCGGCAATTACGGCCCGAACAGCGGCGGCTATGACCAGCTCGGTTACGGCACGCTCACGTGCACGCGCGATCCCGGCACGCCCGCTCGTGCACCCAGCGGGCTCACTGGCTATGCCAGCGCGGGCAAAGTCGTGCTGTCGTGGTGGGGCTGCAGCAACGCCACCAGCTACAACGTCAAACGCGCCACCATCGCCGGTGGTCCGTACAGCACGATCGAGCGCGGCATCACCGATCTGCTGACCTATACCGATACGCCCCCCGCTGCCGGTACGTATTTTTACACCGTCACCGCTCAAACGCCTTCCGGTGAATCCGCTGTTTCCAACGAGGCGAGGGTGATCACGGCGGTGCAGTTGATCACGCACCTGAGCTTCGACGAAGGCCGCGGCTCCACGACCGCCGACAGCTCGGGGAACAGGCGAAACGGTACGCTCAACGGCGGAACTTGGGCGCCGGGCCACAGTGGCAGCGCGGTGTCGCTCAACGGGGCTGGCGCTGACGTGGCATTGCCCGATGATTTGCTGATCGATGTGTCGGATTGCACCATCGCGGCCTGGGTATTCTGGAACGGCTCGCAGAACTGGGCGCGCATTTTCGATTTCGGGGCTGGCATCGGGCGCTACATGATGCTCACGCCGCGCGCCGATGCACGCTCCAATAACGCCTCCGTGCGCTTTTCCATCACCGTCAACGGGTTTGGCGATCAGATGATCGACGGCACGGCGGAACTGCCGAGCAAGCGATGGGTGCACGTGGCCGTGACGCTATCGGGGTCGACGGGCACGTTGTATGTGGATGGCGCACCGGTGCGTACCAACACGCACATGTTCCTCGCGCCGTTCCGCATGGGCAGCACCACGCAGAACTGGTTGGGCAAGTCGCAATACAGCGCCGACCCGACATTCGACGGCCTGATCGACGATTTCCGCATCTATCGGGGGGCGCTGAGCGACGCGGCGATCGTATCGTTGATGAAAGGCTGATGCCGGTTTGCGATTGTGGGTGCGGCTTTCGTTATGCGCACCGACCTTTCGCCGGCTAACCGCGATTTCGTGGTGGCCGTGTGAGAAAAAGGAGATTCTTCCGCCCACTGTCCGCAGAGTATGTGATGCCGAAAGTAAGCTCGTCGCACGGCCACGCCCAGCCTGACGACGTCGATCAGCGAGGAGCCGGCGCCTATGACGAAGGCGATTTCGATGCCCCGCGGGAACAGTCGTTTTCGCACGAGCAAGGCGCGCAGCTCGAGGCGCTGGGCTTACGGCGTATGCGGTCGTCGTCGTCCGACGTTGGCGGTAGCGCGCCCCGCGGGACCGCGTTGCCGCCGTCGGCGGCAACAGGCCTGCGCTCATTGGGCGACGCCCCCGCAGCGGCGGGAACTGTGCGCAGGCGCCGCGCGGCTGGCGAGCGCCGCCACCGACCGGGCGAGGCATCGACGTCCGGATCGCGGGAAAATCGCGACGCGCCCGATGCCGAGCAACCCGGTGTCGCGCAATTCGCGCGCCGGGCCGGCCGTGCGGCAGTGACCGGCATGGTTCGGGCTGCGCAGGTCTATGTTGGCCTCGCGGCGGTTTCCACTGCCTATCGGGCCGCTCGCAATCCGCGCGACATCATCGAACGGCCCCTCGGCATGATCAGCGGCGGCTGGAGCTTTAGCGAGCGTGTCGATGAGCACACCGTTGCCCAAGGCCGTGCGGAGGTGCTCGAAGCGCATGGCGGCTTCATTCCGCCTGATAGCGCGTGTTACGGCGTCACGCCGAGCATTGTCGACGATTGGTCCCTCGGGGATGCCGGCTCGGTGAATCGCGGCAATCATCGCTCGGGTGATTGGCGGCCTACGGATTTCCGGTTGAATCGCTTTGCAACCAATGCCGGCGGGCGCCACGCCGTGCATCACGAATACTTGCATTGCTTCACGCATCCGGCGTTCGCGTCTGCGATATCGCGAAGTCCCCACGCGGCCACCATCGAAGAGGCGCTGACCGAGTATTTCGCGGACCGCCTGCCAGGCCACGCTGTGGGCAAGCTCAGCTCCTACGACTTCAGCCGGCTGTCGAACGGAAAGCGGTGGTCGGCGGCCGCGGCGGAGCTGGAACAAGCCGTCGGCAGCGACACGCTGCAAAGGGCTTATTTCAGCGGCGATGCCGATGCGGTCCGTGCCGTATCGGCGGCGACGATCTCGATCTGGCCCAAGGATGTGACCAACACTGCCTGGCGCTCGATTCGGTCACATAGCCCCCGAGAGCAGCAAGCGCTGGCGGAGTGCTTCGTGGGCGCAGCGTTGCTCGCGACGGGGGCAGTGCCGGCTGAGCCTCGTCCCGGTTCCGGGAACGATGGCAACTGGCCCATGAGTTATCTGCCGGTGATGGAATTCAGCCAGATTTCACCGGCACAGGCGGAAGCGCTGCGAACGCAAGCCGAGACGGTGCGCTCCTACCTTGGTCCCGAGTTCGATCAGGCCTTCTATGGCTTCAACCAGGAAATGCAAGGCGAAGCCATGGCGCACATCCGCGGTGCGATCCACGCGGCGTGGCGGCCGGTGCTTTGACGAAGGTGCGACGTTCTCTCCCATTTTTCTTTGAACTCTTTGACTCATTGAAATGAACTTGATGGATACAAGCGATGACCGCGGCGATCGATGGGCCGAAAACCCCGCGCGGTTGAAGAAATTCGAAACCGAGCGATTCGTTGTCGTTCCGTTGTCGGGCGCGCAGGCAAGGCGCCTGCTGTGTGTCTTGATGCAGGACGAGATGCTTGCCTCGCGGATCGACTGGCTGCGCGACAAATCGCTCGACGGCGTGGAAAAGGAAGCGTTCCGGATAGAGCTGCTTTGCAATGCCGGGCAAGTCAATGTTTGGAGCATTGTCGAGCGGGCCAGAAAGATGCAGATCGGCGCTGTGCTCACGACGTTCTCGCTCGATGGGCTCGACCTTGAAATTCTCGTCGCATCGCAGTTCTGGGATCAGGACGTGTCCGCGGAAGTGGCCGATCCCGTTGCGCAATGGTTGGAGCAGGTCGCGTCGCATTTCGACTTGGCGCGGTACGGCGTCTCGAACTAGCCGTCGCGTCGTGGAATCGATGCGACGGCGGGCGCATTTACCTTCGGCGCATTGCGATATTCGCCTCGATAACTTGTCGCGTGCGGTTATCGCACGTGTCGAGGAATCGTTGCCCGAGCGGTGTCAGCCCATCTTCCGTTAAGAAGCGAGCCAGTTGCTCGACCGAAACCCCAGCCCTTCGTGCGACGCGATCCATGTCGTTCGCGGGATTGGAGAAGGTCGAAGCAATCTTCGTGAAACGAGGGCCGATGGCGGTGATGATCTGCCGGTTTTCGATTGCACGCGTGATGCGCGCTTGCCGATCCGGAGGCAAGTGCCGGAACCAAACCGTACCCCCCATCCGCCCCAACCCGCCGCCCTCGGTCAGATACGAGCTCAAGTTGGGCATTTCGGGCCTGAGCTCGCCGTTCGCAACCCCGGCTTCATATCGGTCGAGCAATGCGTTGATCTCATAGAACGTCATGACGTCGCGCGGTATCGACAAGGCGAATTGAAGGTGCGTTTGTTGTTGTTCGCTCAAAGTCCTGAGGAATCGAAATCCCTTTTCGGTGATCCCGTCGCCCGGTACGAAGTAGTCGGCCAGCGGAACTGCGACTCGGTGCTGCAAGTCGCCGATCGGCACGGTGCCGATGGCATCGACGATGGATGCGAGTTGCTGCTCGTCGGGCGCCCTGGGCGCGCGCGATGAAGTGCCTTGCCCACGCGATGAGCCTTCGCCCGCGGCGGTGTCCAACAGCCAGGGGCGCGGGAGCGTTGCCCCGACGTCGGGCACAGTGATCGAGCGGAACGGGAGATTACGAAGCTGGATGTTTTGCGTGACCCTGATTTGCCGCTCGGAACGCAGGCGTGAGAGATATTGGGCGCCTCGTTCCGTCATGCCGGATTCGGTGAAGACGCGGCGCAAGTCTTGCAGATCGAGCCCTGTTCTGGTCGCCACTGCAGACAGATCGTTCGCGGGATCGGCAAACAGCTCTGAAATCTGAACCATATACCGGCCGATATTTTGCATCGCGTTTCGGTCGTTGATCGCTTCTCGCACAAGCGTCTGCTGGTCTTCGTTCAAGTTCGCATACCATGCCTCGCCCTGCGGCGCCTTCAGTCCCGCCTTGGTCATGAACGTGATGATCGATGGAGCTTCTTGCGCCACTTCCGTGATCTTTTCATCCACGGCATATCGACCAAGCACTGGCGCGATTTCGGCGAACGCTTTTTGGTGCCGCTCGCGGGCTTGCCGTGCTTTCGCGGCGGCTGCCACACTGCCATAAGAGGGGGGGAGCCTGGGGTTGCGCGAGCCGGACGCATCGCCAGCGTGTACGTCGGTGCTTGGCGCGACAGGCGGGCGATGCACGGGGGACGGCGATCGGGGCGGTTGCATCGGTCTGATCGGCTCGCCTACCAATTGCTCATGCCAGGCATCCAGATTCAGGTCCAAGTGCGAGCCTGCCGCAGGCGTCGCGGGGAGGGAGAGCGAGAATTCGCGGGAATAGGCAGGCGGCGCGGAGGCCGCCTCGTCGTGCCAGTGCGGCGAGCCTTCGCGCGCATTGAGATCCGGCAGCCATCCGCCCGAGGGTGTCGGCGGGAGCGAGAACAAGCTCTCCGGCGAACGGGCAGGCGGCGTGGAGGTTGCGCCGTGGTGCCAGTGCGAGGTGCCTTCGCCTGCATCGAGATTCGCCTGCCATCCGCCCGCTGGTGTCGGCGGGAGCGAGAACGAGCTTACTGACGAATGGGCGGGCGCCGCGGAGGTTGCGCCGTGGTGCCAGTGCGAGGTGCCTTCGCCTGTATCGAGATTCGCCTGCCATCCGCCCGGAGGTGTCGGCGGGAGCGAGAACGAGCTTACCGGCGA
>Ga0157369_10002438_pt1 | contig 22350 bp, 15 predicted proteins | sample C25metaG_FD_113461 | JGI IMG/M metagenome (GOLD analysis project Ga0157369, IMG submission 113461) | Corn rhizosphere microbial communities from Kellogg Biological Station, Michigan, USA - C2-5 metaG | ecosystem: Host-associated > Plants > Roots > Rhizosphere > Soil | place: USA: Michigan...
CGCGACCGCTGCCATTTTCTCCGGTGTGTCGGCACCCACGGTGTAGGTCGTTGGTATCGGCCGCGGCGCATGAAGGCGCGCCATCTTCCACGCAGGTTCGCCGTATCGCTTCGCCTCAAGATCCCAGAGCGCGGCATCGACGGCATTGCGCGCGCCACCGGGGGGCAGGACGTCGCGCAGCTTCTCCCGCGTGATGCCGGCTTCGATCGCCGGGCGGACTGCCTCGATCTGCACGATCATCGAGTCCGGCGTTTCGTTGCGATAGTAAACGCCTGCCGCTTCGCCCTGACCCACCACCGCGCCATCACGCAACGCTACGCGGATGACGTTCGCGTCGGTGAACACATAGCCGGAGATCCGGAAAGGCTCCCGGAACGGCCACTGCTCTTTCCGGATATCCAGCGACGGCAATTGCGTAACTCCGACAGGCTCTAGAACTTCGCTCGCAACACGACGCCGACCAGCCTGGGTGCGATCAGCGCCGCCGTCGCCGACAAGCCGGAAGCCGCCGACGTGCCGGTCGCTCCAAAAGCGGTGAAGCCCTTCGCACTCGTCAGATTCTTGGCATAAATTTCAGCTTCCCAATTGTTCCAGTCCACGCCGACGCGCGCATCGAGTGCGTTGTAGGACGGCAGGTCCACTTGACTGCCGACGGTCTGGAAGTCGGATGCACGGTTTCCTACATAACGCCAGCTGCCGCCAAGATAGGGCGTCCAGTCCCCCATCGGCGTGAACCGATAATCGGCACTGAGACTCGAGGTCCATTTTGGCGCCCAAGGCAGCGGGTCACCGGAGTGACCGCCAACCAGTGCGGGCGTATTGGAGGTGAGTTGCGCGTCGGTGTATGCGCCGCCCCAGCTCAGCGTCAGATTTTCGAGCGGGATCCACTGCGCATTCCATTCAAAGCCCTGGCTGCGCGCCGATCCGCCATTGATGTCGACGCCGGTGTTGTTGATCACCGTCAGGAGCTGGATGTCGCTCCAGTCGATATAAAAGATGTCGGCGTCGAGAGAGAGCTTCCCATCCAGAAAATCGCTCTTCACGCCGGCTTCGTAGTTGATCAGCGAATCCGCTCCGAAGAACGCGGGCACACCGGTGCTTCCGATCGGAAGGATGTTCGGGCCGCCCGGCCTGTAGCCCTTGGCGATACGCGCGTACAGGCTGGTCTGCTCGTCCAGATGATAGTCCGCCGCCACCGACCAGGTGAACACATCGCCGGTCGATTTGCCCGCCGCGCTGGCAAGACCAAACTCGTTGGCATTCTGACTGTTGCTCGCATAGCGCCCACCCACACTCACATCGAAGCTCGGCGAGAAATGGTAGGTCGCATTCGCAAAACCGGCACTCTCGATGTAGGACGAATCGAGCTGGATGAAGCCGAGCGCTGCACCGTGGGGCACAAAAACAATGTCCTGGTGCAGGCTGGCGTCTTCGTGTGTGTAATATCCGCCCACGAGCCAATCGAGCGGACCGCTGTTCGGCTCCGACGCAAGCCGCACTTCCTGGGTGAACTTGTTCACGCCGAGAAAGCCCTGCACATTGGCGCCGTAGACGCCGGTCGCATCCGTAAACAGGAAATCGTGATAGGAACCGTAGCTGGTCGCCGATGTCAGCGCCGCCCAATCCAGATCCCAATCGATCGTCGCGTTGTAGATGGCGTAGCGCGAGGCGCTAAAGCCGTTCACCGTGCGCTTCTGCTCGTAGTCGCCATATCTTGGCACCGGTTGGTTTCCGACGACCACAACGTCTTCCGCCGTGTCGTTGTTGGCGTGCAGTTCCTGCATGAGCGCGTTCAGGCGGACGGAAATCTTGTCGGTTGGGCGGAACAGCACGGACGCGCGGCCGCCAAAGGATCTGACGCCGTTGGTATCTTTCAGATGACGGCCCGGATCGTCGATCCAGCCGGCGTCGTATTCGTCGAAGCCGACGACACGGACAGCGAGGTTGTCGGTGACCGGAAGGTTGACCATGGCCCGCCCGAACGCGCCGGACCCGCCATTGTCGAGCGTGGTGCCGCCGCCCTCTGCCCGGCCCTCGAAGCCCGAGAAGTCGGGCGCGTTGGTGACGAATTTGAGCAATCCGCCCAGCGTACTGGCGCCGTAGAGTGTGCCCTGCGGACCGCGCAGGACTTCGACTCGTTGAATGTCGAACGTGTCGAGGTTTGGCGCCATGTCGGTTCCATTGGCGAGCGCACTGCTGGAACCGTAAGGCGTTTCATCCACATAGGTGCCAACGGTCGAGCCCACGCCACCAGCATTGATTCCGCGCAAGACAAGTTGCGGATGCGTCGGCGACGATTCGATGAGGCTCATGCCCGGAACGGTGCTGATGTAATCTTCGAAGGAACGCGCATTGAGCCGGTCCAGCGCGTCCTGCCCCAGGACCGTGATCGCCATCGGAATGTTTTTCAGAGCCTCCGGCCGCTTGCTCGCCGTGACGACGACAGTCTCGATGGAGTCCGACGCGGCCAGTGCCGGCGCGGTCAGCGCGAGCAGAGAAATCGATCCCAGTAATGCGCTTGAAATCCGGCGTATCATATGTGCCCCCGATTATCAGATCGGAACAAATGTCACTGATTTTTTCCAATAGTGCAACTAATTTCAGATATGCTAAATTCGACACGTCCGGTGAATGAAAATATCGTCCTGTCTGGAGAATCGGGTCATGGCGTCCAATCGACTGAAAGTGGTGGATCAAACAGCCGCAGGCCGCGTATCGGCGCGTCCGGGAGCGGCTCTGAAGGCATTGCGCATGCAGCGCGGCTGGACGCTCGCGGAGGTAAGCAAGCGCACGGAATTGCCCGTTTCGACGCTTTCCAAGATCGAAAACGACCGTATGTCGTTGAGTTATGACAAGCTCGCGCGCATCAGCGCCGGCCTCGGCGTGGATATCTCGCAGCTCTTCACGCCGCAGATCGCAGGCCCGCCCGGCGCGGTCAGCGGACGGCGAAGCGTGACGCTCGCGGGCCAGGGACAGATCATCGAGACCGAAAACTACGGTCACATCTATCCGGCGGCGGATTTCCTCAACAAGCGCTTCGTGCCGGTCATCGCGGAACTGCATGCGCGCACGCTGGAAGAGTTCGGCGAGATGGTGCGCCATTCCGGCGAGGAATACGCCTACATTCTGGATGGCACCGTGGAATTTCATTCCGAGCTTTACGCGCCTCTCACCTTGCGCAAAGGCGATTCCCTCTATTTCGACAGCGGCATGGGGCATGCCTATCTCGCCGCGGATTCCGGTCCGTGCCGCGTGCTGTCGATCTGCTCGGGTCCGGAATCGCAGCTGATGGAAGCCGTCAGCCGCGAAGGCAACGGCAAGCCGCACCGGCGGAAATAATCAATCCAGTCCCAGCGGATCGCGCACGCGCGGGAAGAAATCCAGATCGCGTTTCTTCCGGTAATCGATGCTCGCGAAATCCATCTGGATCGCGCCCGGCGTCGCAACCGGTACCACGCGGTCGGCGATCGGTCCGAACATCGCGTGGAAGTGCCAGCTCGATTTCACCACGATCAGGCGCTTGTTCGTGAGATCGATGCCAAGTCCAGTGAACGCATCCGGCGAAAAAGTCTGTGTCCGCACCGACATCAGCACGACGTCGATACCGCCGGTTTCGATCCACACGGCATCGCCCATGGCACAGCGCGCGGGGCCCAAACCCTGCTGGTCGTGGTCAGCGCGGAAGGCCTTCACGGTTGCGACGATATCGAGCGGTTCGCCGGACGCGGGCCCGCATTTTCCGCCGATACGCAGCGGCAAAGTGGCGCCAATTCCGGCCTCCGCACAGGTGCGCACACTGATCGGATCCCACACGCAGCCGAAGACGGCGTCTTCGACTTTCGCGTCCAGCATAGCGCGTAGAATCGCGACATTGTCGCTCGGCGCACCGCCGCCGGCATTGTCAGCCGTATCCGCGAGAACGGCGCAGCCATTGGTCTCGCGCGCAATTGAGAGCGCGTCCGTTATGTTCGGATAGCGCGGCAGCAGGGCTTCGCGCGCCGCATAGACTTCGCGGCCAATCTCTGTTGCGATGTCCTTCGCAAGTCCCGCATCGCCATCCGAAATGGCGAGTACTTTCGATCCCGTCTCCGGCGTGTCCCCCCAGGGAAAGCCGTGTCCGAAACTGACGGAGAGAACCTTCGGCCGCTTCTCCAGCGCCTGCATATGATCAACGATGCCGCGCATCGGCTGGTTCGTCGTGGGATAGAAACCCACCATGCGGCAGTCGAACAAGTGCGACACCGGCTTCAGCCGCCCTGCCGCCGCACCGGCGCAGATGTCGAACAATTCCCGTCCACGCTCCATATAATCGGTGTGCGGGTATTCCTTCATCAGCACGATGGCGGTGGCGTTCTCCACCATCTGCGGCGTGAGGTGGCAGTGCGGATCGAGTTCGGCGCCGATCGCCGCGTTCGGGCCCAGGATGGCGCGCGCGCGGGCGAGGATGTCGCCTTCACAATCGTTGCAGGCCTGCGACGCCATGGCGCCGTGCAGGAACAGCAGCACGACATCGAACGGGCCTTTGGTCTTCAGGTCGTTCAGGATTTCGTCGCGGAACACCTCATAGACGCTCTGGACCGTGCGGCCCGAGGGTTGCGCGTGCGCGAACAGGCCTTCGACGAATTCGAAACCGCGTTCCCGGCACAGATCGCGCCAGCCCGTTGCCAGCACGCCGGTTTCGGTGTCCTTGCCGCGCGTCGTTGCGTCGCCGCGAAACGGTCCTTCTTCCGAGAATCCGCGCAGACCGGTGGGCCATGGCGCGAAGGTATTGGTCTCGGTGATCAGTCCGGCGGTGAAGACGCGCATGGCGATCAATTTTTCCAATTGAGAAAAAAATTTCTGTATAGTAAAGCCATGGCGGTTTCAATCGCTTGACCCGGGAGACGCTTGCCGATGCCGCCATCCGACGACAGCATCGGACATTATCCTCCCGCCACCAGGGGGGGCTGGTGGGCCGTGGCGCTGTTCGGCATCGCGGCGGTCCTTTCCTACACCGACCGCCAGATCCTCGCACTGCTGGTCGATCCGATCCGCGGCGACCTGGGCATCAGCGACGTTCAAATCAGCATCCTCCAGGGCGCGGCTTTTGCTGTGCTTTATTCCTTCATCGGACTGCCGCTCGGGCGCATTGCCGATCTCGTGCCGCGCCGGGCACTTCTGATCTTCGCCGTAGCGATGTGGAGTCTCGGCACGATCCTGTGCGGCCTCGCGCACAGCTTTGCGGCCCTGTTCGCCGCGCGGCTTCTGGTGGGCGTCGGCGAAGCGGCACTTGCGCCCGCCGCCATGTCGCTGATCGGCGACTTTTTCCCGCCCTCCAGGCGCGCACTCCCGACCGGCCTGTTCTTTACCGGCATGATCGTCGGCGGCGGAAGCGCCGTCGCCATCGGCGGATTTCTGCTGGGAGCCGCGCAACATGCACTGTTCGCACAGGTGCCGTTCGTGAGCAGCCTTGCGCCATGGCGCGTGGTTCTGATCGTCTTGGGTGTTGCCGGTCTCGCGCTGGCACTCTTCTTTTTCACCATCCGCGAGCCGAACCAGCGCCATGCCTCGCTTTCCGATCTGCGCAGGCACCTGTTCTCGGTAGGCGAGGTCACCGGCGCCTTGCGCTCGCAATGGACGGTGCTGTTGCCGCTTTATGCCGCCATGGCCATCGGCTCCATCGTCGACTACGCGATCATGTCCTGGATGCCCGCGCTGCTGTCACGCCACTTTGCGTTTACGCCGAATGAGATCGGCGCGAGCCTCGGCGCCGTCGCCATTGCGGCGGGCCTGATCGGCACGCCACTGGGCGGCCTCGTCGCGGACTGGGCGGCACAGCGTTTCGGACCGCTGACGCGTATCCGTCTGTGCGGCTTCATCATGCTGCTGGGGATTCTCGGTGCTCCGGTTGGAATCCTTTCGACTGCGACAATGTCATTGGCGAGCGCCTTTGCCTGGACGCTGATCTCCGCCACCGCCGGCACCATCGGCATCACCACGACACTCGACCTTCTGCCACAGGAAAGCCGCGGGCTCGGCACCGCGACCATCGCGTTCTGCAATACGATCGTGGGATTGGGCCTCGGCCCAACACTGGTCGCGCTGGCGACGGACCATATCTACGGCGATCCCGCCCGCGTCGGCATGGCATTGAGCACGGTGGCGGCGCCTGCCATTGTTGCGTGCTGCCTCCTGTTCTTTGTCGCCGCGCGCGCCGCATCCGGAACCTCTAACGCCATCGCCCGAGCATGACCGACGCGACTTTCGACATCGTGGTAATCGGCGCAGGCATCGCAGGCGCATCCGTGGCCGCGGAACTGGCGCGCACCCACCACGTCGCTGTTCTCGAGCGCGAGGATTTTCCGGGCTACCATTCGACCGGCCGCTCCGCCGCGCTGTTCTCGGAGATCTATGGCAATGGCGTCGTGCGCGCGCTGTCGCGCGCCAGCCGCGATTTCTACTACGCGCCGCCGGCAGGCTTCGCGCCCGATCCGCTGATAAAGCCGCGCGGTGCGATGTACATCGCCCGCGAGAGCCAGCTGCCGCAGCTCGAGCGCTTCGCGGCGAACAGCGATCTCGCCGGCTCGATCCGCCATATCACGCCCGAAGACGCGCTCCGCGCCTGTCCGATCCTGCGGCCGGAATATGTGCATGCCGCACTGATGGAGCCCGACGCCGCCGACGTCGATGTCGCGGCGCTGCACCAGGGCTATCTGCGCGAGTTCCGCGCTGCGGGCGGAACGCTGGTGACGAATGCGGATGTCGAGAGCCTTGTCTATCGCGACCATCAGTGGCGCCTCACAACGCCGTCCGGCACATTCAGCGCGAAGATCGTGATCAACGCGGCCGGCGCGTGGGCCGACACGATTGCGTCGAAGGCCGGTAGTACGCCGCTCAACATCCAGCCATGCCGCCGCACGGTCGTCCTGGTGGAACCGCCGCTACAGCTTTCGCCGGATGCGTGGCCGATGGTGATCGACATCGACGAGAGCTTCTATCTGAAGCCGGATGCGGGTCTGTTGCTCCTCTCGCCCGCCGACGAGACACCCATCGCGCCCTGCGACGTGCAGCCGGAAGAGTATGACGTGGCCGTCGCCATCGACCGTGTCGAGCAGGCAACGACGCTCAATATCACACGCATCCGCAAGCGTTGGGCCGGACTGCGTTCCTTCGCGCCTGACCGTTCGCCCGTGATCGGGTTTGACGGCGCGCTGCCGGGCTTCTTCTGGCTTGCCGGCCAGGGCGGCTACGGGTTCCAGACCGCGCCGGCAGCGTCCCGTTTTGCCGCCGCCCTGGTGCGCGGCGAACAGCCACCCCACGACTTGATCGAATTCGTAGCAGAGCTTTCACCGCAGCGTTTCGCATCGCCGACCGCAGCGCGGAGCGCAACGTGACGGCAGTTGCGGCGCCGGCGGAAGAGACCTGGTTCGGCCATCCACGCGGGCTGACGATCCTTTTTCTCACCGAGATGTGGGACCAGTTCTCGTTCTTCGGAATGCGCGCCCTTCTCGTCTATTACATGACGAAAGAGCTCCTGATCTCGCAGGCGCATTCGTCCTATATCTACGGTCTCTATTCGTCGTTCGTCTATTTCACGCCGCTGATCGGGGGCGTGATCTCCGATCGCTGGCTCGGGCGGCGGCGCGCGGTCATCATCGGCGGATCGATCATGGCGATTGGCCATTTCATGATGGCGTTCGAGCCGCTGTTCTATTTCGCGCTCGCCACCATCGCCATCGGTAACGGCCTCTTCCTGCCGAGCCTCGCGAGCCAGATTAACGAACTTTACACGCCGAACGATCCGCGACGCGCCACCGCCTATAACATTTATTATGTCGGCATAAACCTTGGCGCCTTCCTCGCTCCCTTTGTCTGCGGCACGATCGGTGAACTGTATGGCTGGCATTGGGGCTTCGCGCTCGCCGGCGTCGGGATGTTAATCGGCCTCGTCACCTACCTCTCCGGTTCGCGCTATCTGCCGAAGCACAATGACCCCGAAAAGCGCAGGAGGGTTGCAACCCAGTCGAAGCGCGCACCGCTCGCCGTTTACGTTCTGCTGCTCGCAGTCATCGCGATCGTGATCGTTTTCCGCGCAGCCTATGAGCAATCCGGCAACACGTTCGCGCTGTGGGCCGACACCGGCGTAGACCGCATGGCCGGCGCATTCTCGATTCCCATGACCTGGTTCCAGTCGTTGAACCCGCTCATGATCTTCCTCTTCACGCCGGTGATTGTCGCCTGGTGGACGCGCGCCGCAAGAAAGGGCCGCGAACTCGGCAGCGTGAGCAAGATGGCGATGGGCGGCTTCATCGTCGGCGCGTCGTATCTGATCCTTGCGGTCGTCGCTTATGCCAGCGGCGATGCGCGCGCGAGCTGGCTGTGGGTGGTGATCTTCTTCTTCGTCTATACCGTTGGCGAATTGTTCATCCTTCCGGTCGGGTTGGGATTGTTCGGAAGGCTGGCGCCGGCCGAACTCGCAGCCACGGCAATCGCAGCCTGGTTCATGGCGGCGTTTTTCGGAAATCTCGCGGCGGGCTTTCTCGGCGCGTTGTGGAGCGCGGTCTCTGTGCCGACCTTCTTCGCCATTGTCGGCGCGGTGGGCGCTCTATCCGGTCTCCTCCTTCTGGCGCTCAGTCCCTGGGCCAATCGCACGGAGTCGGCCGCCGGTGCGTTGCAGGCGGAGGCGGAAGCCGAAATCGACGCTGCGGTCCTCGCCGCCGACGCGCGGCACTGATCGCCAAACTTTGACGGCAAATCTTCAGTTCACGAGCCGCTCTATTGCCCAGAAAGTTCTTTGCTCGCCGGGACTTTCTGAAACCAGCGCGGCCAGGGGATGCTGTTGGGAGCAAGGGCGAGGATGAAAGTCCCGTCACCGGCCGCGTGGAATCCATGCTGCGCAAAGACCATCCGGCAGGGCTGGTTACGTTCGGATGGCACGATCGCCCCGCGCAGTTCGCGCATCCCCCGAGCCAACGCGCGATCGGCGACGGCGGACAGGATGCCGGTTTCGACATCGCGGCCGAGCACCCGGCAGCTCATGACGAAGCCCTCTATGACGGCGACACAGGCGTCCGTATCATATGATACCGCCAGTGCGCCGATGATCTCGTCCGAGCCGAAGCGGTCCGTCAGCCGCACGCCAAGGACGTCCCCACCGCGTTCCTCCAGCGCCCGCAGGTCGCCTTCACCGAAGCGTTTTGCCGTCGTGTTGAACTGGTTGGTCTTGGCGAACAACTGGGCGACACGCCGCGCAGTCGTTTTCCGCCTGCGGCGCCACACTGAGCATCATCTCAAGGCTGCTCAGAAACTCCTCGCGGCTCTTGCTTGCGCTTTGCTCAATGATCTGACGGCGGATCTCATAGCTGCGAGCCCGACCCATATCCCCTTTCGTCAGGCCGATTGCAGCCAGATAAGGTTCTGCGAACAGGGCGGCCGGCCACTCCGAAACGTCTGCGGGGAGCTCGGGAACACGAACGGCGGGAAGGCTGCGCCGCATTTCGTCGCGTTCAACGGGGTTGTCATCAAGGAACAGGAATGAGCCTTCGCCGAGCCCGAGTTCATCAGCAATCCGCCTGAGCCCTTCAGGCTTTGGATCCCAGCTTATGCCGGTGCGGGCCTGCCGATCGCCCTCTTTCTGCTTCCAAGATTTCCTATCACGGGTCCGATGACATTCTGTTAGCCTGTGCAGCGAAAAAGCGTGTGGCGGGGACGGGTGAATGGGTGCCAGCGAGCTGGAGAGGTTGCGGGCGAAATACGCCACCACGTCAGCAGACGAGACCCATGATCCTGAGAAGAGGCGATTGCTCAAAGCGCTGTTCGATGATGTTGGAAAGCGCCGTTTGCCGTATGGCGGCATACCGACATTTCTGGACTTCCCTGCAAAAGAGGGATTTGCCGACCTCGATATCGCATTGATCGGCGTCCCGATGGATCTGGGCGTGACCAATCGGCCCGGTGCGCGCTTTGGGCCGCGCGCACTCAGGACCATCGAACGCGTTGGGCCCTACCATCACGCGCTGAGAGTGGCTCCCATCGTGGATCGCCGCATTGCCGATGTCGGAGATGTGCCGTTCCGCTCGCGCTTTGATCTTGTGTCTTCGCTCGACGACATCGAGGCGTACTACACAGCTGTCGCAGCTGCGAACGTGCGCCCGCTTTCCGTTGGCGGGGATCATTCGATTACGTTTCCCATTCTCAAGGCGCTCGGCAGGGAGCGGCCGGTCGGCATGATTCATTTCGATGCGCATTGCGACACGGGCGGCGCCTTCGATGGAACGAAATTCCATCACGGAGGGCCGTTTCGCCAGGCCGTGTTGGAAGGCGTGCTCGATCCTCGCCGGACGATTCAAATCGGCATACGGGGTCCGGCCGAGTTGTTGTGGGAGTTCTCTTACGATTCGGGAATGACCGTCGTTCATATCGAAGATGTTGTTCGAAACGGCGTGGACTGGGTGGCAAGAACGGCGCGTGAGGTGGTTGGCTCGGGACCGGTGTACGTCTCGTTCGACGTCGATGGACTCGATCCTGCTTTTGCGCCCGGTACCGGAACGCCGGAGGTCGGAGGCCTCTATCCGCGCGACGTTCAGCAAATCCTGTGGTCGCTGGCCGGCCTCGATATCGTGGGAGGCGACGTCGTCGAGGTAGCCCCGCAATATGATCCTTCCACAAACACCGCACAGATCGGCGCGCAGATGCTGTTTGAGATTCTATCGCTCATGTGCAGCAACGATGCGGTCGGGAGCGGATACTAGCCATGGCGGCGCTGGACGAAGGCCAGGGGTTCATGCGGCGCCATATTGCGGCCGTCACCCTCGGCAACGCGCTGGAATTCTACGACTTCCTTACCTACTCCTTCTTCGCCATCCAGATCGGGCACGCCTTTTTCCCGAGCGACAGCGCCTATGCCAGCCTGATGGGATCGCTGGCGACATTCGGCGCGGGCTTCGCGATGCGGCCGCTGGGCGCGATCGTCATCGGCCGCTACGCCGACCGTGTTGGCCGCAAGCCGGCGATGCTGCTCAGCTTCGTGCTCATCGGCGCATCCATTTTTGGAATGGCGGTCATTCCGTCCTATGCCGCGATCGGATTTGCCGCGCCCGTGCTTGCGGTCATTGCGCGGATGCTTCAAGGCTTCTCTCTCGGGGGCGAGATCGGTTCCAATACGTCCTACCTCCTGGAAGCGGCACAGCCGGCCGAGCGGGGCGCCATTGTCGGCTGGCAGGGCGCCAGTCAGATGATTGCCATTCTGGTTGGCAGTCTCGTCGGCGTGCTCTTGTCGACGCTTCTCCCGCCAGACCTGCTTGATGCCTATGGCTGGCGAATTGCGTTTGTCCTTGGCGGCCTTGCTGTTCCGTTCGGCTTCTGGCTGCGGACCAGCCTGCCCGAAACCCTGCACACGCCAGAGTTCGGCACGCCAGTCGCAGAGCCAGGACTTCCCACCCTCACGCTCGCGCGCCGCTATTGGCGCATCATGGTGCTGGGTGCGACGGTCTTGGGGTTGGGCAGCATCGCCAGCTATATTCAGATGTATGCCGTCACCTACGCGCAGGACACGCTGCATCTATCGGAGCGCGTCGGCTTTATTGCCGAAACGGCAAACGCCGCGATCGCCATTCCCGCGATGCTCCTTGGCGGCTGGCTTTCGGATCGCGTTGGACGGTGGCGGCTCAATGTCAGCGCGAACTTTCTGTTCCTGGTATCCATCTACCCGCTGTTCGCCTGGGTCGTGCGGACGCCGAACGCGACGGCTCTCATCACCGTCATGGCCGTGCTGGGACTGATATCCAACCTCACGTTCACCTCGGTGTGCACCGCGCTCGGGGAAAGCCTGCCCAAGACCATCCGCTGCAGTGGATTTGGCCTGGTTTATTCCGTTGCGATTGCCGCGTGCGGTGGTTCGACCCAGTTCGTCGTGACATGGCTGATCCATGCAAGCGGCAGTGCCATGGCGCCGGCGTTCTATCTCATTGCCGCGACCGCCGTGGCGCAAATCGCCATGATGCTGATCCCGGAAAGCGCCCCAGCGCATACCAAAAGACTGGCCGTCGGAGCGGCAGCAGTGGCATAGACAAGTGCCCGGCCTGGTTCGAATGGTACTGCAAGAAATTCAGCCGAACTTTGCTCCGTTGACGTGACCGGAGCGGGACCAAACTAACCCCGTGACGGCTGACTGGCTCCGCTCAGGACTTCGCTTTGTTCACGCGAATGATCGCCATCATGCCGCGATCCTCATGTTTGAGAATGTGACAGTGATAGACGAAGTCACCGATTGTCGGTCCGCGAAAATCCATCCGCGCCGTGATGCTCGGGTAATCGCCGCCGCCGAGCCAGTAGCCGACCTGGAAGGTGTCGTAGAACTGCTGCTTCTTCTTCGGAATCGGTGTGCCGTTGACGGCCGTCACCAGGAAATGAACTTGGTGAATGTGAAATTCGTGAACCTCCGCAGTGCGATTTTGGATGGTCCAGTCCTCGACCGCACCTTGCGTCGTGATAATCGCCGGCGGATTGTTGGGATCGAAGACCTCCTCGTTCTGCCCGTCGACCGTGATGAAGTAGTTCCCGTCTTGATCTTCCGAGAAATACAGCAGGCGTTCCGCCGTCGGTTTCAGATCCGCGAGATGTTCAAAGCGTTGCCGGTTCGGCGGCCCCGACCGCTTGGCCACGCGCGAGAGGCCGGCGGGCGCAGCGGTGTTCTGGATGTCGGCGAGAACGCGTTCTGGATCCTTGTCGCCAAAATGACCGGTGTCGATATTCTCCGTAACGAGTTGGGCGCTTTTCACGCGAGCCGATGGTGCGGTGACGATGAATTCGGCCCGGCCGCCAGGGGGAAGCAGGATGTCCTTCTGCGTGACGATCGTGCCCTGGCGCTTGCCGTCCTGTGATCCGGTCGGAACACCGTCGAACGCCACGACCTGGAGGTTCTGAGCCTTTTGGTCGTACCGCACTTGAAGGTCGGCAACCACGTTCGCCGACGCATTTGTAACGCGCCAGAATTCCTGTTCGCCGGCGACGGTCTGGAGAATCGGCGCGACGTAATCGGGATAGATGATGGGCACATAGTTCAGCGATATGTCCCAGGTCGGTGGGAAGCCTGCCGGCTTCCGAGCGGGTGTATTCTCCAGAGGCTGATCGCGGATCACAAGAATGCGCTCAGGCAGGCCGGACACGGCGGGTTGAAGGTTCGCAATACCTTCCACCTCAATAACGCCGCTGGCGCCGCCCTGGAGCGCGGCTTCACTGAGCGTGTGGACATGCGGGTGATACCAGTACAAGCCCGGAGGTTCATTTGCCGGAATTTTTATCGTGTAGGTGAAGGTCTCGCCGGAATTGATCAGCGTATGGATGACTTCATCGCTGTGGCACTTCGGCGCCACGTTGGTTCCGTGAAAATGCATATTCACCGACGCGGCCGTCATTGTCGCATCGTTGCAGGTGGTCGTTGCATTCGACATCAGCTCCGCCGGACCGCCGATGGGTGGTGGAATGTTGTTGGTCAGCGCAACCTTCAGCGTGTCGCCCGGGTTGACGTGCAGGGTGGGTGACTCATCTCCATCGGGCGTCACAAAGCAGAAGAGCGTGTGCCCTGCATCGTCGACGGACGTATAATAGCCAAGCGCGACATTGAGCACGCCGTTTTTGCTGTAGAGGTCGGCCGGACGCTCCACAACGCTGCCGGCCACTGGCCGCGGACACGCGTTCCCATCCAGAGCCTGGGCATGCGCAGGCAATGCGGCGAATATCATCAGCAACAGAAGGGCAGAAAAAGTTTTCATGGCAGCTCTCAAATCAGACGCATAGCACGCGCTTCGCGGAATCCTCGCCCGGCCAGCGTTTATTCTCAAGAGGCACGAACGCCATCAATAGAAATCAGATTTTACGATCGCCTGCGGCCAGCGAAGCGGAAGCACACGCGAATGCGGGCACGGCACCTTCGCCGCAGCAGGCACTATTGCATCTTGTACGTGAGCTGCAGGAAGGCGGAGCGGCCGATGCCGTCATACCAACTGGTATTGTAGTACGGGTAACTCACCCAGGTATTGTCCCGCGGCGGCGCCGTATCAAGCAGGTTCTCGACCGCGAGCGAAGCCGTTACGCGGTCGTTGAAGTCGTATGTCACCGACGCGTTAAGGGTCGTGTAGCTGCCGACCCAGCCGGTCTCGTCGTAGTTCGGCAGATGGCTGATGTAGTTGGCGTCGACATTGAAGCGCCACGCGCCGGTCTCCAGGTTAACGCTGAAAGAAGCCTTGTCTCTCGGGATGTAATAGTCGGAGTCGAACGCCAGTTTGTTGAGTTCGATATCGCCCGCGAACCGCACGAAAGTGTGGGTGAACACGTGGGTGAGGCTGGAGGTCAGGCCAAGCACGCCAAAGCGCGTGTCGATGCTGGCGTGCGCCGACAGGTCGATGCCGGACGTCTTTTCCTGGGCAATGTTGATGGGATTGATGATGACATAGCGGATGCTGCCGTTGCTGCCGCGCACAACGCGCGCAATCGCGTCCTGGCAAGTCGGGCTGTTTATGTCCTGGCCGCCCAACCGGCACTCGGCTTCGTTGCGAAGGATGGGATCGACCTCCATGTCTTCGACGACGTTCTGCATCCGCACGTCGAAATAATCGGCGGAGATGTCGAAATGGTGCGACGGCGACCAGACGAAGCCGAAATTGTAGGAATTGCTGGTCTCAGGCCGAAGTTTGCGCGATCCGCTGGTCTGCACCTGAAAACGCACATCGTCGCAATCGCTCGGATCGCCGTTCGGATCGTTGAGGAGGCAGGTGTAATAATCGGGGTCGCTGCCCTCTTCATATCCTATGCCCTTGTAGATGTAGTTGAGGTCCGGCGCGCGGAAGCCCGTGCCATAAGCGCCGCGCAGCAGCAGCGTTTCGGACGGCCGGTATTCCAGCCCGGCGTTGTAGGTGGGCTGGCCGACATCGTGGCCGGCGTAGTTGTAATGGTCATAGCGCGCCGCGAGGCTGAGTTGGACACCGGTCACGACCGGCGCCGTCAATTCCGCGCCGGTGGCCCAATGCTCGCGATGGCCTTTGCCCGGTGAATCGATCCAGCTGAAGTAATAGGGATTGACCGCTTTGGGGTCGGTGCCGAGATCGTAGTCCTGGCGGCCTGCTTCGACGACCGCGGCGAAGCCGACCGGGCCGGCCGGGAGCGAAAACAAATCCGTCGTGTCGGCTTGTGCCGAAAGAACGCTGAGCGAGCTTTTCGGTTTGTAGATGCTGTCCTCGGCAATCGAGTTGTACTCCGCCGTGGTGAGCGGCGTGTAGAAGCGCGTCGGATCGGCGTCGAACACGGGCAAATCCTCGCCCAGCGAACTATCGACACCTTGCTGGGGACCCAGGAAGAGGTCGTTGGCTTTGCGGAAGTTGATCAGCGGGAAGCGGACCCGGGAATCGTAGGCGCTGTAATTGAGGGACGCCTCGTAATGCCAATCAGCGGTGGCGCCGAATTCGCCGCGCACACCGGGCGTCAGCGTGAAAGTCGTCGAATCAACATGGCGCGTCGCGCGGCCAAGGCCGCCCATCTCCTCCGGCGTAAAGATTCTGTACCAGTTATCGCCGATGCCGTCGTGGCTGTTGAAGAAGCTGCCGGTGTCGTCGCCGTTTTCGGATTCATAGCTCCACGACGTTGGACGCTTGAGCAGCTGCAGTTCGGAATGGCCGCCTTGAAGGTCCATGAAGAGCGACGCGTGTGCGTTCAAATCGTAAGTCAATGACCCGATGAAATTGAAGGCGTTATCCTTGGATTCGATCGTGCGATAGCCGATCGCACTTTCACTGCCGCAATAAGCACCGAGAATTGTGTCGCCGTCGCCGTAATAATCGTCGATTGCGTAGTGCGTGGTGCCGTGATTTGTGCGCGCGTTCAGCGCGCATTGCGCCTTGGTTGCGTCGTTGGCGTAGTAGAGGTCCTGATCGAGGCGCTGCCAATTGGTAACGGGCACCTGGTAGCCGGACCCTGCCGGCGCATCGAGCGTGGAGTCCTGGCGGCTGCGCTGCCAGCCGTAGATCGGATCTTGCAACAGCACTTCGCCGCCGATCATGCCGTGCAACGCGCCAATACTGAACCCCGTCGACCCGGAGAAGCGATGCGATGCACCGCCGCCATGCTCGGTTGCGCCAAAGCGATAGTCGAACGTCGTGGCATCGGTGTTATTCTTGAGCACGAAGTTCACGACGCCAGCGAGCGCGTCCGAGCCGTAAATGGCTGAAGCGGACCCGGACAAAATCTCAATCTTGTCGATCATCCCAAGGGGAATGTTGGAGATGTCGGTGAAATTGGATGAGCCATTGAATGGCATCGGATAATCGGCCACGCGGCGCCCGTTGACCATTACCAGTGTGTGGTTGGGTCCCAGGCCGCGCAAATCCACCTGCTGCGCGCCGGGTGAAAAGTCGGCGGCGTTTCCCGATTGCTGCGATTGTGTTTCACCGGAATTCTGTCCGACCGTGCGCAGAACATCCGGCACGTTCGCGTATCCACCCGCGCGAATCTGGTCAGAGGTGATGGTCGTTACCGGGGCCGGGCCTTCGCTGTTGACCCGCGGAATGCGCGAGCCAAGCACCGTTACCGTTTCAACCCCGTCAGAACTGCCACTTGCGTTGGGATCGGCCGGCGAGGTCTGCGCCCATGCTGCGCCTGCGAGCGCGATGATACCGCAGCCCGTGAGAACGCCGAGCTTGCGCATGCGGTCGATTTTCATCGCGCCCCTCCCCCTGTTTTCTAACAATTCTTTCATTACAATTTAGATTGTAAATGTCCACAAGTAGTCGTCTTCGCACGCGTCTGCGGCGCACGATTTCAAAGGGGGAGTTTTGGTGCGTTCGCTTGCTTCGCTGATCCTCGCGCTATGCCTGCTCACTGCATGCGCATCGTCCGTAAGAGCCGCTGATCCCTGGACCAAAGGCCCCGGCTATTTGACGGAAGCGCTCGGGGACGAATCGGCGCCGACTCCTGGCGCTGTGCGTGGCGGATTTTTGCTGTCCGGTGGCGGCGACTGGAATCTTGCCGCGTTCCGCTGGTTTACGGCACATGCGGGCAACGGCCACATCGTCGTCTTAAGCGCATCGGACGAGACCGACGGGCATACTGAATTCTATCGCCGTATCGGCGGCCTTGTGTCCGTCCGCCTGTTTCTCTTCCGCGACCGGCAAGCGGCTTACGATGCGAAATTGCTCGACGCTGTGCGCCATGCGGACGGGATATTCTTCGGCGGCGGCGACCAGGCCAATTACGTGCGCATGTGGCGCAACACGCCGCTCAATCGCGTGATCGACCAGGCCGTGGCGGCGGGCAAGCCCATCGGCGGCACCAGCGCGGGGCTTGCGGTGCAAGGCGCCTGGCTCTATGGCGCGATGGACGGCGACAGCATCACCACAGAACACGCGCTGAGCGATCCGCTTGGCCCCGGTGTGACCATCGTCGGCGATTTCCTGCACTCGCGCCAACTCGCCAACATCATCACCGACAGCCATTTCGATACGCGCGAACGCCTGGGACGCCTGTTCGCGTTCCTGGTCAAAACGCGCACGCTCGCACCGCACACGCAACTCGCCGGTCTCGGCATCGATGAAAATGCGTGTTTGACCGTAGAGACTGACGGCGAAGCGCATTTCTACGCCGATACACCGGACAAGCACGCGTGGCTCGTGACCGGCGGCGAGGTGCGCGATCTTCGCGCGGGAAAACCGCTCAACGGGACCGGGTTTCATGTCACCGGCATCGATGCCGGCTCGCGGTTCAACGTGCTCACGCAGCATGTCGAAAGCCCTGGATTTGAACGCATCTATGATGTGCGGCACGGCAGGCTGACCCGGCGGACCAGCTGGTCGCTGGGCATTCATGGCGGCGCCGGCGTCATCGATCGTGGCGATCTCACGCCGGAAAAGGAGCGCGCCTATCGCAGTGGGATCGCGCAAGCCCTCGAGGCCGGCAAGGCCGTGCTGGAGCGTGGCGGTTCGGCGCTCGACGCCGTGCAGGCGGCGCTCGTCATCCTGGAGGACGATCCGCATTTTAACGCCGGGCGCGGTGCTGCGATCGCGGCGGACGGCAACGTCTATCTCGACGCCGCGATCATGGACGGCGCCAACCAGCGCGCCGGCGCCGTCGCTGCGCTGACGACGACGAAAAACCCGATTCTTGCCGCGCGCGCCGTCATGGAACATTCCCGGCATGTCTTCCTGGCCGGTGCGGGCGCAGACCAATTCGCGCGCGCGCAAGGTTTGACGCAGGTAGCCCCATCCTATTTCCACACGCCGGAGCGCGAACAGATGTTGCGCGACTGGCGCCGCGATCAGCACGCTGAGCTCGATCCGACGCATATGTACGGCACGGTCGGCGCGGTCGCGCTGGACGAGGACGGCCATCTTGCGGCGGCGACATCCACCGGCGGCCTGACCGGAAAGGAATGGGGCCGCATCGGCGACTCTCCTGTTATCGGCGCAGGCACCTACGCGCGTGACGGCGATTGCGCAGTCTCCGCGACCGGCACCGGCGAATTCTTCATTCGCGACGCCGCTGCGCGCCAGGTTTGCGATCGCGTGCGCTGGAATCATCAGGACATCGACTCCGCCGCGCATGATACGATCATGTCCGTTGGCGCGATCGGCGGCGACGGCGGCTTGATCGCCATGGACGCGGCCGGCGTGGTGAGTTTCGCGATCAACGATCTCGGCATGTATCGTGGCGCGGTGTCATCGAGCCAGCCGCAAGCGCGCACAGCCATCTACAGCGATGAAACGCTGCGCTGAGCTGACGTGCGCAATCGCTTGCGGCCTGTTCGCCCGCAGAGGCGGAAGTGATCTGAGGGTTGTGAAGTCAGTGCTGGCGAATGGTATACCTGAGCGCACCTGACGAACCGTGCTCTACCACGAGGTAGCACTTCCCGAGCACGTCGCGGTGCAACGCCCGTTGCGAGGCGCATCGGCTCTTGCACTTTCAGCGCTGGGTTGCATTGGACCTAAGTCCAATCGAATAGCGGAAGTGCGGGCCTTAGCTTCCGCTCATTGCGCACCGGCTCCATGGCCGAGGTCGGCCGCGCAGCGGTGCCACCAGCTGCGAAAGGAAAGCCATGGAAATCGTCCGAAACAGCCCCTTCGTCGAAGGCCTTCCGGATCCCGAAGGTCTTACATCCCCATCGATAGAGAGTCGTACCTATCTGCTCTGCGATGGCGACGCGAATATATGCAGAATTATCCAGGAGGACGAGTTCGCAGAATCCTACGTCGACGACAACATATCGACCTACCAGCTGGACGGTATCAACCCGCTGAGTCTCGACGTCGACGCCCAGCAGCTCATCTTGACTTATGTGTCAGGCGCACAGACCTCAATTCTCCTAGGGCTCATCGACTGGGACACGGCAATAGGAGCCGATCACTATGTGAAACGAGATGGCCTCATCTACCCCGTCGATGACGCGGCGAAACTGATGCTCAATGTCGTGAACACGCCAAACCTGGTGGCTATCCGGAGAAAATACTATGCCGACAAGAAGGCAGCGAGCGATTTGGACGTCGAGTTCGCGACTATAGTGCACCAATTCACGGAAATCCTCGAACCCGTAGGGCAATTAGACGACGTCGGGGATCGATCGATCCCTGATCCCGAACCTCACGGATTGACGCCCCCAAATGCCAAGTGACTTCAGAGACACCGAGTGGGTTGTCGAGCCTGTCGCAGGCGGGGATCTGTCCTCGGTTGCGGCGAACATTGCCGGCATGGACGAGGCAGCAAAGACCGAATGGTGGCCCAGCTACAGCTACGAGACTGATGGCGACCGGATTTCCGGCGCGACGATCGCCCTGACGACAAGGGTGACCATGCCGCAGTGGGACTCATACGACCAGGCTTCCAAGCCGGAGCAAGACGAATGGACGCGCTTTTGCGCCGCTCTTCGCGCGCATGAGCAAGGCCATCTCGATATCGTGACGGCAATCCTGTCCCAGCTTGAAGGACAACTGATAGGAAAAACCACCGCTGATGGCGCGAACATCTGGAGTGAAACGCTCCGTTCGATCAGTCTGGCGGAAAGTGACTACGACAACACAACGGATCACGGTCGCCAACAAGGCACTATCATCGACACCAGCGTTGCGAATCCTCCAACCGCCCCTTAGTACCAAGAGCATTATCTAGCGCGGGGTTGTCGAGCCCCAAGATCGCGCTCGAGCGGATCAGCCGCCTTTAGACGGTGCCGTATCGTTCTGCAGTGCGAGCTTTGCGTCTGATCTGGAGGGAAAAGGGTCCGCTATCGAGGCGAAGTCCTCGATGCACCGCTCGACGAGGGCGGCGTGACGACGAATTCGATCTATCTCGCCCTCCAGTTCGACTCCCGCTCGCTAAGCGAACCGGTAATTGAAGAAAGCTACTTCGAATTTCGGGTGATGTGCCCCCGCTCGCAGAGTAACGTATCCCGCAAGACCCGGTGGGGGGGCGAGTGGTACAGCAGGAAACCGCCAACGAACTTTCCTCCACTGGTGCCAACGCGGTCAGAGCAATGCACGTCAACTTTGCCCCAAGACCTTCCCTCTTTGACTTTCCACATTCATGAAGGCCATCCCAACGGCGTCGCCACTAGCTAGGACTTCGGAAGAGTGCGGGCCATCGGACCGGTTTGGGGGCACCGCTCATTTGCTGACGTTGAGCCGGTACACAGCGCCTTTGCCAGGCCAAGGATCGTTTCCGCCAACCGGTGTCACACCATACAGGTTGCCATCCGGTCCCAGTGTGAGGCCGCTGGTCGGCGTAGAACCATCGGGAGCGCCCGTGAAGGTGTGCTGCAATTTGAATTTTGTTCCTTTCAGATTCACGCTGAAAACGGTGCCACTCCGGTTTGGGCTTTGAGGCGGAGTGCCGCCTTTCATTGCAGTTCCATAAAGCTTGCCGTCGGGCCCTTCCAGCAACTCAGATCGCGGCCCAAACCCATCGCGTGCATAGCCGTCACTGCTGAACCCATGCACAGAACGGATCGAGCCGTTCAGGGTCACGGCATACAGAGCACCCGTGCCGTAGGACCCGCAATCTTCCGCTTCGCCGTAGAGATCGCCGTTCCTGGCCTGGATGAGTCCCTGCTTTGGCTGACAACCCGAGTTCGAATCGGCGAATTGCACGAGCGTATGGAATTCCGAACCGCCGGGCATCATCCGATACACCGTTCCCAGTTCGGCCTTGCCGCCCTCACTCGTGGTTCCGTAGAGAAATCCATTTGTCGCTTCGACAAGACGGCCCATGGGAAACCGACCCTCGCTGCCGCAATTAAAGCTGTGGCGCACCGCAACTTTGAAATCGGCGCGCGAAAACGCATAAACCGTGCCGCAACCATGGGCGCCGCCCAGATAGGCCGTCCCGTACAGAAAGCCATCCGCGCCTTCGACAAGGCCACCAGACAGGGCCGATCCTTCTGCTGGGGTCATGTAGTGAAGCGTTCCAAAATCGCCCGACGGCGAGAGACGGTAGATTGTGCCGCATCCGCCGGCGCAATTGATGTTGTCATCACCACCCTCCATCGTCGTTCCGTACAGATATCCGTCGGAAGCCTTCAATAGCTGGCCCACAGCATACTGGCCTTCGCTGGAGGCGAAGTGATGCAGCGTCACGAAGTGTCCGTTGTTCGGCTTGATTGCGAATACAGTGCCACGATTGAATTGGCCGCCCTCGATCGTGGTGCCGTAGAATCGGCCATCCGATCCCATGGTTAGCGCAGCGGGCGGTGCAGTGCCGTCTGTGCCGTCAAACCGATGTAGGATTGTGATCTGCGCCGCCTGCGCTGACGTAACGATCGGCAGAACCACAGCTGACGCGAGCAGCACCAACCGGAGATGCGTTTTCATGGTATCCTCCCTGTCAGGGCGGACAATACGCTTCTGGCCTGCTTGCGATCATTGACCCACGTCAATATCGGATGGAGCGCACACAATTGCCTTGTATGGATAGCACGCCTTGCAGCGCGGGGGATCATGGAAGCGTACTACCCACTCGGCCCCTTTGGCGTCTACTCAGGGGATCGAATATCGGAAGATTTGAATGGTACAGTTGGGTGGGGTCGAACCACCGACCTCCGGATCCACAATCCGGCGCTCTAACCAGCTGAGCTACAACTGCACGCGTGAAGGGCCGGGAACCTAGAAGCCCCGTCCCGCAAAATCAAGGCTTTGGCGGCGTGGTGCGGAAACCCGCGCCGGACCATATGATCGGTCCATGAAACGCGGCCTCCGCTATGGATTGACGGCCGGCGCCGCACTCGTGGCGCTCGGGCTGGCGCTGCCCTTTCTCGTGCCCGCAGACGCCTACAAAAGCCAGATCGAGGCGGCCGTCAGCCGGGCCACGGGCCGGACTTTCACGATCCGGGGACCGCTGCATTTC
>Ga0157369_10002439_pt1 | contig 22344 bp, 21 predicted proteins | sample C25metaG_FD_113461 | JGI IMG/M metagenome (GOLD analysis project Ga0157369, IMG submission 113461) | Corn rhizosphere microbial communities from Kellogg Biological Station, Michigan, USA - C2-5 metaG | ecosystem: Host-associated > Plants > Roots > Rhizosphere > Soil | place: USA: Michigan...
AACAAGGCGCGCTGACCTGGGCAACAAGGCTGGCAGAGCAGTATGTGCTGCCGCGCGATAAAAAGACCGGGCTTGGCGTTTATCAATTCACCCAGGCGCTGAAACGCGCTGAAACCACCGACGATAGCGATACCAATTCGAAGTATGGCGACCGCGCGCAGCGTCAGTTTGGCCCGGAGTTTGGCGCTGCGGCGCTGGAAGGCAACATGATGCTGAAAGGCAGAACCAGCACTCTCTACTCGGAGAATGCGTTAATGCAGCTGGCGCTGGCAAAATCGCTGGGCAATAAAGGGGATGACCTCAAAAAATGGACGCTGGATGGCCTGAAGGCGTTTGCCCACTACGCCTACGATGAGAAAACCAACACTTTCCGGCCAATGCTGGCCAACGGCACCGATCTCTCTGGTTACCACCTGAAGCGTGACGGTTATTACGGTAAAAAGGGCACCGAGCTGAAGCCCTACCCGGCGGGCAACGAATTTCTGCTCTCTTATGCCCGCGCCTGGACGCTGGCGCAGGATGATGAGATATGGAAAGTGGCACGCGGCATTGCGCGCGGCCAGGGGCTTGGCGATATTGGTGAACAGGGCGGGAAAAACAGCCAGCTCAATCTGCAGACGCAAAACAGCGAGCCGTACACGATTTTTGCGCTGATTGATTTGTCGCAGGCAACCGGTGATAAACGCTATCTCACGCTGGCGGATAAGGTCGCCGACAACATTTTAGCCAGCAAACGGCTGAATAACTTCTTCATCGACGATCGCCGCTATGTTTACGCCAATATTGACAATATCGCCCCCTATGCCCTGCTGGCGCTGGAGGCCGCGCATCGCGGTAAGCCAGATGCCGTTGCCCCCTTCCTGAATGGGGCAGGTTTCACCGAAGGTGCCTATCTGATGGCGGATGGCAGCGTACGTTATTCCACGCGTGATGATGAGCTGTTCAAGTTGCAGGAAGGCGAGCAACTGAAGCCGAACGGCAAAAAGTAGAGAACGTTACTCCCTTTCCCCTTTACCGGCAGGCTGGCTACAAATGAAGCAGGTTGTGCTATTTTTGGGAGGGGCAAGAAGGGAGGACAGGGTATGAAGTTCAATGATGAGCTCACGGGACTCATTGGATTAGCCATTGGTGCAGCGGTGATTGGCCTGGTTGCGGCGCGCGAGCCTCTCAATCGGGACAATATTGTGCGTGAAATTGAGCGGCAAGGACGGGACCGGGGAGATGGCGTTGAGGAAGAGGTGTTTCTCAAAGCCGCGGAGCTGGTCAGTAAAGGCGTGTAGCCACGCCCATTAATCACAACAGGCGAGTTTGCCACAGCGGCAAACTCGCCTGTTTGTTTCTATTTCACCGTACCTTTAATACCGTGCGGCTCCGCGCGCTGATACTGCGGCGCAATATTGACGGCACCGCCCAGTTTTGCGGCAGCGTGCCACGGCCAGCGCGGGTCATAAAGCATGCCGCGTGCCAGCGCCACCAGATCCGCCTCGCCTTGTTGCAGAACCGCTTCCGCCTGCTCTGCTTCGGTGATCAGCCCTACGGCAATAACCGGCATCTTTGTCCTTTCGCGCAGCGCTTTGGCAAACGGCACCTGATAACCCGCTTTTACGCTGATCTGCTGTAGCGGAGAGAGCCCGCCGCTGGAGACGTGCACATAGTCGCCGCCGGCCGCTTCAATCTGTTCGGTGAGCGCTGCGGATTGTTCGATATCCCAGCCCCCCTCCACCCAGTCGGTAGCCGACAGGCGGAGTCCGACCACAACGGAAGCCGGAACCGCTTCACGCACTGCGCGGAACACTTCCACGGTGTAACGCAGGCGGTTTTCAAGGCTGCCGCCATATTCATCGTCGCGTTCATTAGAGAGCGGAGAGAGGAATTGATGCAGTAAATAGCCATGCGCCGCATGGATCTCGATCACCTCAATGCCAAGCTTCACCGCACGCAGCGCGCTGTCGACGAAACGCTGCTTAACGCGCGCCAGATCCGCTTTGCTCATCGCGTGCGGTGGGCGTTCTGTTTCGTCATATGCCTGCGCAGAGGCGGAGAGTGTCTCCCACCCGCCCTCGTCCAGCGAGAGTTGCTTACCGCCAAGCCACGGCGCGCTGGTAGAGGCTTTACGCCCGGCGTGACCGAGCTGAATACCGATTTTGATCGGCGAATAGCGGCGGATATCGTCCAGCACCACGCGCAGCGCCTCTTCGGTGGCATCATCCCACAGCCCGAGATCCTCAGGCGAAATGCGCCCTTCCGGCTCAACGGCGGTCGCTTCAATAATCAGCAGACCGGCTCCCGAGAGCGCCAGGTTGCCGAGATGAATGCGATGCCAGGCGGTCGCTTTACCTTCGTCAGCCGAATACTGACACATCGGTGCGATCACAATACGGTTATCGAGCGTCACACGCCCGAGCGTCACTTCTGAAAATAATTTGCTCATATCTCATCCTTTTCCGGCTTCGTTCACTGCGCAATTGCAGGCATCCGCGCGCAGTAAAGAGAAGAAACTGTCAGCCAATTACCATAGCTTGTCTTTGGCGGGATGTGCCGTTAGCGGCAGGCTGAACAATATTCAGGCAATCAATGGTCTGGTTAACGTTATGAAAGCTAAGTTGAAAATAATTTTCCGAATTTGCGATAAAAGCACATATATCGCGATGCGCAGGAGGAGGATATCCCGCCGCAGAGAGGGTTATTATTGCCGTGAGTCATTTTTTAACCGCCTGCGCAAGGCAGAAGATCACCTGAATTTTTTCAGCATCAGCGCAACCATATAGCGATCTTTATTGCAATGGTGATTAAACGGCGGCGAGCAAATAACACAACTCTGGCAGCGTGAAGTATTAGTGCTGTCTATTGCGCATTAACCTGAGCCGTTTCGAAGCGGAGAAAGATCTGAAAGTAAGATTTTGCCGCTAAGTGAGAATATTCTCAGTTATGACGGATATAAGTGAAACTTTCTGTCGCTTATTGCGACGTCGTTGAACAAAGCGCATGCGCAATGTTTAAGTAATCCTACAGTGTCGCTGAAATCGCTGCCCTTCTAACCTATAAGCTATTTTCTTAATACTGCTTAAGCTTCAACCAGGGCTTAAGTTAAAAATAACCCTTAAATGACCCTGCCTTTATCAGGCCGCAATCTTACTAAATTTCTTAGTACAACAGAGCTACCCAACATCAAGGGTTGCAATTTCCTCACGCTATTTGATAAAACACATAATCCTAAGTTGATTTTTATCTCTTTATCACTAAAAATTAATTCCGATCGATTTTCATTTACCCGCACACGGAGTGACATCATGTCAGAAGCACTTAAATCGTTAAATAACATTCGCACCCTGCGAGTACAGGCGCGTGAAGTTACGCTCGAAACGCTGGAAGAAATGCTTGAAAAATTGTCCGTGGTTGTAGAAGAACGCCGCGAAGAAGAATCTTCTTTACGTAAAGAGCAGGAAGAGAAAGAAGCTAAACTGGCGGCATTCCGTCAGAAGTTGCTGGATGAAGGTATCGACCCAACCGAACTTTTATCCTCTTTGAAAGGTCAGGCGACTAAAACCAAATCTGTTCGCGCACCGCGTCCTGCTAAATATAAGTATATTGACGAAGACGGTACTGAAAAAAGCTGGACCGGCCAGGGCCGTACGCCGAAAGTCATCGCTAAGGCGCTGGAAGAAGGCAAAAAGCTGGAAGACTTCTCCATCTAAAAGGCAGGGCGATAATAATATCGCCCTCTTTTTTATCTGCTCTGCAACGTCCTCATCTCCTTTGCAAATACGGCATCACGCCAGTTTTTATCAGCATTGTGACAAATACCGCCTGTGCAGTTCTCCCGCTATCCCTGCCGTCAAAACGTTATATCGATAATGCAGAGCTCCGCTCACCGCTACGCGAGCGTGGTTTTTCGCTGGCACCTAATGAGCGCCAGGCTTCGCTATTGGTGATGATGATGGGCGTTACCGTGTCATAGCCCTCAGCGGCAATAGCCAGCAGGTCGAATGTCATTAATAGTTGTCCCTGTTTTACCACCTCTCCCGTTTGTACCTCGACGCAAAAATATTTTCCCGCCAGCTGTACGGTATTAATCCCGACGTGAATCAGGATCTCTGCCCCGGCGTCCGAGCAGATGCGTATTGCATGCCTGCTGGCATATGTGCTGGCGATATAACCATCCACCGGTGAATAAACGCGTCCTTCATCGGGAATAATTGCGAAACCCGGCCCAACGCTGCCAGTAGAAAAGACCCCATCATTGACCTGGGCAAGTGAGATCACTTCACCTGAAACCGGGGCGATAATTTGCTCCGTAATATCAGAAACCGGTTTCGTGGCAGGTGGAGGACGCCTGACTGCTATATTTTCTCGGTCCGGGGATTCACCCCAGTTCACCGGCAGCGAACTCTCCTCAATCCCTGTCAGCAGGATTAATCCCAGGCTGCCTACAAATGCGAGACTGCACGCAACAATATAGGTGATAAAGCCTTCGCCATAAAAAACCGGGATTGTCAGCAGCCCTGGGATTGCCATGGCGATAGCGGAATTTTTACCGTAGCCAACCATTGCGCCGCCAAAAGCCGCGATCACCAGCACGCATAAAAACATTTTCTTACGTTTTAACGTTACGCCATAAATAGCCGGTTCGCTGAGACCGAAAAGCGAAGGAATAATTGCGCTGCGGGTCAACGCTTTCAATTTACTGTTACGCGTACGCAGATTGACCGCCAGCAACATAGCGGAGCAGGCAAATATTGCCGGGCCGCACGCCGCCAGCAAAAAACTCTGCTCCATCACCGAAATATCATTAATAAAAAGCACAATACATGCCTGGTGAAGACCGAACATCAGCAGCAGCGGCCAGGCGGCCGCCATTAGCGCGCAGGTAAAAATGGGGCTGACATTATAAAGCGCGCTAAATAGCGCGCTAATGGCCTGGCTTATGCTTACTCCCACCGGGAAGAGGAGCAGTACGATTAAGGGTACGATAATAAGCAGCAGGAAACAGGGCGTCACTATCGCGCGTTTTGCCGCGGCAACATAGCGATCGATGACCTGCTCAATGCGCGATATTAACCAGACGCCGACAATGACCGGGATCACCGCCCCGCTACTATTCATTATCCTGAACGGTAGCCCTGGAAAAGCCTCTTGTTGCCCGCCTGTCGAAATCCCCATGCCCAGCGGCGAAAGAGAAGCGCCCGCCATCGCGACGGCAATAAAGAGATTGGCTTTAAATTTACGCGCACAGAGGATAGCGAGAAATAGTGGCAGAAAGTTAAAAGGACTTTCGGCAATGGCAAACAGGGTCGCAGCGCGTTGTCTGCCGGGGTTTAACCAGCCGGCATCGACACACATAATGAGAATGCCTTTCAGGATCCCTGCGGCCATCATGATCCCCAACAGCGGCATCGTTATATCGGCCAGGCCATCGATCCATCTCATCAGTTGCGCGCAGCCCGCCCTTTCATGCTGCTCGACCTTTTTTTCATCACTTCTTAAACCGCAACGCACGCTCAGGGCGTGGAACACTTTCGCCACGCGATTGCCAATCACGACCTGTAACCGATCGCCTTCACTCACGACGGTGAGCACGCCATCCAGCGCCCTGAGCTCCGCCAGTTTCACTTTGCGATTATCGATAACGGTGAATCGTAAGCGCGTCGCGCAGTGGATTACCGTTACGACGTTACTTTCGCCCCCCACCATCCGCAGAATATTGTCTGCCAGAACCGTGCTATTCATTCTTCTTCTTCCGTTTTATCAAACAACCTGAAACGTCGTTTGTCGCCGCTGTCCGTTGACGAGTGAGCAAAAGGGCCATCGCATGCAGCGACGACCGTTTGTAGCGTACTTAAATCGGCTCGCTCAGCGTGGCGCCATTGCTGTGGATCACATCGCGATACCAGTAAAAGCTCTTCTTGCGCTGACGCCTCAGGCTGCCGTTACCGCCATCGTCGCGATCGACGTAGATAAAGCCGTAGCGTTTTGACATCTGCCCCGTTCCGGCGCTGACCAGATCTATCGGCCCCCAGCAGGTGTAACCAAGCAGTTCAACGCCATCTTCAATCGCCTCGCGAACCTCTACCAGGTGGGCGTGAAGATAGTGAATGCGATAGTCATCCTCAATCGAGCCATTCAGCTCCGGCACATCTTTCGCACCAAGGCCGTTCTCCGCGATAAAGAGCGGCTTGCGGTAGCGATCGTAGAGTTCGTTGAGCAGAAAACGCAGACCCTTCGGGTCGATCTGCCACCCCCACTCCGAGGCAGAGAGAAAGGGGTTAGGGATCATATTGAGGAGCGTGCCATGACCGCGTTGATAGAGGTCGGGCCTGGCGGCGGCGCAACCGCTCATGTAATAGCTGAAGGAGATAAAATCGACGGTCTCTTTAAGATCTTCCCTGTCCTGCGGTGTCACATGCAGCGTGATGCCATTTTCACGAAAATAGCGCGCAATCCACGCCGGGTACTCCCCCCGCGCCTGAACATCGCCGAAGAAAAGCCACTCGCGGTTCTCCTGCTGCGCTTGCAAAAGATCCTCCGGTTTACAGCTGATGGGGTAGCGCACCGCCCCCAACAGCATGCAGCCAATCTTCGCCTCCTCGATAATTTCATGACAGGCTTTCACGGCACGCGCACTGGCGACCAGCTGATGATGAAGCGCCTGATAAATCTCCTGCTTGCTGCGCTCTCCCATCAGGCCGGCGCCGGTAAAAGGGGCGTGCAGCGCCATATTGATCTCGTTAAAGGTGAGCCAATATTTCACTTTATGACGATAACGGGTAAATACCGTACGGGCGTAACGTTCAAAAAGTTCGATAACCTGCCGGCTGCTCCAGCCGTCATATTTTTTCACCAGACCAAAGGGCATTTCATAATGTGAAAGAGTGATCAGCGGCTGAATACCATACTGTGCCATCTCATCGAAAAGCCGATCGTAGAACGCCAGCCCCTCTTCGTTCGGCTCCGTTTCATCACCATTCGGGTATATTCGCGCCAGGCGATCGAGGTGCGCAGGGTGGTAAATCCCATTTCAGCGAAGAGTTTTATGTCCTGCGGGTAACGGTGGTAAAAATCGATGGCGATATCTTTGAGGTTGCCGTTTGTGCCCGGGCGCACTGCAATTTCGCCATCGATTCCCTGAGGTTGCAGATCGGCGGTTGAGACCCCTTTCCCCCCCTTATTCCATGCCCCCTCGATCTGGTTGGCGGCGACCGCTCCCCCCCATAAAAACCCGTCGGGAAATACCATTTTCATCGCTCTCTCTCCTTGTTGTCATAGCGCCTCGACGCGGAACGTCGAACGACAGGCGAAAAAAAACCTGATTCCCTTAACGCCAGGCAGGCATTAAGGGGATCAGGTTTCGCTCGATTTATTGATGACGATCCGGGTGGACTTTTATAACGAATCCCATTATCTGGCTCAAGCGCTCAAAACGGGAAATGTGATGATAATCAAGGATGACGGGGAGAGGAAAATCACGATAAATTGATGAAGACGCCCATTCGGGCTGCTTCATCAATGCGGGGCTAAAGCGTTAATCTGCTTCTAACGCATCCTGAATCGCATCGGCAAGCGTAGCGACTTCCTGCGAGACATTACGTAAATCCATCTGGCTGCGAATACCGGAATTTGCCGTTGTTGCAGAGACAGCCGCCTTCGAAATTTCCAGTGCTGCCTGTACGGCCAGTAACCGTTTTCTGTTTTCCAGCGCGTCATTACCGGTCGCGCCATCGAGATCAAAATATCCTTCTAACACTGTTTGCTCCTCAGATTTCATTTCCAGTGGTCGGATATAACACCATCAGGTGCAGCAGGATGCAATCACATCCCTTTAAGATGTGAATAAAAGTGCCGCCTGGCGATTAAAGAGGTAAAAAAAAGCCGCTCGGGAAGAGCGGCGCAGAAACAGTATCAGGGTTAATAGGGGTTAATGATGATAGCTATTCAAATCATAGCGTTATATTAAAAACCTTGCTTAATATTGGGATTTATCCTGGAGGCACCTGAGCGGCTAAGTTATTAGTTAAGATAATGATATCGAGCTATGTGCAGCAGAATCGTGTATGGTTGCCGGCCATTCATCAGGAAAAAATCTATGTCACAACGCAAAGATGCCAAAAGCCGCCGTAACTACCTCGTAAAATGTTCCTGCCCTCACTGCTCACAACATTCCGAACACAGTTTCTCCCGCGTCCAGAAAGGGGCAATGTTAATGTGCCCGCACTGCAGCAAAATTTTCCATCAAGATAAGAACGCTCTCGCTCAGGCAACAAGCTGAGTGCGCTATCACCTTCGGTGATAGAAATAAGGCCCGCATGGGCGGGCCTTAGCATCTGATTAAAAAAACGTCATGATTATGCCTGGTGCTCAATCACCTTCTGACTATTCTCAATAGCGATTTTGCGTGGTTTTTCACTCTCCGGGATCTCCTGATAAATGGAGACCTCCAGAATGCCGCTCTCTAATTTCGCGTTGCTCACTTTGGCATGATCGGGCAGCGAGAAGCTCAGGCGGAAATCCGCGCGCCGTATGCCTTTATAGATCCACCCCTGCTCTTCCTCGGAAGCCTCTTCACTGCGCTTACCGGAAATATGCAGGTTGCCCCCTACCGTCTCGATTTCCAGCTCCTCCTCCTTCCAGCCAGGCACGCTGACATGCAACAGGTAGTTGTTGGCATCGACTTTTTTCAGATCGTAAGCAGGTGTCGCCGCCACAGGCGTGTTGCCGGTGAGCTGGCTAAAAAGCGAATCAATACGGTTAAAGCGATCGGCAAAAAGCGAATCTGAAAAGCCAGGGAGTGCTGACAAGGTTCTGAGTGCCATAAGTTAACCTCCTGAATAATCAATTCAAAAGCTCAAGTTAAAGGCAAGCCTTGCTTGTCCGCTAATAAAAATAATGCCATCGGCACGTTTTTCAAGAGTGGGTAAAAAATTTTTTTTGCGGCTGTGCAGTGTGCAGAAGAAACGGTGGGAAGAGGAGTGCGCGATGCCGGGATCGGCGGGAAGATGGTACGCCCTACAGGGTTCGAACCTGTGACCTACGGCTTAGAAGGCCGTTGCTCTATCCAGCTGAGCTAAGGGCGCATTGCGCGAATGTCACCACCTTTACGGTGGAAACGCCTGGAATTATACGGTGAGCACCAGGTGAGTCAATGTATTTTAGGCTGGTTGCCTGCGAAGTGAACGCGCCTGCGCGTTTTCCCGGCAATCCGCCAGTTTATGCGCCGTTACGCCTACGTCCCCGCCTTAACCCTGCCCCACTTCTTGGGAAATGTCGCAGATGGCTTTAAGTATCTGTACCTGTTTCTGCATGAATCAGATTGTAAAAATGTTGCTCTTAACAGGGCATAAAACAGGACATGCAGCGTGGGTTTGCTGCTGACAAAGCCTCAATGGACAGGGCGTTTTAGCCGAAAAATAAAATACGTTGGCGAGGGAAAAATGCGAAAACGTATCCGTAGAGAAAAACATCGCAGCGATAAACCGACACATCGGGTTTTACCTTACCGGGGCGCAACGCCTCCCCTTTTCGATACGCTGGAACAACTCGTTCAGCAGCTCAATTTCGCACTACCGGAATATATGATTAGCCAGACGCTAATCTCCACCGATCACTACTTGAGTTATGCCTGGCGCAGTTGCCTCTTCTCCGGTAAACGCAATGCGGTCTTTCCATCGCTTGAGATGGCAAATCATCAGCTTTGCGAACCCTATCTGTCGCACTTAATTGTCGATATGGAGACCCTGACTACCTCCCGGCTGGAGGCGCTGGAAACCCTGCGGCAGCCCAACTTATGTAATCGCGGCCTGCATATCTATCTCTTAACGTCAAAAGACGATCCGGCGCAAATGAGCTTTCTGCGCGCAGCGGGCCCGTTTCATGTTATTGCCCGCGATCTCTCCGTTGTTCCGTTCCGCCAGGCGCTGTTGGTGCCTCCTGAAAGAAGTATTCACGCTCCGCTCTTTCCGGCCACAGAGTGGAAAATTCTCTCTTCTCTGGCGCGAGGATTAACCATGAAACGCATCGCACGACAACTCAACCTTCCCTATCACCGCGTTGTTTACCGACTCAATACCCAACTTAAGCTGCTTGGCCTTCCCGATCGACAGAGTCTTATTCATCTCCTGCATCGTCTGACCCTTAACAGGCATCACCAGACGCTATGAATAAAACCACACCTCATCTTGCCTTCAGGGTAAAAAGAGAGAAGAACGCGCAGTTCGGCAGTGATTTTTTCACAAGACAATAACAATTCAAACTAATCCTGGAACCAGAGAGAGCGCCTGGCTTTCTCTGGTATCCGCTCTCCACAATGCTTTACCCACTCAGGCCGCGAATAATGTGCCACTCAACCTCTTAACACGCTGAAAACAATCAGTTTGTTATTTTGTTTTGCTCGCCGTAAAAATGATAATTCACTAAAACAATAAAAATTGATAACAGATAGATTCAAATATCTTTTATGCTCTTTTACTCTTCAGGATTTCCTGTCGGCAAATAACTCACGCTAACTCATAAGACCTCTCCATACATATTTACCAGGTATAATTGATCTAGCGCATTAACTCGCACGCCATTTCTCTTGCGTTAATACGGAATAGATTATTTCTCCCCTTCGCAGTCTGCGAGGGGAAATAGTCTGGCAGACACCAGGATGCTACCGGTTTTCCCATGAAAATTATCTTCGTCACAGAAAACGTCAACGGCAATTACTCTTCTTAACGTCTGTGGCACACCTGCGTAGACGAGGCATAAAAAACAATCAGAGGCTAAAAAAGATGAAACCGGCTTCCGTCATTATTATGGATGAACATCCTATCGTCAGGATGTCGATAGAAGTTCTGTTACAGAAAAGCCAGAATGTAAAAGTCGTTCTGAAAACAGATGACAGCCGCAGCGCGCTTGATTTTATTCGCGCTAATAAAGTTGATCTGGTTATTCTGGATATTGAATTACCGAAGACTGATGGCTTTACTTTATTGAGAAAAATCAAAGCAGTACGCGAAGACGTCAACGTGCTTTTTCTCTCTTCAAAATCAGAGTCTTTTTATGCCGCTCGTGCAATCCGCGCAGGCGCGAATGGTTTCGTCAGTAAAAGAAAAGATCTCAACGATATTTATAATGCGGTAAAGATGATTCTTGCCGGATACTCTTTCTTTCCTTCCGAAACGCTCAATTACATTAATCACCCTGGCAAACGTAAAGGGGAAACGCGGGATATGCCGCTCTCTAATCGCGAAGTCACGGTATTACGCTACCTGGCTAACGGTTTTTCGAACAAAGAGATTGCGGAACAATTGATTCTCAGCAACAAAACCATCAGCGCCCATAAATCAAATATCTTCTCTAAACTGGGCGTTCATACCATCGTTGAGCTGATTGATTATGCCAAGGCGCATGAACTCTTATAAAAAAGGCCGCAACAGCTGCGGCCTTTTATAAACACTCGCGTAAAAAGAAATCTTAATAATAATTAATGGTAAAGGTGGCATCTGATTTAGCAATGCCAGGCGTAGGGTTATTCACCAGCGCAATGTAATTGGCAAAGAACTGCAAAAGCGAATTGCCATTACCATCCACGCTAATGGCCTGGCTGGGTGCCTCAAGATCTAAAGGCGACAGATCGTGGTCGCGCAGTTGGATCGCCACCTGATGTGCCATCTTATCGTCGCTGAGCGCTAACCATGCAGGATTGCTGGCGGCTTTTCCCGAAAAGGTTATCGAAACACTTCCCGGCGGGCACCCCTTCAGTTTCAACGAAAAGGCGACCGGGGTGGTGATACTCCCTGCCATTTGCAACTTCCTGACCGGCCAGCGTCCTAACGAAACGGTTTTGTGGTTATCGCTGCTTTCCACCGCACATCCGGCGTGAATAACCCTCGCGCGCAGTTCAATGTTGCTTTGCGCAGCGGCAACATTGATCCCGCAGCCGAGCAGCCAGAAAAAGTGTAAAAACCGGGGCATTACGGCTCCTTAATTATATTCCACGCGTAAAAATCCGCGGGCGCTGAAGGGCCCCTCTGCCGGTTTCTTGCCGGTAACGCTAACGGGCCAGGCACGAATACCGACCTGTGCCGCAGCATTCTTATCGAGCTGAAGCGGGATAACACTGAAGATATTATTGGGCATAAAAGGCTGGCCCGATTCATTGGCGACCACAAAGCCCAGATCCGGATTATCTGAGAGCAGAATGTGGTTGTCCGACTTCTCCGCTTCGAGCCGCACCGAGATGTGCGCCCGGGCGTGAACATTGGTACAGCTGATTGAAACCGTCTGGCTTTGCGGCGTCACACCACGCGGACGATTCCCCGCGCCGGCCTCGCTAAACAGTGCGGCGCGAATATCACCAAAATCAAACTCCACCACCTGCCCGGCATTCACCTCGCAGCGCTGCGGCACTTCCACCACGCCGCCAAGGCTAATGGTATAGACCGGCGTGATCAGCGGATCGTTTACCCCGGTGGTGACATAAACGGTAAAAAGAGTCTGCTGCGGGATAGTCACCCGGTTCATAAAACGCTCGGTCACCCGCAGCTTGAGCAGCAGCTGCGAGTCCATCACGCCAAATGGGCGATGCTTCGCCACATTCGGCTCCTGCCCCATGCGGATATAGTTACCCGGTGGATAAAACTCACCGGCGAAGCTATCGCTGATGCGCATTGCCGCCTGTAAATGCGGGGAGATTTGCAGATAACGGTACCCGTGCGCAGTAAATTCCACCGGGAAACGGGTCACGTAACTGCGGTAGGTATGGGTTTGTCGGGTTCCTGCCGGGCAGATTGCCCGTACGCCGATCCACGCTGATTTCTCCGATCGCATAACCACTTTATTAAGCTGGTTACTGTTGCTATCGAAGCTGTCCGACAAATCGTAACTAATATCTGTAGGGGTGCCTTTGGCGTTGTAACAACTGGCGGCGAAGGTCTGCGTTGCCGCAAGCCATAACACGCCGGCAAAAATCGGTCGCATCGCGTTATCCTTTACTGACACAGTGTGCACTGGCGAGGGTGATGGGCTGCTGCAGGCTGGCTTCCGGCAAGGTATACGGGGCGAAACAGCGTTCGTGATCGCGCGCTCCCCACTGCACCAGTAACTCTCCACGCAGCGGTAATCCGCTTAAAAAGATCTGTCCCTCCTCGCCCACCATGCTGCTGACGCCGCTGCCGCGTTCAGTGACCAGCGAGCCAAAGGGAACCGCGCGGTCGCCGCGCATGACGGTAAGCAGCGCACGCACACCAATGCGGGTGGTGAAACTGGCGCGCACTAATGCCCCCTGGGTAGGAACGACACTGCCGACATTACTCTCAATATCGGTGTGATCGCTGAGGGTAGCCGTATCGAGCGCAACGCGGTTATGGCGATAAACGGTGGCATAAGGTACGACGGCGTAACCGCGCCAGTCAGTCGTAATTGTGGGCTGATTTTCAATGCTTACCCCCTGCGCGCCCGGCGCTTTTATCAGCACATTGGTATCGCCAAGCGGCTGGGCAAACGTGAGGCCATCGGCATGGGCTACCGCGCCGCCACCGAACTGCCAGTTATAGTCGCGCTGCTGTTTATCGTAGTTGTAGCCGAGGTTAAGCCTGCCCCATGCTGCCTGCCAGTGAGCATTGGCACTGCCGTTATACCCGCGGGAATTACTGCTCCCCTGATTGAGGTTGTAGCTGAGGTTGCCCTCCTCCAGTAGTGTCCCGCCAATGCCGGTCTGCCAGCTGGACTGCCCGCTGCTGCTGCGGTTGAAGTTGGCGCTGGCATAGACGTTTTGCGCCGCACTGCCACCCGCCCCAAATCCCAGGGCGCTAAAGGGAACCGAGATATTGAGCGCTGCGATACGTTCCGCCCGCCGGTCGCCGGAAGCGTAGCTCCACGACCATGACAGGGCGTAGCTCATCCCTCGCCAGCCATCGGCATAGCCAAGCTGCAACCAGCGCCGGCTACGCGATTTATCCCAATAGGTCTGCTGCATACCGGAGAGATAGAGCGATCCATAATCGGTGAAGCTATGCGTGACATTGGCCTGCAAGCGCCGCTTTTTGTTCGCGCTCTCTTCGCCTGATGGTTTTACTTCGCCGACGGCGTTTTCGCGGGCCGGATACGCCACCTCGTCCAGCGTATGAAAACCGCGCGTCGAGTAGCGCCATGCCAGAAACTGAAAGTGTGTGCCGAGTTGATTGAGGGATTTGGCGTACATAAAGCGCAGCGACTCACCCTGCTCTTTGTGGTCGCGGGCAAGGCGGCTGCGCGCATGGGTAAGATCGAGTGAGAGCGCCCCCAGATCGCCCAGATTCACGCCTGCACCGCTGGCAAACGCCGTGTAATCGCTGGCAAGCTGGGTACCCGCGTAAAGGGTATAACCATGAGCCAGACCGGCCACGATCGTCCCCTGGGTAAAAAAGGGTGAAGCGTACTGACGGTTGCCGCTGCGATAGCGCCCGGCTACCACATCATATTTGATACGTCCTTCACGCTGCAGCAGCGGCAGCGTCGAATAGGGCACGCTATAACGCTGTTCGCTGCCATCTTTCTCCTCAAGCACAACGTCCAGATCGCCGCTGGAGGAGGTCGGATTGAGATCGGTGATGGTAAAAGGCCCGGCGGCAACCGTGCTTTGATAGATAACATAGCCATTCTGGCGAATGGTGAGTCTCGCCGGCGTTCGTGCAATGCCGCGTACGGTGGGCGCATAGCCCTGCTGGCTATCGGGGTACATGGCGTCCGCTGAAAAGAGGCGCAGGCCGCGAAAACCAATGCTATCAAACAGTGCATTCTGCGTATTGCTGTCCCCCATCACCAGCTCGCTTTTCAGCGGTACAACCGTCCGCTGTAACCAGCTGGCAATGTTTTCCCAGCGTCGGTTGCCGGTGCCTGCGTTGCGCAACGCCCCACTGTTACGTAGCCGCCAGGGGCCATAATTCAGCCCGCTCTGTAGAGTCACAAAATAGCTGTCGCGCTGCGTGCCATGGTTACCGCTAAAGCTGTAATTAAACAACGCGGCGGGAATGCCTTCATCCCATGATTCCGGCGGGATGTAGTCGCGGGCGTGAAGATGCATTGAGGCCTGCGGCAGGCCGATATCGAGCCGCATAGTTGAAAAGGTAAAGGCAGTTTGTGCTCCGGGGATGGCCTGACTTATGTCAATACAGTCCCGATCTCGCTGGAGCTTCATTGCAGGAAATGCAGCCATATTGACGCCAAGGCGCGTTAATAGCGCTTCTGAGAAACAGGGCGTTAATCCGCCCGATGCTTCACCAGCAGCGCTGTTGGCCTCACGCTCAAAGCGGATATCCTGTGTGGTAATAAATTCATCGTTGCGCCAGATATCGACGCGGTAACTGCCCGGGCGCTGAAACCCTTTTTCCAGCAGCGACAAATCAGCGACCGAGCCGGGATCGTCAGATAAGAAAGCCGGATTGAAGTAGCGTTCAGCATAGAGATCCAGCGGGCATAGCGCGGCCAGCATGGGGAGCGCAAACCGGCGCGGAGGATATTTTAAGGTCATAAATGTTTACCACTCGCCCGTCTAACGCAGGCTAACCGTTCTTACTGCCGTAACGGCACCGTAGTCATTGACTGTCTGAAAAGTGAGATCGCCCCGGGCATCGGGCGGCAACGCCACCTGCGTACTCTTTTTTGGCGCAACCATGACGTTGTTTAACTTCCGCTGGTTGATATGCACATTCACCAGCGAAATATAGTAAGGCGACTTATTGGTGATCTTCAGCATGTCCCCTTCGTGGGCAAAGCTCAGCGCCGCCGGGGCATCTCTTGCCGGATCGACGAGCGTTGAGGGGCGCACAAAGAGCTTGATGCGGGACAAAATCGCCAGATGCAGCACGTTTTTGCCCGCCATACTCTCCTTATCCACCGAGGGGATCGCTTTGACATTGAGCCAGAACAGCGATTCCCGATCGCCGGGCAGCGGTGGGCCGACATAAATAATTCGTAACGTATTTTCACTGTTCGGTTCACTAACGAATAATGGCGGGGTGACAGCAAATGTTTTTACTCTCTGCCCCTGCTCATTTTCAACCCATGAATTAATTAAAAAACGGGATTTCTTGTCACTATTATTCACCGCGAGAGAGGTCTTTTTCGCCTCGGCCGGATATATAACACGCGTGGCACCTAAAGAAATCCCACCTTCCGCATTTACGGCACTGGAAATAATAAATATAGCCGCAATACCCATTCGTAATAAATTCTGCATGGTCAACTTTCTTGTAATAAGAATATTCAAGACAAAATAAACAGATGTCCACAAGAACTCATCCCTGAGAGTGTAGCCTCCTGTCCCCCATTCCTTATTCGTACTTCATAATAAACATCGTGTCAGCATTGGCCGAACCCGGCGTCACTTCTGCCGAGGTTGCTTTATAGCGGGCGGCGAACTGCAACGTATTGCTTCCGGTCGCCAGGTTTTGCGCAACAGAGTAAGTTGCACCGTCGGGTTTCAGCTTTTGGGAGTTACTGTCGAGGATCTCAATAGCCACCCCTTTCGCGCTGCCGCCGCTGTCGCCCGCAGTGAGCGCTAACAACGTCGGATCGACATCATCAGCCTTGCCTGCGAAAGCGACAGATGCCTGCGTGGCAACGCTGCGATCGCAGTCATTTACCGTGAGTGTAAACGGCACCAGAGGCGTCGTATCACCGACATTGCTAAACAAGGTCGTATGATATTGGCCCATGGCAACGGTCTGGGTGTTTGACTGCACGCTAATTGCGCAGGCAAGTTGTACCAGTTCACCTTCAAAATGAATATTACCACCCGGAATAACGACTGGCCCGCGGGCCTGCGCTACACCGGATAACAGCATCATGCTCGCTGCAAGCGAAATAACTATGGGTCTGGTGTTCATATCATATCCTTATAATTAGTCTGGCGATGTTCATCATCCTGTTGAATTTCGCCGATGACTGAAGGCATTAACTGCCCGAAAGATATTCTCGTCCATGAAAATATTACGAAGTACTCCTCATTCGTATGCCCCCCAGGTCAAGCAAAACGAATTAAAGTTATGTAATTATCATTATTTCTTGCTGCGCTATTAAATTATCCCTGTCGCAAATTTTTAAATAGACACAAATGCTGCATTTCCCCTAAGTGGTTTCTTAAGAAGAGCTAAGAAACAGCCCTGCCATATTTTATTGAGGGCTTATGAAATAGCGGCGAATACCGCATAGACGCAGGCTTAACCTTACGTTTCCTAGGGGTGATGAGTTGTTTCTTTTTTGTTAATTCATAAACGGAACCCTCTGCCTCCTCCAGGCTGGCCAGTGAAATCCGCAAACGGTAACTGACAGCGCGGCGTGCTTCTGACAGAATAGCGCGCATCCCCTTTAGGCAATTTAACAGATGGATCTTCTCTCTGATGGCAGCAAAAATTATTGATGGTAAAACGATTGCGCAGCAGGTGCGCTCTGAGGTTGCTGAAAAAGTTCGTGCCCGCGTTGCCGCCGGTTTTCGCGCGCCCGGTCTGGCCGTCGTTTTGGTTGGCAGCAACCCGGCCTCACAAATTTATGTCGGCAGTAAACGCAAAGCGTGCGAGGAGGTAGGTTTTATCTCCCGCTCTTACGATCTGCCGGAAACCACCAGCGAAGCCGAGCTGCTGGGGCTGATTGATAAGCTTAATGCCGACAGCGCAATCGATGGCATTCTGGTACAGCTGCCGCTGCCTGCGGGCATCGACAACGTTAAAGTGCTTGAGCGTATCGCGCCCGATAAAGACGTAGACGGCTTTCACCCTTACAATGTCGGACGTCTGTGTCAGCGTGCACCGCGTCTGCGTCCCTGCACGCCGCGCGGGATCGTCACCCTGCTTGAGCGTTACAACATCGACACTTTCGGTCTGAACGCCGTGGTGATTGGCGCGTCGAACATTGTTGGCCGCCCGATGAGTATGGAGCTGCTGCTGGCCGGCTGCACCACCACCGTAACGCACCGCTTTACTAAAAACCTGCGCCACCATGTGGAAAACGCCGATCTGCTGATCGTCGCGGTGGGCAAACCGGGCTTTATTCCCGGCGAGTGGATTAAAGAGGGCGCGATTGTTGTCGATGTCGGGATCAACCGGCTGGAAAACGGCAAAGTAGTGGGTGATGTGGTGTTTGAGGAGGCCGCTGCGCGTGCCGCTTACATTACGCCTGTTCCCGGCGGCGTCGGTCCAATGACCGTGGCAACCCTGATCCAGAACACGCTGCAGGCGTGTGAAGAATATCACGATGTAAAAGGCAATTAAGATGGCAACATTTTCCCTTGGTAAACACCCGCACGTTGAGCTGTGCGATCTGCTGAAACTGGAAGGCTGGAGCGAGAGCGGCGCGCAAGCGAAGATCGTTATCGCCGACGGTTATGTGAAGGTCGACGGCGTGGTTGAAACGCGTAAGCGTTGTAAAATTGTCGCCGGGCAAACCGTGACCTTCGACGGGCAGAGCGTCACCGTCACCGCGTAACCTCCAGTGCCCGATGGCGCTTTGCTTATCGGGCCTACAATTTCCCCGCATGCCCTCTGCGGCAAGCCTGCCCGATGGCGCTGCGCTTATCGGGCCTACGATTTCCCCACTTTCCCTCTGCGGCAAGCCTGCCCGATGGCGCTGCGCTTATCGGGCCTACGATCTCCCCACTTTCCCTCTGCGGCAAGCCTGCCCGATGGCGCTACGCTTATCGGGCCTACGATCTAGCATGATGATCCGATCCGCGTAGGCCGGATAAGGCGCAGCCGCCATCCGGCAATGCCCACTCAATGCCCCTTCACCGATAACGGTCAATTACCGATCAACCTCAAAGAATCACCAATTCCTCTGGCTGAACACCAAATTTCTGTTGCGGGGTTTTAAGAGTTATCTCACGATAAGTAGAACGTTCTACTAAAACGTTCTACTAACAAAAATAACGCGCAAAATGCGCAACTTCGGGGGAAGTCAGCATGAGTCTGATATCTGGATTTGTTAAATCGCTCTCTAAATTGTCGATGATTGGCCGCGCCTTAATGCTGCCCATCTCGTTACTACCCGCTGCGGGCCTGTTACTGGCCTTCGGCGATAAATTCCACCTGCCGTTAATGATGAATGCCGGTGGCGTCATCTTTGACAACCTGCCCATGCTTTTCGCCATCGGCTCTGCGGTTGGTCTGGCCTCGGAATCGGGCATCGCTGCCCTCTCGGCGGCGGTCTCGGTATTTATCACCAATATCACCATTGGCACCATGCTCGGCATTACGCCGGAGATGGCCTCCCAGGGCGGCAAATACGCGATGGTGGTCGGCATTCCGACCTTACAGATGGGCGTCTTCGGCGGCCTTATCTGCGGTATCCTCGCTGCCTGGTGCTACAACCGCTTCCATACCCTGCAGTTGCCGGAGTTTCTCGGCTTCTTCTCCGGTAAGCGTTTTGTCGCCATCGCCACCGCGTTTCTTTCGTTCTTACTCGGTCTGCTGCTGCCCTATGTCTGGCAACATATTCAGGCCGGTATTGATGCGCTGTCAGTGGTGGTCAACGGTGATAACCAGGCGGCATCGACCTTTATCTTCGGTCTGGTCGAACGCGCGCTGATCCCGCTGGGCCTGCACCATATCTGGTACCCTTCGTTCTGGTACTCGTTCGGCGATTACACGACTCAGGCAGGCCAGGTGATCCACGGCGACCAGACAATCTGGTTCAAAATGCTGGAAGAGGGTGTGAAATCCTTCAGCAGCGACAGCTACCACGACGCCGGTAAGTTTATGCAGGGCGAGTTCCCGCTGATGCTGTTTGCGCTGCCAGCGGCCTGTCTGGCGATGTACCACGAAGCGCATACGCGTAACAAAAAGATCGCTTTCGGTATTCTCTTCTCCGCCGCGCTGACCTGCTTCCTGACGGGCATCACCGAGCCGGTTGAGTTCACCTTTATCTTTGTGGCCCCGATCCTCTACGTCTTTAACGCCATCATGGCGGGCCTGGCCTATATGTCGATGTATCTGCTACATGCGCATATCGCCAAATCCTTCTCCGCAGGCTTTATCGACTACCTGTCTTTCGGCATCCTGCCGTCGTTTAACGGCTATCAAACCAACTACCTTAACGCAGTGATTGTCGGTATCCCGATGGCGGTGATCTACTACTTCACCTTCCGCTTTGTGATCCGTCGTTTTGATGTCAAAACTCCGGGTCGCACGGACGTAACGGCGACGGCAGATGATAAAACCGACAGCGAGCTGGCCGGTGAAATCATTGGCCTGCTGGGCGGCGAGCAGAATATCGCCTCCGTCGGCTCCTGCATCACCCGTCTGCGTCTGGAAGTAGCCGATAGCAAGAGAGTGGATAAAGATGGGCTGAATAATCTTGGCGCGCGCGGCGTGGTGTTTGTCGGCGACAGCGGCATCCAGGTCATTTTTGGCGCAAGGGCACAATTTATTGCCCAGAGCATGTCCACACAGATCGGCAAAGCATAAGATAACGGCCTGGCACACACCGGCGTGTCAGGCCCGGCTGAACAGCGTAAACGACAGGGAGCAGCGTTGAAGAAAGTCAGCATTATTGATGTGGCAAAGCACGCGGGCGTCTCCGTTTCTACGGTCTCGCTGGTGCTGCGCCAGAAAGGAAAAATCTCCGACGCGACCATCGAAAAAGTGCAGGTAGCGATTGCCGCACTCGGGTATGTGCATAACGTCGCGGCGGCGAATCTGCGCGCCAACACCTCCAATCTTATCGGTCTTATCCTGCGCGACTTCAGCGACAGCTTCTCAATCAAAGTAATGGCCAGCATCGTTCAGGAGCTGGAAAAGCACGGCTTTATGGTCTTTCTCGGCCAGCCGCTGAATGATGGCGAGCACCTCGAGCGCAGCCTGCTCTCTTTTAAACAGCAGGGCGTGGCTGGCGTCATTTACCTCTCTTGCGATACGCGATCGCTCACCCTGCCCGCGCAACTGCAACAGTGCGCGCTGCCGCTGGTGGTGGTCTCGCAATCGCTGCTGGAGGAGCCCTGCGATCTGGTGATGCGTGATAACCGCCAGGCCGCCGCGCTGGCGACCCGCTACCTGATTGAACGCGGTCATCGCAATATTGCCTATATCGGCGGTATTGAGGGAGATGTGATCCGCCAGCAGCGGCTGCTCGGTTTTCGCCACGCCATGGCGCAGCACGGCCTGGTACTGCGCGACGGCGCGACGCCCGCCTGCCACGGCGACACGGAAGCCGCCAGCCGTGCGACTCGTCAGCTGCTGGAACAGCACAACACCATCACCGCCCTGCTCTGCCACTCACCCGATGCGATGATTGGCTCGATAAGCGGCATTCATCACACCGGGCGCACCGTCGGGAAAGATCTCTTTTTGACCCAGCAGGTGGCGCTGGTCGGCTTCGAGGATATGCTGCACATCAATCTCACCTCGCCAGCGTTTACCTATGTCTCCTCCGCCAGTGAAGAGAGCGGACGCCAGGCCGCCGGGCTGATGATGCGCAAGCTCAAGGAGCCGCAGTTACAGACGCAGCGCATAACCCTCTCCGGGCAGCTCATCGTGCGTGAATCCGCCTGACGCGCAAATCAGGCGTGAAGAGGGCGCGTTTTGGCTATAATCCCTTTTTTCTCAGGGAGATGCTTTATGCCAACTATCGTCACTCACGCTGCTGTCCCGCTCTGTCTCGGGCTTGGGCTCGGCAGTAAAGTCATCCCTCGGGGTTTGCTGCTGGCGGGAATGGGACTTGCGATGCTGCCGGACGCCGATGTGCTGGCGTTTAAATTCGGCGTTGCCTACGGCGATGTTCTCGGCCACCGCGGTTTTACCCACTCCCTGCTCTTCGCCTTTGTCGTTCCGCTACTGGTCGCCTGGCTTGGGCATAAGCGCTTTAAGGCAAGCCTCGCGCGCTGTTGGGCATTTTTAACCGTCTCTCTGCTGTCGCACAGCTTGCTGGACTCCATCACTACCGGCGGAAAAGGGGTTGGCTGGCTCTGGCCCTGGTCTGATGAACGCTTTTTCGCGCCGTGGCAGGTGATCAAAGTCGCGCCGTTCGCCCTGTCACGCTATACCACGCCCTACGGGCATCAGGTGATCCTCTCTGAACTGATGTGGGTATGGCTGCCGGGCGTGGTGGTGATGGGATTATTGTGGTGGCGCAGACGGTAAGGTCTGTAGAAAGAAAAAGCCGCCCTCCGGCACAGTGCGGATGGCGGCTTCGATAAGCGGACAGCGCGATCGCCTGCCCGTTATGCGGGATTACTTACGGCGCCAGGTAGTGCCCTGCGGGCCATCTTCCAGCACGATGCCCATCTCGTTCAGGAGTAGAGGGTCGGCGCGGCAGAGCGAGTAGGCCGACTTGAGGTACTCCTCGGCCGCCGTCATGTTGTTCATGGCGTGGTTCTGCATGCCGAGGAACACCTGGGGGAGG
>Ga0157369_10002440_pt1 | contig 22333 bp, 22 predicted proteins | sample C25metaG_FD_113461 | JGI IMG/M metagenome (GOLD analysis project Ga0157369, IMG submission 113461) | Corn rhizosphere microbial communities from Kellogg Biological Station, Michigan, USA - C2-5 metaG | ecosystem: Host-associated > Plants > Roots > Rhizosphere > Soil | place: USA: Michigan...
CAGCGGCGATCAGGTGCAGTCTGCGGTTCGTCGCAACTGCTGGAGTCGCGCGGCTGAAATTTTCAGACGCAACAGACCGGAAAGGAGAACACCCATGCACTGGATTAATCCGAACCACCTGCCCGAAACGAAAGGCACCGCCGAGCGCTTCCTTCTCAACCCGCACGGCGAGATCGACGGCTTTGTCATGAACGGCGCGATGCAGGCGCCCGTCCTCGTCCACACGCCGCCGCACATGGAGGCCGAGCTCACCCGTCACGTGAAGGTGGGCGATGCAGTCTCTGTTCGGGGCCTGCGGCCGCGCAAGGCTGATCTCATCGCGGCTGTCGCGGTCACGGCGGCAAACGGAGCGAGCATCATCGATGAGGGCCCCGATGATGAACGCGAGCATCCCAAGATCGAAAAGAAAAAGATGTCGGCAGAGGGAACCGTGCGGCTGTCGCTGTTCGGCCCGAAGGGCGAACTGCGCGGCGCGCTGCTCGTCGATGGGACAGTGATCCGTATCGGGCCCAAGGAGGCCAAGGAGGTCGCCAAGCTTCTTGCGCCGAAGGCGAGCGTCGCCGCGAGGGGCGATGGCGTCGAAACCAGGCACGGCCGCGTCGTCGATGCGAAGGAGATCGGCCCCCGCAGCGACGATCTTCGTCCGATCAAGGAGGCAAAGCCGAAGCCCAAGCATGAGCACGAGGCAAAACCCAAGGACGATCACGCCGCACACGCCCGAGGCTGATCGTTCGGGAAAGAAATTGGCGGAATCACATTGAGATCGAGGCAGGACATGTCCAGCGCTTCAACTTCAAGGCTGCGTGCCAACCGCGCTCTCGATGCCGCCAATTTCTTCCTGGCCGACGTCCGCGACGGGCTCGGACCCTATCTCGCCATCTACCTACTCACCGAGCAGAAATGGAACGAGGCCAGCATCGGCATGGTGATGTCGATAGCCGGCTTTGCCGGCATTGTCGCGCAGACGCCGGCCGGCGCCCTGGTCGACGCGACGAGGGCGAAACGCCTGGTCATGGTCTGGGCCGCACTGATTGTCACCTGCGCTTCGCTGTTGTTGCCGCTCTGCCCAGGGTTCTGGCCGGTTGCGCTATCGCAAGGCATTGCGCATGCGGCAGGCGTGATCTTTCCGCCGGCACTGGCCGCCGTCTCGCTCGGCGTCGCTGGCCATCGCGCTTTCGCGGCTCGCATCGGCCGCAACGAAAGCTTCAATCACGCGGGCAACGCCGCGGCGGCTACGATCGCGGGCAGCGCGGCCTACTTCTTCGGCCCTGAGGTCGTGTTTTACCTGCTTGCCTTCATGTCGATCGCAAGCCTCGTCAGCGTGCTGGCGATTCCGGAAGCGACGATCAACCATGACCTCGCGCGCGGGCTGCAGGACCACGGCAAGCTCGCTGATGGGACCTGCGAGCGCCCCTCTGGTGTCGGCATTCTCCTGACCTGCCGTCCGCTCCTGATCTTCGCGGTTTGCGTGACGCTGTTTCATCTTTCGAACGCGGGCATGCTGCCGCTGGTCGGACAAAAACTCGCGCTGCAGGACAAAAATCTCGGCACCAGCCTGATGTCGGCCTGTATCATAGCGGCACAAATCGTCATGGTGCCAATGGCGATGCTGGTCGGCGCGCGCGCCGACCGTTGGGGACACAAGCGTTTCTTCCTCGCCGCACTCCTGATCCTGCCCCTTCGCGGCGCGCTCTACACGCTGTCCGACAACAGGGCCTGGCTTGTCGGTGTGCAGTTTCTCGATGGCGTCGGCGCCGGTATCTTCGGCGCGATCTTTCCTGTGATCGTCGCCGACCTCACGCGCAACACCGGGCGCTTCAACGTCGCCCAAGGCGCAATCATGTCAGCGCAAAGCATCGGCGCGGCGCTCTCCAACGCACTCGCCGGCCTGGTTGTCGTGAAAGCGGGCTATACCGCGGCCCTCCTCACCCTCGGGGTGGTCGCCGCCATCGGTTTTGGTGTCTGCTGGTTTGCGCTGCCGGAGACGCGTGCGAGCTCGACCGGGCCTGCAAGCCGACCGACTGAAACAGCGCGGTCGAGCTCCAGCATCGCAGCGGGATGATGTTTGCCCTTTTTTGGAGAAGACGGGACGATGCCTCTGCACGATTCAGTTCTGGCCTTGAGTATCATTGTCCCGGCAACAGCCGGCGTCATCATCAGACCCTTCCACTTGCCCGAAGCCGTTTGGGCTGTTGCGGGCGCCGCCGCTCTGGTCTTGTGCAATTTCCTGACCACGAGCGAAGCGCTGCACGGTGTCGCCAACGGCCTCGACGTCTATTTGTTCCTGACCGGCATGATGCTCACCGCCGAGCTTGCGCGCCGCGAAGGCCTGTTCGATTACCTGGCCGCCTTTGCAGTCGAGCAAGCGCAGGGCTCACCGAGGCGGTTGTTTCTTCTGGTGTACGCCGTCGGCGTTCTCGTCACGGTACTGCTCTCCAACGACGCCACCGCCATCGTGCTGACACCGGCAGTTTACGCCGCGACCCGCGCCGCCGGCGCCAGTCCCCTGCCCCATCTCTTTGCCTGCGCCTTTATCGCCAATGCCGCAAGCTTCGTGCTGCCGATTTCCAATCCGGCTAATCTGGTCGTCTTCGGAACGCACATGCCACATCTATCGGAATGGCTGCGCCTCTTCACGTTGCCTTCGATCGCCGCGATTGCGGTGACCTACGCCGTGCTTCGCCTCACCCAGCGCCGAGTACTCGCCAAAGAGACCATCGAGAGCCGCGTGCCGCATCGCAAGCTGGGTTCTGGCGGCAGGCTCACGGCAATTGGTATCGCGGCGATGGCCGCCGTGCTGCTCACAGTTTCTGCACTGGATCTGCAATTGGGGTTGCCGACCTTCGTTTGCGGCCTTGTCACGGCCGCGGCAGTCCACGCTCTCAGCCGCAAGTCGCCGTGGCCAGTGATAAAGGGCATTTCCTGGACCGTGTTGCCTTTGGTCGCCGGGCTGTTCGTCATGGTGGAGGCCCTGGTCAAGAGCGGTGCGACCAGCCAGCTCATCGCCATTTTGCATCGCGCACTGGAAAACTCCCCGTCGCTTACCGCCTGGGGCGCCGGCATCATTGCCGCGCTCGCCGACAACCTCGTCAACAACCTTCCAGTCGGCCTTGTCGCGGGCTCTGTGGCCGCAAACGACCAACTCCCGCCTCAGCTGTCGGCGGCGATGCTGATCGGAGTGGACCTCGGTCCCAATCTTTCCGTCACAGGCTCACTCGCGACCATCCTGTGGTTGGTCGCCCTGCGGCGGGAGGGAATCGTGGTCACAGCGTGGCGCTTCCTGCAGCTCGGCATAGTGGTGATGCCCCCTGCCCTGATCGCGGCGCTGGCGACGGCAATCTCATGAGCGCCAATTGAGAGCCGGGCTTCTCTGCGTCACCGCGGCTGACGCCGGTTGCGCCATAGCTCCGACGCCAAGCCGATAAAAGCCAGCGTCCAGGCCGAAAGCGCCACTACAAAAAAAGCCGGTGCCAGGGGAGCGAGGAACGGAAGTCCGAGCGCCTCGGCCATCTTCTTGGTTGCAACCGCATACATTCCCAGTGGAAAGACCGCTCCCCAATAGAGCGGGTCATAGCGCAACGGAAATCGCCGGATCAGGTGTTGCCACACCTCGAGCACGAGCAGCATCGGAATCCACCACGTACCAGTCGCCCAATAGAAGACGGTGAAGCCCTTGAGGAACGGCAGCACCGAAGCGAGGAACGCAGCATCCGGCGCGTTGTGGATGAGGCTCGCGCCGGCAAGCGTCGAGATCGCCATCGCCCCCATGTTGATCCAGTAAGGAGGCGTGAGATCGCCGGGGGCGAAGACAAAGAAGGTTTCACGATAGAAGATCAGCGCGATGATCCAGATATAGAGCATTCCGCCCCACAGCCACATCGACACCGCAAAGAAATTCAATTCCAGCCGAAGCGGCTGCGGCCAATCGGCTGCGATCGAGGCCGCCAAAACCGCGATCGACTGGGTCGCGACAACCGCTATCAGCCAGGCGCCCGTCAGCCCCTGCTCAAGGGCAGGCTTGTCGCGCTTCACCGTGAAGGCAGCGAAGATCGTATAGGTCAGACCGACCCACAACGCCGTGCCCAGAGCCAGCAGCAGCCTTGCAAACGCCGGGCTGCCGGCGATGAGAAGAAACTGGCTGCCAAGGATGGAGGATGCGGCGATCGCGGTGAAGTAGCCGGGTCCGAGCCGGTGGTCGGTCATGTCGGCAACAAGCAGCCGCGGATAGCGGATCAAACGGAACGCGGTCAGGCACGTCACGGCGATATAGGCAGCGAGGTTGAAGGCAAACAATGCGTCCGCGACGACAGCAAGGCCGAATTGCAAGGCCCCGATCGAGACAATGCCGGTCGCCATGACGAATGCGAAAGAAGTGGGCGGTAGGTGCTCCACCGAGATCTTCGGGACTGAAGACATCTTGATGCCGTCGCAGAAAGGGATTGGCCGATAGCATCAGCTTCTTCCCGTTTCCGCACTAATTTGGATTAATAAAGCGGGCCATGAGGGTTTGCCGAGGTGCGCGTTGGATAAAGCAAATATGTGCTCGGCATCGATCGAGTCCAGACTTCCACGATGAAGCTTTCGCGATGCGAAGCAGGCTCGCGCGCCGAAACTCTCGAACAAAAGGCGTATTGCCGTCGGATTGACCCGCCCTGACCTTGGGATCATGATCAAGTGACGCACTCAACCCGGCCACGGGCTCATCGGAAGCTCGCCAGGCGGGACCATACCCGTGCGGACCGGCGCCGACTGGCGCAAGGCCGCAGGACATAAGAGGTTGATGCGAACGACACATCGCCAAAACGTACAAGGGAGGATGCCTATGAAAATGCAGCGCCTTCTGTTGGGAATTTTTGTCGCTAGTCTGATCCCGGCGGCTGCGTCCGCCGCCGATACCATCAAAATCGGTTATCCCATGCCCCTGTCCGGCCCGGCTTCGGTTTACGGCGTGCCGGTCGTCAAGGGCGCCGAAATGGCCGTCGCTGAAATCAATGCGAGCGGCGGAGTGCTTGGCCGCAAACTGGAATTGCTGACACGCGACAGCAAGGCTAGTGCAGATGAAGCGGTGCGGCTCGCGCGCGAACTGATCATCAAGGATAGTGTCGATTTCCTGTCGGGGACACTGACATCAGCGGAAGCGCCGGCGGTCTCGACCATCGCCAAGGAAAACAAGATCGTTTTCATCGCTCCGACATCGAAGACGATCCAGCTCACCTCGCCTGCCAACCTGCATCCCTACATCTTCCGTCTCGCCTCCAACACCGACATTGACGGTCGCACCGGGGCTGCAATCATTGCCGGCTGGAAAGACGTGAAGAAGGTTGCGACCATCGCGCCCGATTATGCCTACGGCCGCGACGCCGTGGCCGCGTTTGTCGACTACATCAAGAAGGCGCGGCCCGACATCGAGATCGTCGACCAGCAATGGCCGAAGCTCGGCCAGAGCGACTTCACGCCCTTCATCAACGCGCAGATGGGCAAAAAGCCCGATGCGGTGTTCTGCGACGTCTACGGCGGCGACTTCGTCACCTTCGCCAAGCAGGCCGGCCCGCTTGGCTACTTCAAGATGATCAACAACCGCCTGGCCGATTCCGGCGAGGTCGGAACGACGGATGAAGCAATCGCGCTCGGCGCCGACTATCCCTACGGGATCTGGTCCGACGGCTACGACCCCGTCATCTGGCCAGAAAACGAGCCACCCGCGCACAAGGCCTTCATCGAGCGTCTCAAGGCCTACACCAAGGACAAATACGGCTCCGGCTGGGCGGTCATGGGCTATGCCTCGATCGTGGCGCTGGCGGAGGGAATCAAGAAAGCCGGCAGCACCAATTCCGACAAGGTCGCAAAGGCCTTGCTCGGCCTGAGCTTCGATACCCCGATCGGCAAGCTTACCTTCAACGAAAAGACCCATGAGACCGACATGGGCGAGTTCTGGGGTCAGATGGTCAAGGACGATCGCTATCCCTTCGCCATCATGAAGAACCCCAAATACCTCTCGCAGGGGCCGTACACGAACTGACGGCTTGCAGCAGCGGAGACGGAGGGAGCAAACGGCACGCGTGGCGTGCCCGCGCGCTCAATGTCTCCGCGGTACGGCGCGAATTGTGCGAAGGGCTGGCTCATGTTCGATGTCTCGTTCCTGTTCGGGCAATTTCTTGGTGGTCTCACCACCGCGATGTTTTTGTTCCTGATCGCATCGGGACTGTCGCTCGTGTTCGGCGTGATGCGCGTGCTCAACTTCGCGCACGGCTCGTTCTACATGATCGGTGCGTACCTCGCCTGGCAGGCGGTCCAGTGGCTCGCACCCGCACTACACAGTTTCTGGCTTGCCGCGCTCATTGCGGCGCTGGGCGTGGCGCTGCTGGGCGGGCTGATCGAACGCCTGTTGCTCCGCCATATCTACGGGCGCGAGGAATTGTATCAATTGCTGCTGACCTACGCTTTGGTCCTGATCCTGGGTGATGTCGCCAAGATCATCTGGGGCACGCAGCAGCTCTCGGTATCGCGCCCGCCGCTGCTTTCCGGTGGCATGGAGGTCCTTGGCGCGACATTGCCCGCCTACAACCTGTTCATCATGCTGACCGGCGTCGCGATCGCCGTCGGCGGCTGGCTTGCGCTCGCGCGCAGCCCCGCGGGGCGGATGGTGCGCGCCGCCGCGCTCGACCGCGAGATGCTGGGCGCGCTCGGCGCCAATGTCGGGGCGCTGTATACCGGCATGTTCGTCGTCAGCTCCTTCCTGGCGGGCCTGTCCGGCGCCCTGGTTACGCCGATCCAGAGCATCGTGCCGGGAATGGACGTAGAGGTCATCGTCGAGGCGTTCATCGTCGTGGTGATCGGCGGCCTCGGCTCGTTCTGGGGCACGTTCTGGGGCTCGGTGATCTACGGCCAGGTGCTCTCGTTCGGCATCCTGATCCTGCCGGGCTTCTCGCTGTTCTCGGTGTTCGCGCTGATGGCCGTTATCCTGGTCGTCCGCCCGTGGGGCCTGTTCGGGCGGCCGCTGCGATGACAAGGAAATCGCTCACCGCTCTCGTCCTGCGCATCCCGTGGGTGCTCGTCGTCTTCATCGCGGCATTGACCATTCCGTGGATCGGCAGCCGTTACGACACCTTCCTGGCAACGCAGATCGCGATCAGCGCGCTCTTTGCCATGAGCCTCAACCTGCTGCTCGGCACCACCGGCCTCGTCTCGTTCGGTCATGTCGCCTATTTCGGCATCGGCTCCTATGTCTGCGGCATCCTGATGAAGACCTACGCCGTGCCGTTCTCGATCGCGCTGCCTGCCGCCGCCGCCGGCGCCGCGCTTGGCGCGCTGGTGTTCGGCTTCTTCTGCGTCCGCCTCACCAAAATCTACTTCGCGATGCTGACGCTTGCCTTCTCGCAAATCGTCTGGGCGATCTGCTTCAAGTGGAATGACGTCACCGGCGGCGACCAGGGGATTCCCGACGTCCCCTATCCGAATATGGACTGGATGTCGCACATCCCGTTCCTCAGCGACTTGCGTATCGCCGAACAGTTTTACGTACTGACGCTCATTCTGGTCATGCTGTCGCTGGCGGTGATCAAGCGGATCATCGGCTCGCCGTTCGGCCTCATGCTGACGACCATCAGGGAGAATCCCAATCGCGCGGCCTCGATCGGCCTCAACGTCCGCGGCTACGAGCTCGCCGCCTTCGTGATCGCCGGCGGTTTCGCCGGCATCGCCGGGGCCTTGTTCGGCATCTTCAATCGCGGCGTCTTTGCCGATTTCGTCTACTGGCCGAAATCGGCCGAGGTGATGATCATGACCATTCTTGGCGGCATCGACTATTTCTGGGGACCGGTGGTCGGCGCCGCAACCCTCGTGCTGCTCAATCAGGAGATCACATCCTACACCCAGTACTGGCCGCTCGTGCTCGGAATCATCCTCCTGGTACTGCTGTTCGTCTTCCCGGGCGGAATTGTCGGCGGTCTGGCGACGGGCCTGGCGTGGCTTCGCCGCAAGGCAGGAGGCTCCGATGCTTGAAGTGCGCGGCCTCTCGAAATCCTTCGCCGGCTACCGCGCGGTGTCCGACGTTGACCTTGCCGTGGCCGAAGGCGAGATTGCCGCGGTCATCGGACCGAATGGCGCCGGCAAATCGACGCTGTTCAACCTGATCACCGGCCACCTGCAGCCGACCGCCGGCACAGTGCTCGTCAATGGACGCGACGTCACCGGCGTTGCGCCCCACAGGATCTGCGGCATGGGAATCGGCCGTTCATTCCAGCTCACCAACATCTTTCCGAAACTGACCGTGCTCGAGAACGTGCGCGCCGCCCTGCTTGCCCATCGCGGCCAGGGACCGAACTTCTGGGCCCGCGCCAGGGCGCTCTGTCACAGCGAAGCTGAAGCGCTGCTTGTCTCGATTGGTCTTGCCGGCCAGGCACGGGCGATCGCCGGGACGCTGTCCTATGGTAACCAGAAGCAGCTCGAGCTCGGCATTGCGCTCGCGAGCGATCCCAGAATCCTTCTGCTCGACGAGCCGACCGCCGGCATGTCGGCAAGCGAAACGCATGAGACAATCGCGCTGATCGAGCGCATTGCGCATGAGCGCCGGCTTACGCTGCTCTTCACCGAGCACGACATGGCCGTGGTGTTCTCGATCGCGCAAAGGATCGCGGTGCTGCACCAGGGGCGCGTCATCGCGCACGGGGATCCGGCGGCGGTGCGCGCCGATGCGCAGGTCCGCCGCGTCTATCTGGGTGACGAGCCGATGAGACCGCGATCATGAGCGCCTTGCTCGAGCTAAAGGACGTCCACGCCGCCTATGGGCTGAGCCGCGTGCTGTTCGGCATCTCAATCGAGGTCAACGAGGGCGAATGCGTCTGCCTGCTCGGCCGCAACGGCGTCGGCAAGACGACCACCATGCGCTCGGTCATGGGACTGACACCGCCCAGCGCCGGCCAGGTCCACTTCAAGTCGCACGACATCACCGGCTGGCCGCCGCACCGCATTGCCCGCGCCGGCATCGGCTTCGTGCCGGAAGACCGCCGCATCTTTGCCGAGCTTTCGGTGTGGGAGAACCTCGACGTCGGCCGGCGGGCGGCGGCGCGGCCCGGACGCTGGACGATCGAGGCGGTCATCGATCTGTTTCCCAAGCTTGGCACGCTGCGTGACCGGCAAGGCGGCTTTCTCTCGGGGGGCGAACAGCAGATGCTGACCATCGCCCGCACCCTGATGGGCAATCCCGACCTGCTGCTGCTGGATGAGCCGTCGGAAGGGCTCGCCCCGCTGGTGGTCGAGGCTTTGCTCGCCAAGGTCGGCGAACTGAAGGCGCAGGGTCTGACCATTCTGCTCGCGGAGCAAGGCATCGAATTCTCGCTCGCGCTTGCCGACCGCGTCTACGTGCTGGAGAAGGGTGCGGTGCGTTTTTCCGGCTCTGCTGCGGCGCTGAGAGCCGACCGGAGCGTGCTGGACGAACTGCTGGCGGTGTGATTCGGAGCGGCCGGACCGTACAAAGCAAGACGGCGATGGCATCAGCATGGGATCGCGCGAACATTGCTGTCGACGCTCCATGTCCCAGGATGCTAATAGCGGGATCAAGGATGGGCAGCATGCCACGGCATCTAAGATTTCTGCCGATCGTTTGGATCGCGCTGGCGGTGCAGATCTTGGCACCGATCGCCGCCACTTGGGCGGTCGCGATGGCGGCTGCCGATCCGCTGCAAGCGGCTGAAATCTGTCATACTGTTTCCGGCGCGTCGTCCGGTCAGAGCGATCACAGCGGCGGGCAGCCTGTCCACCATGGTGCTTGCGCGATCTGTTGCGTGGTGCAGGCAAACACCTCGATCGACGCGCCGCAGCAAGCTGCCTTCACTGTTCCCCATGTCCAGGCCACGCATGTGGCCTGGACCGTTGCCGCAATGGACCTGTCGCCGTTCCGCGCCGGCTCCAACACGCAGGCTCGCGCTCCACCGCTGCCGATGTAAGCTGGCGGCCGTTCGGCCGCTGAGTCCATCGTTATCTGGCAGTTGTGGAGGTTCTCAATGTCCTACCGTCATTTGCGCGCGGGTGTTCTCGGAATAGGCGCCGCATTCGTTCCTTTAGCTCAAAGCGCAGCCCACGAGATCGTCGGCAATCGCTTCTTCCCGGCCACGCTTTCCATCGACGATCCCGGCGTCAACGACGAACTGGCGCTACCTACGGTCGACAGCTTCAACACCGGCGATGTTCCGCCGGTCCGCCAGCGCGACATTTCCGGCGAGCTCTCCAAACGGATCACCGAGGATTTTGCGATATCGTTCGGCACAACCTACACCTTCCTCGGTCCGATCGATCCGACGGCGCCCGGGGCCAACGGCTTCCAGAATCTCGACACCACGTTCAAATATCGGGTGTTCAAAAGCCCTGAGCATGAGTTCGTCCTGTCGGTCGGGCTCAGCGTGGAGTGGGGCGGGACCGGCTCTTCGACCGTCGGTGCCGACCCATTCAACACCTACGCGCCCAACATCTATTTCGGCAAAGGACTCGGCGACCTGCCCGACACGTTGTCCTGGATCAGGCCGGTCGCGATCACGGGCCAGGTCGGCTACGCGATCCCGGCTAGAAACTCCACGACGACCATTGGCATCGATCCCGGCAGCGGTCTTCAGACGGTCGATGCCGAATTCCACCCCCAGGTACTGAACTGGGGCGGGAGCATTCAGTACAGCATGCCCTATCTGAAATCCGCGGTGGTGGATCTGGGCCTGCCGGAATTCATCAATCACCTGATCCCGCTCGTCGAGGCAAATCTGCAAACGCCGGTTGCGAACACCTTGACCTCGGGAACGTTGACCACCGGCACCATCAATCCCGGGGTGATCTGGGTCGGGACCTATTTCCAGGTCGGCATCGAGGCGCTGATCCCGATCAACCGGCAGAGCGGCAGCAATGTCGGCGTGATCGCCCAACTGCACTACTACCTGGATGACATCGATCCGAACGGGATCGGCAAACCGCTGTTCGGCGGCTCGGTCCAGTCCGCAAGCCCCTTTCCGAGGTAATTGACCATGCGACGTTCATCCCTGATTGGAATCACTTCGCTCTTGCTCGCGCTCGCAACCGGCGCGGCGCAAGCGCATGCATTTCTCGACCATTCCGAGCCGCGCGTGGGCAACAAGGTCGCAAGCCCGCCGCGTACCGTGACGCTGTGGTTCAGCCAGAAGCTCGAGCCCGCCTTCTCGAGCTTGACCGTGACCAACGCGGCCGGCGAACGCGTCGACAGCGGAAAAGCTCGCGTCAGCGGCAACCAGATGTCGATCCCGCTGCGTGCCGGCGGCGCAGGTACCTATCATGTGAACTGGCACGTGCTGTCGGTGGATACGCACACGACGGACGGTAACTTCACCTTCCAGGTCGGCCAGTAACGCCGGAAAGGAAGCCCGATGAGCTGGTTCGGGGCAGAGATTAACGGTCCCCTCGTTCTGACGCGCGCGATCCATTTCGCGGCGTCGGCGACAACGGCCGGCGCGGTGATGTTCCGCGTCTTCATCGCCGAACCGGCGCTGCGCCCGTCGCGGGATGGCGGCGCCATCCTCCAGTCGCGAATGGCTGCGCTCACTTGGACAGGGCTTGCCGTCGCTGCCGTGACCGGTCTGGTGTGGTTCATGCTGCTCACCATGTCGATCACAGGCCTGGGCAGCGGAGAGACGATCAGATCGGGCGCGGTGCTGACCGTCGCAGGCGACACCCAATTCGGATTGGTTTCGGAAATACGCGCCGCGTTCGCCCTCGTGCTGGCGGGCTGTCTGGTGCTCAGCCGGTTTGTCGTGTTGCGTTGGCTCGAGCTTGCAGCGGCATCGGCGCTGGTCGGTGCGATCGCCTGGACCGGGCATGCCGGCTCGACGCTGGGGGAATTGGGGATTCTGCACCTCACCGCAGACGTGCTGCATCTTGTCGCTGCGTCCGCCTGGATCGGAGGCCTGTTTGGCCTTTCAATTCTGTTCGCGGTCGGACGACGCCGTTCGGCTTCCGAGTGGGAGCTGCTGCAACTGGACGCCGTCCTCAGGTTTTCAACCCTCGGCATGATCAGTGTCGCTGCCCTCATCTTATCAGGAATCGTGAATGCGTGGATCCTCGTCGGCTCGTTCCACGCCCTGCTTGTGACCGACTATGGACAATTGCTGTTGCTCAAGATCATGGCGTTCGTGGTCATGGTCGGCTTTGCCGCGGTCAACCGGTTCTGGCTGACGCCTCGGATCGCCTTGACGACGAAGACCAAGACGCACACCAACGCGCTTTCAGCGCTGACACGCAACACGCTGATCGAGATCGCGCTGGCGCTTGCCATCTTTGCCGTCGTCGGAGTGCTCGGCACGCTGCATCCGGCCATCCACCTCATGAACTGAACGCCACGGCTTCACTGGCTGTAGATGCTCTGTGAATATCAGTATTGCCTACGCGGCAAGCTCGTCGTCCTCGTATGCGTGTGAGTACCCAGCGGCTGTCTCGATTTCGGTTCAGAGTCCGAGCGAACGTAGACCTACGGTTGATCCTACTCACGCACCACCGAGAATACTTACTCCATTCAGTCATGTTGCTGACGCAATCTCTGTCTTAGTCGGCGACAACTAAAAACGCTGTGCGAGGACCACCCTGGTTCCCACAACGGTTCCGTCGCCAGGATTGGCACGAATCCGCAAAAACGTTGGCGCGAGTTCTTGAACGCTCCCGCGTTCGCTTGACCATGCGTTGCGGCATCGGGAACCGGACGATTAAAACATCAAAGGAGTTACGATGCTGTCCCGCTCGAGCGCCGCTCTTTGCGGCGCTATGGTTGCGCTCGCCATTTCTGTTACCGCTGCACGAAGTGAAAACGGTGCAGCTCACTCAAGCGCCCTCGTCAATGCCGAATATGGGGATGCGATCGTTGGCGCAGCATCCATGTACAATCCGTTCCAGCCCGGATGGCGGGAGGGCGGCCCGAACACTGCCTCTGGCGAGCGCTATGATCCCTCGATCTGGGCGGCGGCCATCAAGACAAGCTTGCGTCAGAAATTTGGTGGGGTCCAATATGGCGCGAGACCGAAATATGCTCTCGTCGAGGCAGTAGGCAAGAAGGTCATCGTCAAGATCAACGACGTGGGGCCACTAACGCCCGGCCGCATCATTGATCTCAATGAGCGGACGATGCGCTATTTCGATCCGGCCTTGCACCTCGGAGTAATCAATGGCGTCACGGTGAGGCCGCTTGCCGGCGACGATTGGATCCCCGGACCGGTTGGCTGAACATTGCACGCGAAAAAGGTAGAGCACGAGCGAGAGTTCATAGAACAACGCAGCCTGGTCGGCTTGCCGATGCCCCATTGTGATCTTCAGTCCTGCCAACTACAATCAGTGATATCTCGGCGTCGGAACAGCCGCCTTTTCAACAAAATCGACCCAAACCGGACGTCCGACTTGACCCAGGGTCATGTCGGATTAAGCTCGACCCAGCTTTTAGATCAGCCTCGACTGTCTGGGACGGAGGCGATGACTGATTTCGATCTACCTACCACGCGGTATGCGAAGAGCGGAGACGTCAATATCGCGTATCAAACGATGGGCGATGGACCGGTCGATCTCATTGTTGTCCCGGGCTTTATGTCGCACATCGAATTCCTGCACGAGGCGCCCGGTTACACCACGTCTTTGCGCCGCCTTTCGACGTTTGCCCGCGTCGTTACGTTCGACAAACGGGGCCAAGGTTTGTCCGACAGAACATCTGATGCCCCTTCGCTAGAGCAACGGATGGATGACGTCCGCGCGGTAATGGACGCAATTGGCTCTGCTCGAGCAGCCCTCCTCGGAAGTTCAGAGGGGTGCGCGATGAGCGTGTTGTTTGCAGCCACATATCCGGAACGAGTGTCGAAGCTTATCCTTTTTGGCGGTTATGTGCAGCGACGCGACCTGCCTGATAACTGGGAGGAATTAGCGGAGGAGCGCGCAAGACTTTGGGGCACTGGCGCGATGATAAAAACCATCGCCCCGAAGTTTGCCACCATCCCCGCTGCCGTTGAAGGGTTTGCCAAGTTTGAACGACTTTCCGCCAGCCCCGGAGCTGTCAGATCATTTACAATATTGAATTGGTCGACCGATGTGAGTTCGGTGCTTCCGACGGTGCGTGTTCCGACGCTCGTGCTCCATCGCAAGGATGACATACACGTTTCTATCGACCTGGGCCGCGAGCTGGCTGCGCAAATTCCCGGCGCCAAAATGATCGAATATTCCGGCAGCGAGCACGCTTTTTTCACAGGAGATAACTTCGCCCTGCTTGGCGATATCGAAGAGTTTATTACCGGGCATCGTGGCAGTTCGTCAGGCTCTTCCGGGCGCTTTCTCGCCACGATCCTTTTTACTGACATTGTCGGGTCGACACGCAATGCCGCGGTGATAGGAGATCAAGCTTGGCGAAAGATTGCTCGACGCGCATGATGAGCTGGCATCGGTGATGATCAAGACGCATGGCGGGACCCTGGTTAGGTCGACTGGCGACGGTGTTCTGGCTACTTTCGATGGACCGGGTCGTGCCGTGCACTGCGCTTTGGCAATGCGTTCGGCTTCGAAACAGATCGGCTTACCACTGCGTGCGGGCCTGCATACCGGCGAAATAGAGATCAGGGGCAAAGATATACTCGGTATAGCAGTTCATGCGGCGTCTCGCGTAATGGCACAGTCCCAACCTGACGAGGTTCTTGTCTCAAGGGTAGTGACCGACCTTGTCGCCGGTGCGGGCTTGACGTTTTCGGAGCGTGGATCGCATCAGCTCAAAGGACTTCCCGGTTGCTGGGATTTGTTCGCTGCCAATCATCACGTCTGATTTTGACTCGAAGCGGCCCTTCGCATGATCGGCGCGGGTCTCGTTTGCGACGGCAAGACAGTGATTCTGCGATCCGGAGTGAACGACGTCAAATCTGCAGCCCCGCCACCGCATGCCAGGTCGGGGTCATCGCGGTTCAACGACCACCCGTGAAGGCATCAGCTTAGATATTCCGCGATCTCCTCAAGCGAAGCATCAAAACGCTCGCCAAGAACAACGTTCTTGCTGTCTTCCTTGACGAGAGCGTATTTTCCAAGATTGTCTTCGTCGATCGAACGCGATCGAGACTTATGGATGGAATAACCGAGCTTACGTGCCCGAGCCCGTAAGGTAGTTTCATTCGTCGGGCGCATGAGAGCCTCCCTCGCTACGTGGAGGCCAAGCGAAGCCCCAATTGCAGTCGCTTCGCTAGCCGGCCGGAAGCTCTGCCAATTGACAGAATACCGATTTCCGATCGGACCGATCGGGACAATATCATGTGCGCGGCGCGCGCAATAGCCCGCAGCTTCCGCAATTGAACAACGATGGTTCGGCGAGAAGGTTAGCACCGAACGATGCAATCGCCTCACCGTGGTAGGCGAGGTGCGAACGCACGATCGTATTCGGCACTAAAGCATCGTGAGCTGAATCACGCCGTCTTCTACCTCGCCACGTGCCAGTCTCTCGCGAGCGACACGCTCGAACGCGTTCCGATGCTTATGGAAATAGCTGAACGCCTGAGCCTGTGTTCGAAACGTCGTCTGGAGACGACACACTTGTCGAACCGAGCCGATCGCGAGCACAAAGCTGATCGTCTGTCCCTGACCTGCTTCTGTCTCTGGCACGATCCGGATACTTTTGGGCATTGAACGCCTTGTCGGTAGGGAGAGAGCATCTGATCCGCCCGCAAGGACGGTCGGCTACGTGCTATTTCGGGATCCCCTTCTTTCGCTTCATCTTTGCAGGCGGCAAGACCGCTTCCGCTTTCATCTCCTCGGCTTCCCTGGCTTGCCTCAAAGCGCGAAGCCGTTCCATGTTCTTGCGAACCGCGATGGCGTTTTGTTCCACATCCGCCATCGCTCGCGCGCCCTCTTCCACGGCCAAACGTTGCCGGTCGGCGCGCGCGATGCTTTCGGGCGAGGGGTCAGTTGATTTCCGGCCGGCCATCGTGTCCAATTCTGCAACAAGTAAAGCCCGCTCAATCCCAGGATCGAGCGGGCACCACTGCCACTTCAGTACATCCGTGAAATGGCGCTAACGGCTCAAGCCAGCGACAGATTTTCCGCGCTGGATTTGCCCCGCATCTTGTCGGCCTTGATTTCGAAGTTGACCTTCTGACCTTCAGCTAGGCCGGAAAGACCCGCCCGTTCAACGGCGCTGATGTGAACGAACACATCGTTTCCGCCGTCATTGGGCTGGATAAAGCCAAAACCCTTCTGGCCATTGAACCACTTGACAGTACCTGTCGGCATTTCTTCTCCAAAGCAATATCTCGCGTGACCATCACGCGACTCCATTCAACTGGTCGATGTCTTTGGGAAATAGCCAACGGGCGCATTCAAAAAGGCACAGCGGCTAATCGAATATCTGCAATGTATATGCTTATTTCCGGAACAAAACAAGTGCGCCGCGACGCGGATCCGAAGCTTGGAAGCCCATTCCAAAAAGAAAGCCACTGCTCCTATTCAACACGCGATCTGCGTCATATGATCGTCAGGTCACAGGCGGGACGATGATGACTGAACCGAAGTTCCCGCGGAACTGCGCCAGCTCGCTGAAAGGACAATCGACCAGGCTGAAACGGCGTTCGGCTTGCTATTTGACGCGGCACGTCGATCGACCACAATCAGTGTGGAATCGGGAGCGCTGTCGGATCAAGTGCTCGCCCTCTCCGAGGAAAGCCTGAAGACCAGCTTCGAGCACGCTCGAAAGGTTGCGTCGACCACCAACCTTCATGAAATTGCTACCGCACAATCCGAACTCGTGAAGCGTCAGATCACCGGTGCTGAGCATCACATTCGGGAGTTCGCAAGAGCAGCTGCATCGAAAATCCGGACCTGACGTCACTCGTGAAGTGGTTCTACGGCCACAAGGGGTTTTGGCTTTATTCGGCCCGACGGCGGCGGAAATGATGTGTTCGTCCATATTAGTGCCGTCGAGAGCGCCGGACTGTCGGGGCTCGCTGAGGGCCAGAAAGTTGCCTACGACGTAAAGGTCGACACCAAGCGCGGCAAAGGCAGCGCAGAAAATCTAAGGGTTTGATGGCCAACAAAACGGAAGAGCAAATGGCCAAAGAAAACCGACTGCGCCTTTTCAGGGGCGATGGCGCGCGTGCGATGGACGACGCCGCCAACGAAGCTATCGCCGTTCGCAAGAACATGGCCCGTCTCAGGGAACTAAGACTAGCGAAGGAATCAGAAGCCGCTCTAAGCCAGCCCAAAAAGACCGAGACCAAGAAACAATCGAAATAGCGCTCCCCGTTCCAGTGAGGGCGAGACAGGAGGCTTATGCATCACTCGGCTTGAGCCCCCAGTGTCGCAAGCTGATTTGCCGGTGTCCTATTTTGGTTGAGGCGCTGGAACCTGACTAACATAGGATAATTGACCCTCGTGGAAGCAGTGAAATGGGTGCTGCTATGACGGTCATTACAACCCAATCAACTATTCGATGCCGGTGCGGACGGAAGCTCTCGAACCTCAAGGAAATTAACGACGACGGCGGCAAACAGAAGTTTCTTACCCAACGCTGCGGGGACTGTGGCGAACTTACTGTGGTGAGAAGTGACGGCCTTGCAATGGCTACACATTGATGTGTGAGAAGTGCGAGGAGATCGAGTGCGAGATAAAAGGTATCGAGGTTTGCTTTCAAACGCGGACAATCCACTCGCGACAAGTATCCTTGAGGAGGTCATCGCGAACTTGGAATCCGAAAAGGCTTCATTGCCCCAAACGAGTAAGGCACACGGCTGATCCGACAGCGGTTTGTTTCCGATGAAAACACCGGCGGAGTACTTGGCCCTTTCGAAGCGCTACCGTGTCGCGAAGCTTGGCACGCGCGAGCCTGCTACACGCGAGCAACTTGAGACATTCGAGCGCAGCTACTTCCTTCTGGCCAAGAGCGCCCAGGTGCTCACCCGCTCGAATGCTATGCGGGAAGCGCTCGAAACGCGGGACAAGTAAGGCTGCCTCAGTTGGCGACCTTTTCACTCTCATGTCGCCTTTGGCCCCAAGCCGCCGTTCTCGGCCAACTCTTGCATTTCCGCTTTCGGGGTAGCAGCGCACAATCTCGGCCAAGCCGCTAAACCATCGCGCAGGGAAACCGGACTGTTTCGGCGTACCTGTGGTGACTTGCTTGCGTGCTTTCTTCACTTGCACGCAAGGCTGTGGGTGCGACAAACACCCGGCATTCCCTGCGCCCTCGTTTTGCCGAAGGCGCGAAGTTCGCGGCATCCCCCCGGGCGCACGGCGTCGCGGCTTGCGTGGTTGACAGCCAAATCCAACGGAACCGCTGGTCCGCAACGGCCGCCGCAATGGGTCATCCGGCTTCGGACCATTGTTAAGTTCAGAGCACCGCGACGCAGCTAAAAGTGCACCAATATCAGCCTGCTCATCGATCTTGCCTGTCTCGACAAAATGCGCCGGGTTGATATCTCGGCTGACCTTTGAGAAAACAGCAACCAGGGGTTCCGCAGACGATCCGAGAATCTGGTTTTCGCAGTACGATCGGCTGACTTAAGCGATAAGGCCCAATTTTCGTCTCTTTGTTCCCCCCACAAGCTCTGATAAGATTGCACCCAACGAAGGACAATTGCATTCCAGATGTACTGGTTTCGGCAACATGTCAGGCATGGTTCATGGCTTGCGTTGATCGCGCTCGTCATCAACCTCGCGCTGGCCTTTGGTCACGTTCACGGCTTTGCCGGGAAGGTTTCCGAGCGGTCAGGCGTGCTGATTGCCGCCATAGCCAGCGCCGATGGTGGTCAGAATCGTCACAGCCCGCCAGACGGCCACCCAGACTATCTCTGCCCAATCTGCATGGCCACCGCGGCTATGAGCAACGGGCTGGCGTCAACGCCGCCAGTGCTGCATGTGGAATTTGCCGTGGCGGGTATCGATCATCCGATCGATCATTTCCGGTTCCTGCTGCAACCGCCTCGGGCCGCGTTTGAATCACGCGGACCTCCGATTTCCTGACATCGCTGCTTCGATCCGCCGCTGGCGCCGCGCCATGGGCGCGCCGCGAGCCGGGGGACCGAAGCTCCTTGCGGACCCACGACGCTTTTGCGTCGCGGACAGGCGCTAGTCAGGAAGAAAAATGGACAGTCCTCACGCGTTACATACCTTTCGCAGGCTGCTGCTGTCGGCCTCGTCGCTGACGCTCGTGGCGCTCGGGAGCGCCACAGCGCTCGCCCAGAGCGAGACCACCCCTCAGCCGCCGGCCGCGAGCCCTGCGCCGCAGCCATCCGCGTCACCGACATCGGAACCCGCTCCGCCGCAAAGTACGGCAACGCCGACGCCTTTACAGTCCCCCGCGCAAGTACCCGAGCAGCCGTCGGCGCCGGCCGCGGAAACTCAGCCGGCGGGTCCGAACATGCTGCCGGAGACGCGCGTGGCCGCGCCGGTCGAACGACGGCGACAGCGCACGCCGCCACCGACGCGGGTGGTGACCAATCCGCAGCCGCCTGCCCCAACCCAGGCCCAGGTTACGACCCAGCAAAACGAGAAACTCGATGCGGCGCGCAGCACGATCCTGGCGCCTGTCGGTGCCAACTCCTATGAAGTGACCCATCAGGCCATCGAGGCGCTGCCGCAGGGCAACAACACTCCGCTCGACAAGGCCCTGCTGCAGCTTCCGGGCGTCACGCAGGATTCTGCGGCAAGCGGCGAGCTGCATGTCCGCAACGAGCACGCCAACCTGCAATACCGCATCAACGGCATCATGCTGCCCGACGGCGTCGGCGCCTTCGGCCAAATCCTCGATACCGGTATTATCGGCAGCATGGCGCTTCTGACCGGCGCGCTTCCTGCCCAATATGGCCTGCGAACGGCCGGCGTCCTGGACATTCGGACCAAGGCGGACGCGTTCAACAACTCGGGCACTGTCAGCGTCTATGGCGGCAGTCACGAAACGATCACGCCCAGCTTCGAATACGGCGGAACGGTCGGGCAAACCCAGTATTTCGTGTCGGGACGCTTTCTCCATAACAATCTCGGCATCGAAAATCCCACGCCGTCCTACGAGGCGATCCACGATCGCACCTCGCAGGAAAAGGGCTTCCTCTATCTCTCGACCGTGCTCGATCCGACCAGCCGGCTCACTTACCTGAGCGGCATATCGAACAGCACGTTCCAGATTCCCAATCGTCCCGGGCAGCCGCCGAACTTCACGGCATTCGGCGTGTCGGATTTCGACTCGGCGACGCTGAACGAGCATCAGAACGAGTTCAACCAGTTCAATGTCGTCGCCTACCAGAAATCGGCCGGAGACCTCGACTATCAGATCTCCTACTTCAACCGCTACAGCCAGCTCCACTTTTATCCCGACCCGATCGGGGACCTCGTCTTTAACGGCGTGTCCTCCGACATCTATCGCCAGAGCCTGATCAACGGCATTCAGGAAGATACCGCCTGGCGATGGGGCTTTGCCCACACGCTGCGCTTCGGCTTCACGGCCAGCGGCGAACGCTCGTTAGTCAACAACGCCTCGACCGTATTGCCGCTAGCCGATCCGGCTGATCCAACCGCGGGCACGATCGATGCGCCATTCTCGATCTTCGATTCCAGCTCCAAGACGGGCGCGGTCTTCGGCACTTATGTCCAGGACGAATGGAAGATCACCAATCAGCTCACGTTGAACGCGGGGCTGCGCTTCGATCAGATGTGGCAATACATCGACGCCAACCAGTTCAGCCCGCGCGTCAGCCTGACCTGGAAGCCCGCTGACGGGACCACGTTCCACGCAGGCTACGCACGCACCTTTACGCCGCCACAGCAGGTCGTTGCGGCGCCGACTAATCTCGCGCTGGTCACGCCGCCCACGGCGCCCGCCAACACGCAGACGCCTGAAGTGCCGTTAAACAGTCCGGTGCTGCCGGAACGCGCCCACGTCTTCGACGCCGGGGTGGTGCAAAAGATCTATCCCGTTCCCGGCCTCGAGGTGGGCCTCGACGGCTATTATAAGATCGCCCGCGATCTCCTCGATGACGGTCAGTTCGGCGCTGCCTATGTGCTCGACGGCTTCAACTATGATCGCGGCATCAACATGGGCCTCGAGCTCAAGGCCACCTACACCAACGGCAATTTCCGCGCCTACGGCAACATCGCCTGGGGCAAGCAGATCGCGACCAACATCGTGTCGAACCAATTCCTGTTCGGCCTCGACGAGTTGAACTATATCGCCACCCACTACGTCTACACCGATCACGCCCAGAACCTCACATCATCTGCTGGTGCTTCCTACCTGTGGAACGACACGCGTTTCAGCGCCTCGATGATCTATGGCAGCGGGCTTCGCTCGGGCTTTGCCAATACCGACCACCTGCCGTCCTACACCCAGGTCAATATCGGCATCTCGCGTGACTTCCATTTCGTAGCGCCGGACAAGCCGACCACGCTGCGCTTCGACATCGTCAACCTGTTCGACAAGATCTACGAGATCAGAGACGGCACCGGGATCGGTGTGTTCGCGCCGCAATTCGGACCGCGGCGCGGCTTCTTCGTCGGGCTTTCGCAGAAAATATGAGCGGACAATCCATGCTAAACCGAGATCAGCATCATCTGCATCAATCCGCAACGTTCCTGCGCGGGAAGGCCGTATGTGCCGCCAGCTTGTGCCTGTTGGTGGCGTCTGTGCCAACGTCCGCGCTGGCCCAAGGCTCCAATCCGCTGTTGCCGAGCAATCTGTCGCCGTGGGGCATGTTCCTGCATGCCGACATCATCGTGAAGGCGGTGATGATCGGGCTTGCCTTCGCCTCGCTGGTGACCTGGACGATCTGGCTCGCCAAGACGATCGAACTGCGCGTCGCGCAGCACCTGGCCCGGCGCCGGATCAGGACGCTGGAGGAAGGCGGTAGCCTCGCCGAGGCCGTGCATGCTTGCGACCGCAAACGCGATGCCGTCGCACAACTGATCCTCTCCACTGGGCGGGAGGCCGAGCTTTCCGCCGGCATCGTCGACGACGGCTTCAAGGAGCGCGTGGCGCTTCGGCTGGAACGCGTGGAGGCAGCTATGACAAGGCAGATTTCGCGGGGCGCCGGCATTCTCGCCACCATTGGCGCGACTGCGCCTTTCGTCGGCCTGTTCGGTACGGTGTGGGGCATCATGAGTGCCTTCTACTCGTTGGGAAACGTGCAGCAGGCGACGCTCGCGCAAGTGGCTCCCGGCATTTCCGAGGCGCTGGTCACGACGGCGTTCGGTTTGTTCGCCGCCATTCCGGCGGTGATCGCCTACAACCGCTTCGCCGACCAGGTGGCGCGGCTCGAGATTCGTTTCGACGCCTTTACCGAGGAGTTTTCCAGCATCCTGCAGCGACACGCCGCCCGTGGGCCGGGCCACGCCTCCG
>Ga0157369_10002441_pt1 | contig 22331 bp, 25 predicted proteins | sample C25metaG_FD_113461 | JGI IMG/M metagenome (GOLD analysis project Ga0157369, IMG submission 113461) | Corn rhizosphere microbial communities from Kellogg Biological Station, Michigan, USA - C2-5 metaG | ecosystem: Host-associated > Plants > Roots > Rhizosphere > Soil | place: USA: Michigan...
ATCGGCACCGGCCGCGCCCGCGACCGTCAGGCCGCGCTCGACTTCGGAGCGAACGAATTCGTCGATCTCGACAACGGGGCGCTCGAAGACATTGGCCACGTCGACCTCGTCTTCGACCTGATCGGTGGCGACATCGGCAAGCGCTCCGCCCGTCTGGTTCGGGCCGGAGGGACGATCGTCTCGGTCGTCGGCCCAGTCGAGGAGCCTCCTGCCAACGTCACAGCGATCGATTTCGTCGTCGAAGCCGACCGCTCGCAGCTGGGCGAGATCGTCCAGCGCGTCCGCGACGGGCGGCTGAGGACGAACATCGGCGCCGTCTCCACCCTCGACGACGCCGTCGCCAGCTTCAACTCGACCGAGCGACACCCCGGCAAGCCCATCGTCCGTGTTCGTTCGTGACCGGCCCCAAAGGCCTCCGCCAGTTCCTCGACCCGGAAGAGCAGCGCGCCTGGCTCGACGGCCAAGCGACCCCGCCCGACGCGCCGGAGCGCGAGGAATCGCTGGAACATCGCTTCAAATATGCCGCGCGCTTCGAGAAGCTGCTCCGCCGCCGGCAGGCCGGGGACATCCTCGATATCCTACGCCTCTATGGAGCAACCGCCCTTCCGATCCCGCGCCGGACCGAGCGCTGGTACTGGTCGGTCTCCTGCCTGCCCTCGACCAACGACAAGCCCCTTGTCAGGGTCAATGCGAGCTGGATGGAGCTGTTCACTCTTCTGCCGGACGGTGACCGAATTCGGGCCCGCTTCATCCTCCACCTGTCGGACTTCACCACGGACGGATCGCCCGAGCCCGACCATCTCGACCACGCCTTGCTCGAAAGCTGCGTCGGGCACGCCGAAGACGTCAGCCATTTCCACTGGAAAGCCGACACATTCGGCGCGAAGGTCCTCGGCGCCGCCTCGATCCGCGCCTTCCTCGCTCACCCCCGCGCACTGCGCGCGATCCGCCGCTTCAACCTCACGCACATGAACCGCGGCCGCAACGCCTACCAGGCGAGCCACTGCTACAGCGTCGCCGACGCCATGCTCGGCGATTGATGTCAGCCCTGGTTGGAAACCGCGTTCCCTGCCGGCGTCGCCGAAGCAGCACCGCCGAAGCCGCACTGCTTCTGCTCCATCGGGATCTGCTTCGTGATCCGCGTGGCGTTTTCGGCATAGGCCTGGGTCACCGATCCGCTGTTGACCTGCTTGCCCTTGAGCGGGCTGACGCCCTGGCAGATGTGGAAGACGTGCGGCGTCGCGGACTTCTTCGCGCCATTCTCCGGAGCGATCCAATAGACGGTATCGGTGCCGTTCGGATTGGCGGCAGTCTTCGTCGCGTCGGCGACAGTCGCGGAATCCTGGGCGATGGCTTTGGCCTGTTCGGCGACCTCGGGCGAGCAATCCTTGGTCGGCTGGCTCGCTTTGATCTCCGCCGCGCACTTGTTCATGTCCTGCGTATATTGCTCGACCGACGGCGGGTTGAAGTCGATCCCGATGAACGCCGCGACCGCCGCGAGGACCACGCCGACGCCGCCCGCGATCTTCTTGTTCTTGGGGTCCATGTCCTTGTCCATGAAGATCAGGACAATGAGCGGCAGGAAAGCGATGACCGTGATGATCGCGCCAAGCTGGTTCTGGAAGAAGAAACGGGCGGGATCCGACTGGCGCGCCGGGTCCTGCTTGTTGGCCGCCTTCCACATCAAGTTGCCGCCGATCGCGAAGATGGCGATCACGACCAGGAGGCCGATCAGCAGCGGCAGGTTGCCATGGTCGAACTTGTGCTGGCGGAGCATGACCACTCCGGCGACCTCGGTGCCGATGGCGATGATCCACGCAATCGCAGCGAAAATGCGAAGCCGCGTCGCAGCGGACTTCTGACCGTGGGTCGCACGCCATTCCTTCGTGACGTCGACGTCTTCGCCTGATCGGTTGTCGGTCATGTCTACATCCCCCTGTGCGGCACGGGCCTCAAACCGGCAGCCTAACCCGCCTTCAGCGGTGGATGAAGAGGAAATCGACGTCCAGATGACCGTCGCCGCAATGGCTCAGGGAAGCGTCATCGGGAACTCGACCCGGTCAGGGCGCCCCGTTTCCGAAATCGACAGGAATTGGCTTCAGATCGGCGGTGAGACCCTGGGCAAGCGGCGGGGCGTCAAGGTCGGGTTCGCGAACGCAAGCTCCGTACATCGCGCGCGCCTCGCTGAGCAGCTGCCGCCTCGCCGGTTCCGGCGGCGCAGCGCCGACCGCGCGCGATCGCGCAAGGACGAGCTGCGACAGGCGATAGAAGACGCCGTTCAGTGCGCGCAATTGGGCCGCATCGCGTCGCAGCAACTGCAGGTCGGCGGAGGATGGATCACCCTTCGGCGGCAGCGCTTCCTGAAGGTCGATCGTGAGGTCGCGCTCACGCGCATTATAATCGCCGAGCGATGGCATCAGCCTGTAGGGCGAGGACCATTGCACGAGCCGCTCCGCGCCCATGTGGCTGCCGACGTCGGAGCCGAGCACCGCCTTCCAGGCTTCGCTATCCCAGCCGCGGATCGGCGGAGCATATCCCGCGACCCACAGCCGCAAACTGGCCGCCGGAGCCTGCCCCGCTCCGTCATGAATCCGCGCGATCCGAGTATCGAGGCACGGCCCGATCAGGATCCGCGCATAGGCTTGCACTGCATCGTCATTGGATAGTTCGAGCCGCATCGCAGTTTCAGCCCGGTTCACCTTGCCGCGCCACTGCAATTCGTCGACGAATTCGTTCGCCGCCAGCGCGATCAGGACGCCGAGCACGATAATCCCCACCTCGCCGGCAAACGCACGCCAGCCGTGCAGTGGTTTCGGAAGCAAAAAGCGCATTTTGCCGGTCCCCCCAGCGGGGCGCAAGCTAACAGCATGCCATCAGTGGGTCGAGCGGTGTCCTAGTGCTGGTTGGGAGTCGGAATTTCGTGCTTTGGCGACTGGGCCTGCTCGCCCTCCAGCTTTCGAATGTCCGCTTCGCCGCTGTCGATGACCTGCTGCAGCACCTCGATCATCCGCGGGTCGTGCGCCAGCGCCATGACCTTGCGAATCTGTTCGACCCGTGCACGCATGTGGGCGATCACTTCGTCGTTCATCGCATGGCCCACTAGTCCGCCGTCACGCGTCGGAAAAGCCCGCCGGGCTTTCTCTTGATGTTCGTCAGCTTCGGCTCAGCGGTCGCCGCGGTCGGATCTTGCTAGGCGGCTTCCGACTCATTCTGTTCGACCAGTCTTTCCGGAAGCCCGGCATCGGGGTCGACCGGAGCCGCCGTCCCAGCCGCGGCCTCGCGCTCACGCTTGTCGAAGAACGCCGCCCGCTTGAGCCGGGTCTTGAGCGACACCGACGGATTGTCCGGAGTCGGACCGCGATAGGCGCGTTCGACCCAGCTCTCGCCTTCACGGCGGCCGTCCTGCCGCTCGACGGAGGGAGAGGACTTGTTCCAGTCGAAAGCGGATTTGTCGCTCTCCTCCGGTTCGTGCTGGAACATCGGCTCGTCGAACAAGGGATCGCGCGGCTCGGCGGCAACAGCCTCTTCGTCCCACTCGTCAGGTTCGTACCGCTTCCGGCGCGTCAGCGCGAAGGCGCCGGCGCCGAGCGCCAGCAGAACGATGGCTCCGCCGCCGATCTCCGCCGTCCGCTCGTCGACCGGCCCGATCATCGGCTTCGTCTTCGCCGGTTGCGCCGGCGCAGGCGCCGGTCTTCCGGTCTCTGCCGGGCTTTGGGACAGGTCGACGATCGGCTTGACCTTCGCCTGGACTGGGGAAAGCGCCAAGGCCGCGGCAATCGCGGTGGCGCCGGCTCGTGCACTAAGCATCTTGATTTTCGTCATCATGACGGAACAACGGTCCTGAACGCTGTCCGGTGGCGGAATTATCGGCGAGCAGGGCCGGTCGATGGACAGGCCGACGCCGCGGTTCATCGGTCTGAAATGTTCCGTCGTCCCGCCGCAACGCTGCGTGCATCCGCCGCTAGCAAAGGCGGCCCGCCCTTCGGGATGGACCGCCTCTGTCGCTGGGTCAACGTTTTGAAGGCTCAGCCCCCTGGCGCAATCACCCGTATCACCGCATAGGTGTGCGGGTCGACGACATAGGTATAACCATCGGCCGTCACATATTTGTAGCTGGGTTCCAGATGGTGTTGCGTGACCACCGTCTGCGGAATCGTGCTGAACGGCGCATAATAAGTATAGTTCGGACCGAACACCGTGCCGACGGCGACCTCGGCCGCCTGCTTCCTCGTCAGCCGGTTCCAGGCGACGCACTGGCCGTTGCGCCAACCGCTGCAAGCGATCGTGTTCGAATAGTGGCGAGCCTCCGCCGGTAGAGCGCTGATCGCAACAGCCGCTGCGCCGAGCGCGAGAAATGCCTTAATCATGGAAAGCCTCCTTCCGCGCAGACAACGGGCGGGTTTCGCCGACAGTTGCGAAAGTGAAGGGGATTTAACTTACGGAACCGACACGAAAACTTTCCCGCAAGAGCGCCTAGCTCTGGGTCGGAATCGTAACGGGGTCGTCGTTGAAGGCCTGGATTAGGGTGATCGGACCGCGAACGATCTTTTGCCAACGGAGGTCGCCGCCGCCATCGATCATCCAGTCGCCGGCGAGCCCACAAAACAGCCAGAGGAATATCATTACAACCACAAAGAGCTTCATCTCGCCCTCCGCTCGAATGCGAAGGAATCACGGTTCGGGCGTAGAGTCAAAGTGAAGATTGGGCTCGAAGCCGAATTCATCCCTTTGGCGCTCTGTTGCGATCAGCCGGCGTCGCTCGAGGCCTGTTTCCCGTCCAGCGCATCGAAGGAAAAGCCCGGCCTCGGTGTCGCTGCGCGAGCGGGCGGCAGCTTCACCGTGACCGAGCTCCTCGATTCATGCTCGCGGCGCGCATGGCACCCGGTGGAGGCGAGTGCCATCGCGAGCAGCGGCACGATCAATTTTCTGAAGGGCATTCGGGCTTTGCGATCGGTTCGAAAGCGTTCAAGCCTCTGCTCCGGTTGGCCACGGCCAATAGCCGCACGGCCGCCGCACGGTCTTCAGCCGTCGGTTCCGGCTGGTTCGCCCTGAATAATCTCATAGCGGTGCTCCCCATCTAGCCACCGCTCCACGCCAGCATCTGAGCTACGGGACAAATGTTGACGAAATCCAAAGACTTGCTTGCGACCGAATTAACCCTGTTCGCTTGGTCGGCGGCAAATTCCCGGCCACCGTTCGTCGACCGAATTGCGCTCGACGAATCTGCGAAGGGCTCTGGTCGAGGATTGCGCCGCGTCCACCGAACGGTGCGAGGACGCGGCGCCGACGCAGCGCATTCTCCTTCCCGGTCCAGCCCCGGGCCGTTTCCTTTTGGAGGTTTCGACATGCGCATTGTCCCCACCCTGCTCGCCGCGGGCCTCGTGTTTTCGGCCAGTTCTGCATTCGCTGCCGCGAAGTCGAAGGATGCGAAGCAGCCGGAAGCGCCGAGCGCGGCCGCGTCGCAATCCGCCGCCGACGCTCAGCGCAAATATTGCATCGAAGAGGAATCCTATACCGGAAGCAGGCTCTACAACCGCCAATGCCTGACCAAAGCAGAATGGGCGAAGCATGGCGTAGACGTCGACGATCAGTCGAAGCCCGACTGACCGCAGGGGGGCGGCCGCCCTTCCCCGGTGCGGCCGCCTTGCCTCTGCTCTGGGCAAAGCTGCGCATTTCGCGCAGGTTGTCGGCGATGCCCTCCGAAGCGCTTGCGACCGCATCCCGCCAGTCGATGGCGATCGCGGCATTTTCGACCATCGTAGAATGGTACGATTTCACGCTCTATCTCTATTTCGCCACCGTCCTCTCGCGGGTCTTCTATGGCGGCGGCGGCAACTCCCTCCTTCTGACACTTGGCGGCTTTGCCATCGCCTATTTGATGCGGCCGCTCGGCGCCTTGTTCTTCAGCCACATCGGCGATCGCAGCGGGCGAAGGCGGATGATGCTGATGTCCGTGGCGATGATGACGGCAGCGATGCTGGTTACCGCTCTGCTTCCCACACGAGCCGCCGCCGGACCGATCGCGGGCTGGCTGCTTCTCCTGCTCCGCTGTGTAATGGGTTTCTCGGTCGGCGGCGAATATACGGGTGTCGTCGCTTACCTCCTCGAAGGAGCGTCGCTCAACCGCCGAGGGCTGATCACTTCGTCCGCGTCCGCGGCGAGCGAAGTCGGCGCTTTGCTTGCCGTCGGGATTTCGGCCGCGACGGTCAGCCTGACCAGCCCTTCGCAGCTCGATAGCTGGGGCTGGCGCATTCCGTTCTTCGTCGGCGCGGCGCTTGCCGCAAGCGTCTGGATCGCCCGCTCGACGATGGAAGAGTCGCCCGAGTTCCTCCGCCAGCAGGAGCAAGGCACCGTTCCCGCGAAGCCACTGTCCTATGCGCTGCGGCACCACCGCGCCGGGATTGCGCGAGGATTCTCCATCTCGGCGCTCGGCTCGATCACTTATTATGTCGGAATCACCTACGTTCCTGCTTTCCTCACCTCGGCCGGTGCGCTCACCGAAGGGACCGCGCTGTGGCTTTCGACCATTGCCGCGGTTGCCGTGATCCTCGTCACGCCGATCGTCGGCTGGTGGTCAGATCGCGCCGGCCGCCGCCCCGTCCTGCTGGCGCTCTGCGCAGGCAGCGCGATCCTGCCGATGACGATGTTCGCGCTGATGGCCAGCGGATCGCAGGCCAGAGCATTGCTCGGCGCGGTGATCCTTGCCGCGGTCGCGGGCGGGGTCAGTGCAGTGGGCGCCGTTGCGACGGCAGAGCAATTCCGAGGTGAGGGCCGAATTACCGGCCTCGCCCTCGGCGCGACCATGGCGACCGCGATTTTCGGCGGGCTCACTCCGTGGGCAGCACAATGGCTGGTCGAGCGAACCGGATGGTCGATGGCGCCGGGAGCGATGATCGCTCTTGTCGCGGTTTGCGTGCTCCCGGTGTTCCTGTGGATGCGCGAGACCGCGCCGTCGGCTCAGTCGCGTTCGACCGCGCCGCGACCGATGCCGTAATGTAGCAGGCCAGCCTCGGCTACCTCGGCCGGATCGTAGACGTTACGAAGGTCGACCAGGGCCTTGCCGCGGAGCAAGTCCGCAACCTTGTCGAGATCGAGCGCGCGGAACTCGTCCCACTCGGTGACGATCACCAGAACGTCGGCTCCGGCGGCTGCCGCATAAGCATTTGATGCGAACTCGATCCCGCTGAAAACCTTCTCGGCCTGCTCGCGAGCAACCGGATCGAACGCGCTGACCTCTGCCCCTCGCTCGACCAGCGCATTGACGAGCGGGATGGACGGCGCATCGCGCATGTCGTCCGTATTCGGCTTGAACGCGAGGCCCAGCACCGCGACTTTCTTGCCCTTCAAGTCGCCGCCAACGGCACGCTCGACCCGCTCCACCATTCCGGCTTTGCGGTCGTCATTCACTTTCACGGTCGTTCGGACGATCCGCTGATCGACCCCGAACTTGTCGGCGGTCTGCAGCAGCGCGAGCGTGTCCTTCGGGAAGCAGCTTCCACCATAGCCAGGGCCGGCATGAAGAAACTTGGGCCCGATCCGATTGTCGAGCCCGATGCCGCGCGCAACGTCCTGGACGTCGGCATCGACTGCCTCGCACAGGTCGGCGATCTCATTGATGAAGCTGATCTTCACCGCGAGGAAGGCGTTTGCGGCATATTTGGTGAGCTCGGCCGTGCGCCGCCCGGTGATCAGGATGGGCGCGCGGTTGAGAAATAACGGCCGGTAAATCTCGCGAAGCGCGTGTTGCGCCCGGTCATCCTCCGCACCGACGACAATGCGGTCGGGGTGCTTGAAGTCGGCAATCGCCGCACCTTCCCGCAGGAACTCGGGATTCGAAGCGACCGAAACATCGGTCACGCCTTCTTCGCGAAGAATCTCCTCGATGCGGTCGCCGGTGCCGACCGGGACCGTCGACTTGGTCACGACGACCGTCCCTGGCCTGATCACCTTGGCGAGTTCTCGGACTGCTTCGAAGACGAAGGTGAGGTCCGCATGTCCATCGCCGCGCCTCGCCGGCGTGCCGACCGCGATGAACACCGCTTCGGCGCTTTCGACCGCGCTTGGAAGGTCGGTCGTGAACGACAGGCGCTCACGCTCCGCGTTCGACTTGACCAATGCCTCCAGCCCCGGCTCCCAGATCGGCATCACGCCGGCGTTCAGCCCGTCGATCTTGCCCGAATCCTTGTCGACGCAAGTCACGCGGTGACCGAAGTCCGCAAAGCAGGCGCCCGAAACGAGCCCCACATAACCGGTTCCGATCATCGCGATGCGCATGCTCAATCCTGACTGCTGAAAGTTCGGGCGCTCTTAGCCGTCCATCGCCAAGCGAAACAAGGCGCTTAAGCGTCTAGTTTTCGCCGCAAAATGCCTATATTGGCGCGGGCCTTCCGATGAACGTCACAACTCTCCCCAAGCCCCCGCGCGTCGGGCTGGTCTCACTCGGCTGTCCCAAGGCCCTGGTCGACAGCGAGCGCATCATGACCAAGCTGCGCGCCGACGGTTACGACATGTCGCCCGATTACGCGGGCGCGGACGTGGTGCTGGTCAACACCTGCGGCTTCCTCGATTCCGCGAAGGAGGAAAGCCTCGAAGCGATCGGCGAAGCCATCGCCGAGAATGGCCGTGTGGTCGTCACCGGCTGTATGGGCAAGGAAGCCGACGTGATCCGGAACCGCTTCCCGGATGTCCTCGCGGTCACCGGCCCGCAGCAGTACGAAGAGGTCGTAGCAGCGGTTCACGATGCCGCGCCGCCGGTTCCCTCGCCCTTCATCGACTTGGTGCCGGAGGCGGGCCTCAAGCTGACGCCGCGGCACTACAGCTATTTGAAGATCTCCGAGGGCTGCAATCACCGGTGCGCCTTCTGCATCATCCCGCACCTTCGCGGCGACCTGGTCAGCCGCCGTCCCGACGCCATCCTGCGCGAGGCCGAGAAGCTCGTCGCCGCGGGCACCAAAGAGCTGCTGGTCATCAGTCAGGACACGTCCGCCTACGGCGTCGACATCCGGCACCAGCCGCGCGAGTGGAAAGGCGAGGAAGTCCGCGCCCACATGACCGACTTGGCGCGCGAGCTCGGGAAGCTCGGTGCCTGGGTGCGGTTACACTACGTCTATCCCTATCCGCACGTAAACGACGTTATCCCGCTAATGTCTGAAGGGCTGGTGCTACCCTACCTCGATATCCCCTTCCAGCACGCTAGCCCCAACGTGCTCCGCCGGATGCGCCGCCCCGCCAACGATGCAAAGGTGCTGGAGCGAATCCGCAATTGGCGCGCGAAAGTGCAAGAGCTCGCGATCCGTTCGAGCTTCGTCGTCGGCTTTCCAGGCGAGACCGAAGAGGATTTTGCTTACCTTCTCGCCTGGCTTGAAGAGGCGCAGCTCGACCGCGTCGGCGCTTTCAAGTTCGAACCTGTCGAAGGTGCTCCGGCGACCTCGATGGATGATCAGGTTCCGGAAGATCTGAAGCAGGAACGCTATGAGGCGGTAATGGCCTTGTCCGCGCGCATCTCAGCCGAGAAGCTCGCAGCCAAGATTGGTTCGACGATCGACGTTCTCATCGATGCGGTCGACGAAGAGACTGGCGGCGCGACCGGACGGTCCAAGGCCGATGCTCCGGAGATCGACGGCGAGGTCCAGCTTCGTGACGCGGGCGGCCTAAAGCCGGGAGATATCGTAAGCGCGCGCGTTGAAGATTCCGACGAACACGATCTTTACGGCGTGCCGGTCTGATCAGCCCGCTAACAACAATAAATCAAGCGGTTAACAACAATAGACCAACGGCGAACTGGTCGTCGTTTGCGGTGAACCGCCGCGCGGATCACACCGTTATGGAGTAATGCTTCTCGAAATCCGAGGAGTTGGCCATGCGTCGATCGATTGCGTCTGCCGTCCTGTCAATCTCGCTGATTGCAAGCTCAACGGCTGCCTCCGCCTCAACCACCGCACCGCCGTCCGCACCGCCCGCTTGGGCAGCGCTCAGCATGCTTACTCCGAGCGGAGCCATCGCGCTTCAAGGGGCTGCGGTCGCCGCTGCTCAAACTGAAGCACCTCCGCCTCCGCCGCCCCCGCCTCCGCAATCGACCGGCTTCACGACGCCGCCAATTCCGGTCATTGCCGTGTGGCTTGCGGTAATTGCAGTGGACATCTGGATTCTGACGAAGAACCACCACCACCACAATTTCCCGAACAGCCCGGCCTGAAACCTTTCAGGCCGACCGTTCGCTCTCGCCTATCGCGCGGGCTCGCGGATCCATGAGACTCTTCCACAGTGGCGGAATCAGCGCGGTCAGGAGCGCGGCGGCGTAGCCGGACGGCAACCGCGCATCCCCTGAGAGCGGCTGGAGTCCTTCATAAGATTGAGTCATCGCCAGGTGATGATGGCTGTGACGGCCCATGTTGAACAATGCCGCATTGTTCATTCGCCTGGCGCTGTTCCAGCTATGCCGGGGGGTAAGCCGTTCCGGGCGACCATCTGGAAGAATGCGTCGTCTAAGTCCGTAATGAGCAACATAATTGAAGGCTTCCAGCAAGGCGACCGCGATCGCTGCCACAACGACGAGGAACACAAGCGCGCGCAGGCTGATAAGCGCGACCATGAGCGAGAACAGGGCTTCGATCGCGACGTAGCCGACCATTCGATTCCCTAGACCGAAAACTGGATGGCCCGTCCTTCGCCGTCGTCGCGCCTCGAACGTCCACGCTTCCTCGAACTGGCCGACAATTGTGCGCACCAGGAATGCGTAAAGCCCTTCGCCGAGGCGCGCGGTCGCGGGGTCCTCCGCCGTCGCCGCACGCCGGTGGTGGCCGTAAACATGGGCAATCCGGAAGTGCATGTAGAAGACACTTCCCAGCAGCGCGAGGCCGAGCGCGCGTTCGCGCGGCCGCGGGCTGTGAATCATCTCGTGCGCCGCCAGGAATCCGAAGACTCCCGTGGTCACGCCGGCGGACAGAGTCAGACCGATCATTTCCAGCAAAGTCGTTGTCGGACGTGCGACAAGCGCGGCAGCGACTGAGTTCGCGGCGAGCTGAAGGACAATATAAACCCGCGGCAGCCAGCGCGCGATCGGCGCTCCCGACGACCCCGCCTTGTCCTTACCCAAGGCGACATCAAGACCGGCCACGCACAGGGGCGTGGCGCCAGCGGCGAGGAACGTCCAGCCGCCGCCGAGCCATTCGCCGAGGGCAAACAAGGCCAGGAAGAAGAAGGGTGTCAGGTATCGAAGCGGCGTCATCGGTTCGCCGAGATTCTGTTCCTCTCAGATGCCGAAACGTTCACTCGATCAGTTCTGGTTCCTCAATCATCGACTCTGTTGCGAGCGTCAGCTGCGCTGCGGGAGGGCGTAGGCGATCAGGCTGTCGCCCATCGGCGTTTCCATGAAATGGTGGCCGCCTGCGAAGATCACGAGATATTCGCGCCCATTCTGCTGATAGATCATCGGCGTCGCCTGTCCCCCCGCGGGAAGCGGCACCGACCACAGCACCTTGCCTGTCCGCTCGTCGATCGCGCGGAGGAGATCGTCGGTCGCCGCTGCGATGAAGATCAATCCGCTAGCCGTCGTGACGGCGCCGCCGTTGTTCGGCGTGCCGATCTTGAACGGCAAGTAAGTCGGCAGCTTGAACGGACCGTTCTTCCGGGCAGTGCCGAGCGGACGATCCCAAAGGGTCTTGCCGGTCGCGATGTCGATCGCGCGGATCCCGCCGTAGGGCGGGCGCTTGCACATCAGCTTGGTGAACGGCATCCGCCACCCCGCATTGACGTTGACCGCATAAGGCACGCCCCATTGCGGGTCGATCTGATGCGGCTTGCTCGGCGGAGTGGTGGTCGCGAAGCGCGGCACGATCCCTGCCTTGTTCGCCTCCGAACGCGTGACCAGCTTCACGTAGTTGGGCATGTCGTTGTAGTTGGCGATGACGATCCCCCGGACAGGATCGATGGACAGGCTGCCCCAGTCGCTACCGCCGTTATAGCCGGGATATTCGACGCTGAACTTGTCCACGCTCGGCGGCGTGTAGAAGCCGCGATAGTCCGCCTGATGATATTGAATGCGGCAGATCATCTGGTCGATCGGCGACATCCCCCACATGTCGGATTCGAGAAGGTTCGGCTTCCGCAGCGTGTTCCACAGCGACACGATCTGCGTCGGCGAGCGAAGGTTGGCTTCGGCGCCTCCACCCGGGGCTTTCATCGTTCCAATCGGCGCGAGCGGCTTACCGGTTGCGCGATCGAGGATATAGAGATCGCCTTGCTTAGAGGCGACGAGAAGTGCCGGCGCTCCGCGATAGTCGATCAGGCTCGGCTGGCTTCCGATATCATAGTCCCACACGTCCATCTTGATGGTCTGGAAGGTCCAGCGCGGCTTGCCGGTGGTAACGTCCAGCGCGACGATCGAGCTCGAATATGCATTCTCCTTGGGCGTCCGCCCTGCGGAAATGTAATCGTCCGCCACATTGCCTATCGGAACGTAGGCCAGCCCCAGCTTCTCGTCGCCTGCGCTGATCGACCAGCTGTTCGGCGTTCCACGCGCCCAGGTTTGTCCCTTGGGCGGATAGCCGCTCCAGTCGGGATGCTGCATGTCCCACGCCCAGGCCAGCTTGCCGGTTTTGGCGTCGAACCCCTGGATCACGCCGGACGGCGCGCAGCGGCATTGCCCGTCGAGCACCTGATGACCGACCACAATGATTCCCTTGATCACGGGCGGGGGTGAATTGATCCCGACCGAACCGGGCGGGGTCCAGCCCATGCCGATCTTCGTGTCCTGCTGGCCGCTGCCGTTGAACTCCGTGCAGGGTTTCCCGGTCAGCGAATCGACTTCGATCAGCCGCGAATCCATCGTCCCTTCGATGATCCGGCCGGCGCACGGCATGTTCGGAGCGGCGCCCGGAACTGCGTAAAAGGAAACGCCGCGGCAGGCGGTGGTGTACGGAATCCACTTGTCCGGGACCCGCGGGTCGACCCGCCACATTGGCTTGCCAGTCGCCGAATCGAGCGCGACGATGACGTTCTTCGCGGTGCAGGTGTAGAGAAGGTTGCCGACCTTGAGCGGCGTATTTTCCGTGCCGTAAAGCTTTACATAGTCCGGGTCGTTCGGCTGGCCGTCGAGGTGGACTTCCCATAGCTTGCGGAGCTTTCCGACATTGCCGGGAGCAATCTCGGTCAGCGGCGTGAAACGCCACGCGGCATTGGTGCCGCCATAAGCGCTCCAGTCGGCGCCGGTCGCAACGCCGGACGGATCGGTGAAGCCGGGCGAGCTTTGTGGCGGCAATTGCGCGGCGATGGTCCCACCGGTAGTTCCAAGGATCGCGAAGCTCGCCGCGACGAAGATGATTCCGAGAGCGGCTCCGCTCCAAGCAAGACCCCAGCGTCGCCCCTCCGCCGGCGTCAGCGTGGGCATCACCAGAAGAGTCCAGATAAGGATGACGAGCGGGGCGACCAGCCACGGCACCATCGCCCAGGCGTTGCCCCGCGATTCCGCGAAGCCCCAGATGGCCGAGAGGATGAACAGGCCAATATAGATCCACCCCCCAAGCAGTCGCCCGCGGAACAGGAACCACGCCGACGCAAGGAGCAGAATGCCCGCGATCAAATAGTAGATGGACCCGCCGAGCGCGGCGAGCCAGACTCCACCGACCGTCAACACGATCCCGATGATCGCCATCACGATTGCAAGAAGGATTGCACCGATGCCGGCTCTCATGGGGTCTCTCCTGTCGCGTCGCGGTAGGTCAACGGGCCGCTTACGCCGCGCGTTCCATGAAATTATCCTGGGTCAAAAGCGCAGACTTCCGCCGATTTCATTGACGCCACGGCTTTACTGCTGATTCGCCGCGACTAAGCTGGAGCAATGCTTCGAACCTCAATCGCGCTCATCGCGCTCGCCGCCGCCTCCCCCGCTTTCGCGCAGCCGCTGACCCCAGCCGAAGCTGCCCAGATCGATCAACTCGTCGCCAAAACGCTTTCGGACACCGGCGTTCCGTCGGCCGAGATCGCGATCGTCCGCGACGGTAAGCTGGTCCTCAACAAGGCTTACGGCAAGGCGAACGAGGGGCTGCCTGCCAATCCCTCCCTGCCCTACCAGATCGCGTCGAACTCAAAGCAGTTCACCGCGATGGCCCTGCTCCTGCTCGAGGACGAGGGGAAGCTGAGCCTGGACGATCATGTCTCCAAATACATTCCGGGCATTACCGAAGGCGACAAGATCACCATCCGCGAGCTTCTCAGCCACGAATCCGGCCTGCAGGACTTCTGGCCGCAGGATTATTCCTTCGTCGACATGGAACAGCCGACGACGCCGCAGCACATCGTCGACAAATGGGCGAAGAAGCCGCTCGATTTCGCTCCGGGTACGCGCTGGCAATATAGCAACACCGGCTACGTCGTCGCCGGCATGATCGCCGAGAAGGTCAGCGGCGAGCCTTTGCTCACCTACCTTCACCGCAAGATTTTCGATCCGCTGGGAATGACCAGCGTTCGCAACCAGGACGACACCAACACGCCTGCATTCCCGGCGGGGTACAAGCGCAATGCGTTGGGACCGGTTCGGGTCGCGAAGCAGCCTGGACGCGGCTGGCTCTACGCGGCGGGAGAGCTGTCGATGAATGCCGCGGACCTAGCGAAATGGGATATTGCGCGGATGAATCGCGCGCTCATCCCCGCCGGCGACTGGGTGGAGCAGGAAACGCCCGTACTGAGGAGCGACGGCCGCACGAACGGTTACGGCCTTGGCGTTTACAACATCTACCAGCGCGAACGGCACGTGATCGATCACGGCGGCGAGGCGGTCGGCTTCCTCACGCAGAACACCCTCTACCCCGACACGAAGGATGCGATCATCGTCTTCACCAACTCCGACTTCAGCGGCGCAACGGGCACGTTGACCGAAGGCATCGAGAAAATCGTCTTGAACTCGCCCGAGCCGGCGCTGGCAAACGAGACCGATCGAGTGGCGGACGTCGGCGCGGTCTATGACTCGCTAGTGACGGGCACTGTCGACCCGGCTAAGTTCACGCCGAACCTCAATTATTATTTCAACCCGACCACGCTCGGGGATTATCGCTCGAGCCTCGCGCCGCTTGGAAAGCCGACCTCGTTCGAGAGCCGCGGGGCGCCGCGACTTCGCGGCGGCTTCGTCAACCGCAACTTCACCATCCATTATGCGGGCGGGAAGGACCTGACGCTGGTGACCTATGCCGAGCCGGGCGCGAACGGACGTTGGGAGCAGTTTATGATTATGCCGGAGTGACCGGCTCGTCGTCGCTTTTCGCGCCGAACACTTTTGCCAGCGCTTCGTACCGCTCCGCCAGCTCCGTGTGAATTGCGGCAACCCGCCAATTGCGGGCCCTGTCGCCCAAAGCCCGCTCCGCCTGCTCGCGGTCGGCGAAATAGCGCGCATGGGCTTCGTCGGTCATCGGTCGCTGCAACGAAGATTTGCCTCTCGGGTTCCGATGCGTCTCGGCGACCTCAGGCAACCGTTTGTCGACCAGGCGACTCCGCCGTCATCTGCCGTTCACACGAGGCGGCCATTGATTGCTTCCGACAGGGGCGGATCGAGACGCGGAGACCGCACGTGGACATGAACTATCTGTTCCTTCGTCAGCAGATCGAAAGAAGCCGGGCAGAGACAGCGACCTCGGACGTCGCGCGAAGGATCCACGAGCAAATGGCCGATGAATATGAGAGGCTCATCGCCGACGCGACGAGCGGCCGCGCCACCTTCGCTCATTCGCAGCAAGATTCGGCAGGTCCCGCGCAAACTTGACTTGCGGCCGATCTGACCGTCCAGCTTCCAATCATTTGATGAGGAGCTGGACCGTTGCGCCTTGCAGTGATCGGCCTCGGCCGAATGGGAGCAAACATCGCCCGCCGCCTGATGCGCGGCGGACATGAGGTCGTCGGTTTCGATCGCGATGCTGAAAGCATCGGCAAACTGGTCGAAGAAGGCGCAACCGGCGCTGCTTCGCTGGAAGAGTTGGTCGCAAAGCTCGAGCCTCCGCGGATATTCTGGGTGATGCTGCCTGCCGGCGAACCGACTGAGGAAACTGTCGCGGCGCTCGCGGCGGCCTCGCAGGCCGGCGACATAATCATCGACGGCGGCAACACCTTCTACAAGGACGATATCCGGCGGGCGGGCGAATGCCTGACGAAAGCTGTTCACTACGTCGACGTCGGGACGTCGGGCGGCATTTGGGGCCTCGAACGCGGCTATTGCCTGATGATCGGCGGCGACAAGGCGGTCGTCGACATGCTCGACCCGATCTTCGATACGCTCGCGCCGGGATACGGCTCCATCTCACGCACCCCCGGCCGCGACGGCCGGGATGACAGGGCCGAGCGCGGGTACATTCACGCCGGCCCCGCGGGCGCCGGGCATTTCGTGAAGATGGTGCACAACGGGATCGAGTACGGGCTGATGCAGGCCTATGCGGAAGGCTTCGACGTACTGAAAGGACGGGGCTCCGAGCGTCTTCCGGAAGATCAGCGCTTTGACATCAATCTCCCCGACGTCGCCGAAGTGTGGCGGAGAGGTTCGGTCATATCCTCGTGGCTCCTCGACCTCTGCGCCATCGAGCTGGCGGGAGACCCTGCCCTGGATCAGTTCGCCGGGCACGTCGCCGACAGCGGCGAAGGCCAGTGGACCGTCGACGCCGCGATGGAAGAGGCGGTTCCCGCCAACGTCCTCACCACCGCGCTGTTCGCCCGCTATCGAAGCCGGATGGACGAGAGCTTCGCCGACAAGCTTCTTTCCGCGATGCGATTCGGCTTCGGCGGCCACGTCGAGAAGCCGCAATGAGCGATCGGTACACCGGCGGTTGTCTTTGCGGCGACGTTCGGATCGTCGCGACGGGTCAGCCGTACCGGGTCGGCATTTGTCATTGCCTCGACTGCCGCAAACATCACGGCGCGCTCTTTCACGCGTCCGCCATTTTTCCTCGGGATGCGGTGACCACAGAGGGCGAGACACGCGAGTTCAAGGGACGTCATTTCTGCCCGCGCTGCGGCTCGTCCGTGTTCGGACGAAGCGGAGACGAGATCGAAGTGAGCTTGGGCTCGTTGGATTCCGTTGACCAGTTCAAGCCGACCTACGAGCTCTGGACTATCCGGCGCGAATCCTGGCTGCCTCCGTTTCCGCTAACGAGGCGGTACGAGCGGGATCGCGAGGGGAGCGGTCGGCACGAAGGCTAGTTCGCCTTCGCGTCAATGGATTTCGCCGCTAGAGCGCCCGCATGACCGACTTCGCTTCGCTCCTGATCCCCGATCGCGGCCAGAAGGGCCGGCCGATCCATCTTATCGACAAGAACAGCTTCGAAGCCTGGCTGAAAAAGCGGCCGGCCGAAGACCGCGCGCTGCTAGCCGCTCACCGATTCGACGGGAAGACGCAGCACGCCTTCGCCATCCTTCCGCGCGGCGCGGACTTCGAGGTCGTCGGAGCGGTCAAGGATTCGAAGAATCTCTCGCCCTGGTGTCTCGCGGCAGTGGCTGAAAGACTGCCCGAGGGGACCTATAAGCTCGCCGATGCCGATCCTGATCTGGCGGGCCTTGGGTGGCTACTCGCTCAACACCGGTTCGACGCTTATCGGTCGAAGTCGAAGGATGATCGCGGTCCGCGTGTCCTGTTGAGTCAGGAACCGGCGAAGATCCGGCAGATTGTGCAGCTTGCCGAGGCCACGGCGCTGGTTCGCGATCTCGTCGACACGCCTGCAGCCGACCTCGGCCCCGCCGAGTTGGAAAAAGCAACCGCGGATCTCGCCAATCGGTCCGGAGCGCAGCTTCGGGTGACCAGCGGCGATGAACTCGCGGAAGGCTATCCGCTGATCGCTACGGTCGGTGGCGCTGCCACATCCGAACGTGCGCCGCGGCTCATCGAGCTTGAGTGGGGGAAGCCCGACGACCCGCGTATCGCAATCATCGGCAAGGGCGTCTGCTTCGACAGCGGCGGCCTCGATCTCAAGCCCGCCGCCTGGATGCGGATCATGAAGAAGGACATGGGCGGGGCAGCACACGTGCTCGCGCTTGCCGGTCTGATCATCGAAGCCAAGCTTCCTGTCCGGCTGCATATGCTCATTGCCGCGGTCGAGAACGCAGTTTCCGGCGCGGCTTATCGTCCCGGCGATGTCGTGAAGTCGCGGAAGGGCTTGTTCGTCGAGGTCGACAATACGGATGCGGAAGGAAGGCTGATCCTCGCCGATGCGCTCGCAAAGGCGGCAGAGGACGAGCCCGAGCTTATCGTCGACTTCGCGACCCTGACCGGCGCCGCCAGGACGGCACTCGGACCGGACCTGCCCGCGACATTCGTCAACCGCGACGATTTTGCGAGTCAGCTCGAGAAGGCTGCGCGCGAAGTCGACGACCCCATCTGGCGCTTGCCCTTGTGGGAACCCTACGACGAGCATCTGAAGAGCGACATCGCCGACATGTCCAACACGTCGGGCAACGCCATGGCCGGGGCGATCTACGCCGCCTTGTTCCTCCAACGGTTCGTCCCGGGCGATATTCCGTGGGCACATATCGACACTTGGGCCTGGCGCGATCCGGGGAAGCCAGGGCGTCCGAAGGGCGGCGATGCCCTCGGCCTCCGCGCCGTTTTTGCGGCGCTGGAGGCCCGCTATTCGCGCGGCTGAACGGCCAAGCCGCCGAAAATCCGGCTATTTCGGGTCAAGAGCCTGCAACATTTCGCCGGTTTACCGGTTTATGAAGCTGCTACGCGACACGAGCACGGAGAGTGGCGGCAATGGGCGAAGTATCGCTTACGGGGTGGATGAAGGCGTTGATCGCCTATGTCCGCTCGGGCGAGCCCGACCTCACCAACCGGCAGATGGCCTTGCTGATGTTGGTCTATCTCACCCCCGGACCGCACACGGTGAGGGGTCTTGCGAGGGTCCTTGGAGTTTCGAAGCCGGTGGTCACTCGTGCCTTGAATACGCTCGGCGCGCTCGGCTATCTGCGCCGCGAACGAGACCAGGACGACCGGCGCAACGTGTTCGTCGTCCGCACCAGCAGCGGGGCAGATTTTCTTGAAGGGTTCAAGCGCAACCTCCGCGAGAGCGACGGGAGCTCCGCGGCCCACCGGCCAATCATCGGCCAAGCGCCGGCCTACGCCCACCAACGCTGAGGACTTCGCTCTCGCCGGTCCATCCGACCCGCCGGATCCTGCATTCAACGCCTACCGGAGAGATCTCGCCGACGTTGCGCTCGCCGGGAAGGTAATCGCGTCCCATTATGCGGAGCCCGTCGAGCGCACCCTTGCGCGAGCCGCAGCGCTTCGGGGTGGCCGATCCACTGATGCCCCAATAGTTGCCGAGCTGCAGCAGGGCGATCGCTTCCTCATGCTCGACGATAGCCTTGGCTGGGCCTGGGGCTACGCCGGCGAAGACCAGCGCGTGGGCTATGTGCCGACCGAAACCCTAGCTGACGACCGAGCGTAACCAGACGAGGGTGTAGAGACTGCTTGCAACAAGAAGGACCAGCAAGACGATCAGCGCCCAATCCCGCGCGGGCCATCTCGGGCGACGCGCTGGAAAGAGCATCCACGCTGCCAACGCCGAAAGGATCAGGGTTCCGAACGCGTCGTTGCGTTTGAAGCTGACGATGATTGTCCGGACATGCTCGGTCCCCTGAGCGACAGAATCACCGTGCGGACTCATCCAGAGCCCGATTCCCCAGGTCAGGACAGCGGCGGTGAGAAGCAGCGCCCATGAACATCCGGCCGCGCCCGATGCCGCGGTTCCTCACATTTGCCCTCGCTGACGGCGGAGCGCGTACCATTTGGCGACGTTCGCATTCTGCTCGGCAAGCGTCTCGGCGAATACGTGGCCACCGGTTCCGTCGGCGACGAAGTAGAGCGCCTTGGTTTGAGCAGGGTGGAGGACCGCCTCGATGCTGGCCTTCCCCGGATTCGCGATCGGACCCTCGGGCAAGCCCGGCCGCACGTAGGTATTATAGTCGTTGCTCGCGTGAAGCTCGGATTTCGTGATCCGGCGCCCGAGCGGCTTTCCCTTGGTCACGGGATAGATAACGGTCGGATCGGCATCCAGCTTCATGCCGATCTTCAGTCGATTGCAATAAACCCCGGCGACGATCGGCCGCTCCGCGGGTTTCGCCGTTTCCTTCTCGACGATCGATGCGAGGGTGATCGCCTGTGTCGGCGTTGCGACCGGACAATCCCTGCTTCGCTTCGCCCAAAGTTGTGCGATGGTCCTGGTCATCGCCGCTTGCATCTGCTTCACGAGCGCGGCGCGGGAATCGCCTCGTTCGAAGCCATAGCTGTCGGGCAGCAGAGACCCTTCGGCAATCGATGGCGTCGGTCCCGAAAGATAAGGGCTTGCGGCCAGCTTCTCCTCGACGATGATCGAAGGCATGCCTTCGGTAACCGTAACCAGCCGCAGCAACGGCTTGCCATGCTGAAGAAGATCGAGAACCGAAGAGCCGCTCATTCCTTTGGGGATCTCGAACTCGCCCGCCTGAATCGGATCGTTCGACCCGAACAGCCGCGCCATCACATAATAAGTGCGCGCGGAACCGGGAATCGCGCCCTCTTTCGCGAGCTGGCGCGAGACCGAGCGGATGGTCGATCCCTCCTTGATGATGACGTCGTGAGGTCCCGTCTTTGATCCGGGCGCCCACCAGAAGGCGTAGATGACGACGAGCGCGGCAACGACCAGCGCCGCCGCGCCGATCAGCAGCAGCCGCTTCACACCGCCTTCATGATCAGGCTGGCGTTCGTCCCGCCGAACCCGAAGCTGTTGCTGAGTGCGGCGCGGACCGGCCGCTTCTTCGCCTTGTGCGGGACAAGATCGACGCCTTCGGTGCCTTCGTCGGGATCGTCGAGATTGAGCGTCGGAGGGACGATCTGGTCGCGGATCGCGAGGATGCAGAAGATCGCCTCGACTGCGCCCGCTCCGCCCAGCAAATGGCCAATTGCAGATTTGGTGCTGCTCATCGATGCGCCGTGGAGATCGTCGCCGAGTACGCGCTTGACCGCTGAAAGCTCGATCGTGTCGGCCATCGTCGATGTGCCGTGCGCATTGATGTAGTCGATGTCCTCGGGCTTCAGCCCCGCTTTCCGCAGCGCCATCTGCATCGCGAGCTCGGCTCCGCGCCCCTCGGGATGGGGCGCGGTCACATGATAAGCGTCGCCCGAAAGGCCGTAGCCGACCACCTCCGCGTAAATCTTCGCTCCGCGCGCTTTCGCGTGCTCATATTCCTCGAGCACGACGACGCCCGCACCCTCGCCCATGACGAAGCCTTCGCGGTTCTTGTCGTACGGCCGGCTGGCCTGCTCCGGTCGGTCGTTGAACGAAGTGTTGAGCGCGCGCGCCTGAGCGAACCCCGCAACGCCGAGCGGATTGATGGTGCTCTCCGCGCCTCCCGCCAGCATTACGTCGGCATCGCCGTCCTTGATCATCCGCGTCGCGTCGCCGATCGAATGTGCGCCCGTCGAGCAGGCGGTAACCACCGAATGGTTCGGACCCATCAGCCCGTACTTGATGGACACCTGGCCCGACGTGAGGTTGATCAGCCGGCCGTGAACGAAATGTGGGCTCACCCTGCCCGGCCCCTTTTCCGCAAGCACCAGGGATTCGCTCTCGATGCCCGGCAAGCCGCCGATGCCCGATCCGATCGAGACGCCCGTGCGCTCCTTGAGGTCCTGGTCCATCTCGGCAAGCCCGGCATCCTCGAGCGCCTGCCCCGCCGCGTCGATCGCGTACACGATGAACGGATCGACCTGCCGCTGGATCTTGTGGTCGACGCGCTTGTCGGGGTCGAACCCCATCGGGTGATCCTTGGGCTTAACCTCGCCGGCAATCTTAGCCTTCTGGTCGGTCGTATCGAACCGCGTGATGGCGGCGATTCCGCTCTTGCCGGCGATGAGATTGTTCCACGTCGTCTCAACGTCGCCGCCGAGCGGCGTCACGAGACCCAGACCTGTCACGACGACACGTCGCATCATCTAAACTCCATCAGTCCCACCAAAACAAACGGCCTCCCGTATGGTTCGGGAAGCCGTTCGTGCCGCCTTTCGAGGCGAAGCTCAGCGGCAAATTCGGTGCCCCGATCAGCCCTTGTTCTGGTCGATATATTCGATCGCGTCGCGGACCGTCGTGATCTTCTCGGCGGCATCGTCGGGGATCTCGACCCCGAACTCCTCCTCGAAGGCCATGACCAGCTCGACGATGTCGAGGCTGTCGGCGCCCAGATCGTCGATGAAGCTAGCGTCCTCGGTCACCTTGTCCGGCTCGACGCCGAGATGTTCGACGACGATCTTCTTCACCCGATCGGCAGTCTCGCTCATGGGATTGCTTCCTCCGTTGTTCTTTGCCCGATGCCCTAGCGATGCGCTG
>Ga0157369_10002444_pt1 | contig 22316 bp, 22 predicted proteins | sample C25metaG_FD_113461 | JGI IMG/M metagenome (GOLD analysis project Ga0157369, IMG submission 113461) | Corn rhizosphere microbial communities from Kellogg Biological Station, Michigan, USA - C2-5 metaG | ecosystem: Host-associated > Plants > Roots > Rhizosphere > Soil | place: USA: Michigan...
CTACAACGCCGAGGCCAAGACGGGCGCCGAGGAATGGGACAATTCCGCTTACAAGGCCTTTCTCGACGAAGCCTTCGCCAAGTTCGGCGCGGCGCATGCGAAGAGCGTCATCATCGACCTGCGCGGAAATCCCGGCGGCGACAATCTCTTCAGCGATCCCATGATCGCGTGGTTCGCGGACAAGCCCTTCCGCTTCTACTCGCAGTTCAAAGTAAAGGTGAGCCCGGAGTCCACGTCCGCCAACCGCGCGCGCATCGCCCATGACGCAGCCGCCGCCGGTCCCATCTCGCAGCAATATGCGCGCCTCTATGAGCGAGCGAAGAACGGAGCACTCGTCGATTTCGAAATCCCCTACGCCCAGCCGCGCAAGGGCGCGCGCTTCGCCGGCAAGGTGTTCGTGCTGATCGACCGCCAGTCCTATTCCAACGCGGTCGCGGTTGCCGCAACCGTGCAGGACTACCACTTCGCGACCGTGATCGGAGAGGAGACCTCCGACATGGCGACGACCTACGGCGCGCTGGAGCAATTCACTTTGCCCAACACGCATATCGCGGTCGGCTATCCCAAGGCCAGGATCGTGCGTCCGAACGGCGACCGTGCCTCGCGCGGCGTCGTGCCGGATATCGCCATCGCCGTGCCCGTGGTCCAGACCCCTGCCGACGAAGTCCTGCAAAAAGCCGCCGCCATCGCGTCGCAATGACAATATGATCGCACGCGCTTATGCACGTCACACGAATACGAAAACAAAATTCGGCACCTCACAATGAAATATCCTTCTTCGACGACGCTCGCATTCCTGATCGCCTTTTGCATTTCATTATCCTGCAGTTCGGCAATCGCCAAGGCTCCGCAGTTCCGGCCGTGTAGGGATGCGGGCAGCTTCCCGGAGCTTTCGGGAAGCACTTGCGCCCCATTCGAAGTCCCGCTTCGCGCGCCTGGCCCCGCCGTCGGAAATACCGCCGACACGCTCGACTTGTTCGTGCGCAAATTCCCGGCACCCGGCCGCGCGAAAGGTACGCTTTGGCTTATCGCCGGCGGGCCGGGGGAATCCGGCGCGCGAGCTTTTATCCATTCCTGGGTACGTTGCGGCGCGCCCTCCCCGGATTCGACCTTGTCGTGCCTGACCATCGCGGCACCGGTTATTCGACGCGGCTGTGCCCCAGCGAAGAAGAACGCAGTTCTCCGGGCGGTATGGCGCTCGTTGGCGCCGAATGGGGCAGCTGCTGGCAGGCGTTGAACCGCGCGCCGGACTATGCGCGGGCGTTCTCCATGACCAATGCGGCTCACGATCTTGCGGAGCTGATCGCAACATATCGCGGCGCCGCGCCGGCTTACATCTATGGTGTATCGTATGGAACGCAGCTGGTCCTGCGAACTTTCCAGATTGCGAAGCCGGCCGTGAACGGCGTAATCCTGGATTCTCTCGTTCCGCCGGAGACTTCGACCGAATGGGACTTGAGTCACCGTTCGCAAATTGTGGATAGCGTCGGCCGCCGGGTTTTGGGCGGCGAAACGGAGGACTACGAGAAGGCGATCGCTTCTCCGAGTGCGGCGCCCGATCCCAAAGTATTCTTTGGAAGCTTGCTGGACTTTCCGTCAACTCGTTCGCACATTCCGGATCTGATCGCAGGCCTGAACCGCGGCGACGACACGGCGATGAGGTCTGTAAAAGCGGCACTCACGCACATCGGCGAAAATCATGACGCAGTACCCGCAAGCCTTCCTCGATACCGCTGGCCAGCATCATCTCCGTCTCGGAAAACGACGCGCGGCCGGGATTGGCAAAGGCCGAGGTCGCAAAAGAACAGGAGACGCTGTTGTTCGCATCCAGCCTGCCGGGCCTTCTGGTCAACCCCGGACTGCCGCTCTATGCCAAGGATGCGTTCTTTGGCAGCGAGCCGAAGACGCTGCCGCGCACGCTTGTGCTGCAGGGAACGCTCGACCCGAAGACCCCGCTGGAAGGGGCTGAGGCGCATGTCGCGCTGCTCCGTACCGACGGTCCGGTCAGCCTGGTGCCGGTGTCGGAGTCGCCGCATTTCGTTCTGATGACATCGCCAGAATGCTTCGAGCAAGCCACGCGGAGCTTTGTCGCGGGCGGCACGGTTCGGGCTTCCTCCTGCAGTACGGCGCGATTCCGTCCGGGTTTCTAGGGCTCTTGCTCACGCACGTTCGGCGACGAGCGAAAACCGTGATCCCCGGCCGAGCTCCGAACTCACGTCCAGGCGGTGCCGCAGCAGCCGCGCCGCCCGCTTGGCGATGAACAATCCCAAACCCAGACCTTCTTCCGTACTTCCTTCCACGCGATGAAAGGCGTCGAAGATCTTCGGCAGCTGCGCGGCAGCGATCCCGACTCCCGTGTCGGTTACATCAATGCGGACCGAAGCGTCGTCACATTCGCAATATGCCGTCACGCGGCCACCGGCTGCGGTGTACTTGAGCGCGTTCTCCACAAGATTGCGCAGGATGCTTGTCAGGAGAACACCGTTGCTGGAGACGCGCACCGGGGCGGCTTCGAATACGAAATCGATGTTCTTACTTCTTGCGAGCATTCCGGCTTCGCGCTCGATGCCGTTCATGACTGGGGCCAACGCCACCGGCCTCACGACGACGTGCTGCTTCTGATAGAGGCGAAAGGCTTCCAGAATTCCCTCGAGCTGGCGCGAGAGCTGCATCGCTGCGATCTGCCCGTGCTCGAGATATATTTTCTCCGGCCCATCGAGCCGCTTCTCAAGCAGGCGATGAGCGCTGGAGATGACCTGCAGCCGGCTTCGCAGATCGTGCCCCGCCATGCTCAGCAATATGCCGTAGAAGTCCTCCGTCTCGGGGACTTCGTCTGTGTGCGGCAGCGCCGCGTTATCGCTCACCTAAGTTCTCCTTGCTTCGACCCAAGGATGTCTCGATTGCCGCCATCGCGGCTGTTGCTTCGCCCCGCCCCAGCGGCGCGTATTCAGATCGGATAGACTTGGTCTTCTGGGTTCATCTCATCATCACTATCGTCATCGTCTTTGCCACGGCTGCTTTGATCGTTGTCATCACCGTCAGGCGAAACGACTTCGCCCTGGAACTGATCGGATCCGGCCAAGCTGTGATCGCTCCTCTGTGCCCCGGCCCTGGCATCGGGCGGCAGCGGCGGCTTGAGCGCGACCGAGAAATTGTATTGTGGCGCGTTCACCTGTTGCGGTTTGACCTGCCACGCCCAGACCACGAAACAGGCCAGCGCCACAAACGCGGCGATCAGGTTGAAGCGGCCCACTTGCGCGATCATTGTGTTCTCCTTTCGCGACCGCTCAGCTTCGCTCTCCTAGAAACGCAACGGGCCGCCGATTCCGCCGCGGCGGCCAGGGCGCACGCATCAAAGAGCCCGGTGAAATTCCTGTTTGAGCGTGACAAAGAGAGCCTGTGCATCTCAATTGGACCTTGGTCTAACGCCTATATCCGCCTTGGTATTTTTGCACGGTTGCGTGCTCTGCGCTCCGGATTTTTCATCCGCGCATCGCTTTGCGGGTTCCGACATGAACAATGCTGGATGCACCATGACGTGCGCATTACGATGCGCACTTTCGCTCTCTCCTTCGAGACCGAGCAACAGCGCTGCCACAACGGCGCCAAGCAGATAATGTTGTGCTCTTGCGGGCCCGTGCAACGCCCCGCCATGCCTGCGCATGGTGATGATCCCGTTTCGACGCCACACCATTGGAGCGGCGACGCCATCCTTCAATTGGACCAAAGTCCAACCGCGGGCTTATCTGGGCGTTATTGCGACCGCTTTTTCGATCGCGGCAAGCAGAGCGTTGGCATCGAGCGGCTTGCGCAGGTGCATCGCGGCACCGGCCCTGATGCAGGCTTCGCAAGCGCCAGGCTCGTCATGGGCAGTGATGATGACGGTGGGAACCCGCAGATCCATCTCGCGGAGATAATTCAGGACGTCCAGTCCGTTCATGCCGGGCATCTGCAGGTCGAGAACAAGACAATCGGGCTTTCCCCTTCGGGCAAAAGACGAGAAAAGTTCCACGCCGGTCGCAAACGCCTCGGCGTCCATATCGGAAGCATTCAGCAGCCGGCCAAGAGCAGTGCGGACCGACTGGTCGTCGTCCAAAATGGCGACCTGTAATCGCGAATCCATATTCAATCCAGCAGCGTACTTGTCGTTGACCATGCGCGATATCAGTTGAAGTTCGTCCGGCAAATTGGACTTGAGGTCCATGCGCACCTTTTCCTGTTCTTGCCACCCGTTGATTTCCGCCGATGGATTCACTTTTGGCAATCCGCCTACAGACGTTCTTCGCCAGGCCGTAAACGTTCCATCAGGCGCACAAGTGCTGCAACTGTACGGACTTGCATCTTCGCCATGACGCGTGCGCGATGAACCTTAACCGTCTTTTCGACGGTCCCGAGGTCGCAGGCGATCTGCTTGTTGAGGCGGCCTGCGACAACATGTTCCATCACCTCGCGCTCGCGCGGCGTCAGCAGGTTGTAGCGGGCCCGGATGGCGGCGATTTCGCTGCGCTGCGCGCGCGCTTTCACGTCCCTGGCAAGCGCAGACGAAACAGCGGCGATGAGGTCGTCGCCATCGACGGGTTTGGTGAGGTAGTCCATCGCGCCGGCCTTCAGCGCCCGCACACTGGTGCGTGCATCGTCGCGGCCGGTGACGAACACGATGGGCCGCCGCGCACCGACGTTTGCTAATTCCGCCTGCAACTCGAGACCGTCCATGCCGTGCATGCCGACGTCGAGAAGCGCACAGCCAGGTACATCAGGGTCGTGCTGAACGAGAAACTCGGCGGGCGAGTCGAACGTCTTGACGCTGAACCCCGCAGATCCCAGAAGCCGCGAAAACGCCCTCAAGATCGCGTGGTCGTCGTCGACCACGAAAACCTGGGGTGTTCGATCAGGTACGCTCTCCGATTTCATCTTTTGCCTCCAGCAGAGTCGGCAGCACGATATGGAACGTCGCGCCCCGCCCGGCATTGTTTTCCGCCCAGATCGTGCCGCCGTGTGCTTCGGCAATCGATCGGCTGATGGAAAGCCCCAAACCCAAACCATGCGCCTTGGTGGTAAAGAAAGGATCAAACAAATTTTTCATGAGGTCGGCCCGGATGCCCGGACCGGTATCGGAGACGGCGATGTGCTGATTGTCGTCTTCCGTGGAATCCACAGCGAGAATGAGCATACCGCCGTCATGCGCGGTGCTGCTGATCGCATCGGCCGCGTTCATGATGAGGTTCAAGAGAAGCTGCTGAAGCTGGATCGAATCGCCCGCGACAAACGATGGCGTTTGCGAAGCATTGAAGGAAACGCTGACCCGCCGGGCGATGAGATCGCTGTGTGTCAGATCAAGCGCGTCGCGCGCGACGTCGTTCAGATCCACCCGCGCCTGGCGCATGTCTTCTTTTTTGAGGAGCGCGCGCAGATGTCGGATGACCTCGCCGGCGCGGACGTTGTTGGCGATGATATCTTCGATCGCCATGCGAAGCTCTTCCATGTCGACACGGCGATGGCCGATCATGCGCTGGGCGGCCTGCGCGTTGCTCATGATCGCGGTGAGCGGCTGGTTTAGCTCGTGTGCCAGGGCGCCGGACAGCTCGCCCAGCATTCCAACGCGGCTGAGGTGCGACAGCGATTGCTTCTGGGTCTCGACCTCGGCCTGAATTTTCCTGTGGTTCGTGGTATCGACGATCGTTCCCGAAATACGGACCAGGCTTTCCTTCTCATCGAGGACGGTGCTGGCGCGTACACGAACCCAGCGCGTCGGACCCTGCCCAATATTCGTGCGGTATTCGACCTCGAACGTCTTGCCGGATGCGACGCCGTCCCTGAGCGCTTGTTCGACGAGCGCGCGATCGTCCGGGTGCACCGTGTCGCGCATCGATGCCATGGAGTATTGCGTGGTCATCGGGATTCCGAGTATCTCGTTACAGTGTTCGGTCGCCCAGAAGGTGTCCGTTGCGGCATCCCATGACCACAATCCGAGATCTGCGGATTTGGCCGCGAATTCCAGTCTATCCTCGCTCTGCCTGAGGAGCTCTTCGAGCTTTCTGCGGCGCCTGTCCTGAACCGCGAAGGCAAAGATGATTCCGGATTCGAACAGCAGGAGAATAACGACGAATTTGAGCTCGACTTCGCTTGAGTACTGGGTATTCATCAGATGCGACACGAAGAGATTGTTGGCGCCGAAAATGGATATCGCCGCAACAAAGGCTATGACGGCAGCAGCGAGGCCGCTCCAGAAAGCAGGGCGGCGCAATCTTGCTTTCGGCGAAGACGGACCGGGCTGTGTTCGTTCGGCTTCGCGCGTTACGGGCTTTGGCGGCTCCGACCGGAGCTCCAGGAGGTGCGACGCCGCTTTGAGCGGTTTCTGCAAACGCCCGCCGATCCCCTGCCGCAAGATTTCTTGAGACATTTATGCGACGCCGGCCCTTCAACCGGTGCCTCTCCGTTACGCCAACCGCATCATCTCTGAAATCTACTACCGCTAATTGATCCACTGGTTTATTACGCCTTTCCTTCTTAATGCTCTGTTAAATTTATGGGCAAAGTTCGCTTGTGATCGTGTCCAGTGCGCCACCGGCAAAGTTCGTATTTTCTTGGGACAGATTGGGTTTACGTCTTTAAGGCTGCCGCTTTGACGTCACAAAGGCGCGCAGCGGTATGGCATCACGGAATCTTGAGCCGCCTATCTGGACCAAGGTCCAATTGTGATACGAGGCCCTGCGCTTCCACCTTCGCCCTGTTGCCTTATCCAGAAAGGCGAGCAGGATGCGGAGGCTGCTTCCGGTCGCAGTCCTCATGTTGATGGCATCGTCCGCATTGGCGGATGATCAAAACGAACTCGCCACAAAACTGTCCAACCCCGTTTCGAGTCTGATCAGCCTGCCTTTCCAGTTCAACTACGATTGCTGCTACGGCCCGGACAACAGCCATCGCATGACGCTGAATATCCAGCCGGTCGTACCGTTCAAACTGAATGACGACTGGAGTTTGATTGTCCGCACGATCCTTCCCGTCATCGAACAGGGAGAAACATCGTTCGGAGACGGCGATCATTTCGGACTGAGCGACACCACGCAGAGCTTTTTCTTTTCTCCCAACCCCGCGCCCCGCGGATGGATATGGGCTGCGGGACCGGCGTTTCTCTGGCCAACCGCGACCGACAGCGCACTCGGCAGCGGCAAATGGGGCGCCGGGCCGACCGCTGTCCTGCTCAAGCAGGATGCGGGATGGACCTACGGCATACTCGCGAACCACATCTGGTCATACGCAGGCGAAGGCGATCGCGCCTCGGTGAGCAACACGTTCCTTCAGCCTTTTGCCGGATTCACCTGGCGGGACACGACATCGCTCACCTTCAACAGCGAAAGCACTTACAACTGGACCGCCGGGCAATGGACCGTTCCATTGAACCTGACACTCGGACACATCTTCAAGTTCGCGGCACAGCCCATCAGCTTCCAGTTTGCGCTGCGCCATTACGCGGTCGCGCCGGTCGATACGGCCGCTTGGGGCGCGCGCTTCAACATCGTCTTCCTGTTTCCGGAGTAGCGAGATATGAAAATGTTCGTACGGCTGTTGGGCGGCGCGGCGCTGATGAGCATCTGTGTATCCGCACCAGTCTTCGCGGCGGAGGGCGGCATGGGCGCATGGCTCAAGGGCTATGGCAGCTTCATGGCTGGCGTCGTGCCGCCGGAGCCCGGATTCTACGGGACCGATCTCTATTATTATTTCGGCGGGCATGCCGGCGCCGAGGTGCGCAACGGCAATGTCGAGCTGGGCGTCGATGTCACGCTGAATGGCGACATGCTTGCCGGCATGTATGTCAGCGACTGGCATATCCTGGGCGGGACCTATATGGCCGCCGCGGCCGTCGACTACATCTGGGCAAATCTCGACGCCAGCATTCAGACCCCGCTTGGCGGCCGCGAGGTTTCGCTCGACGCCAGCGACATCGGCGACTCGCTGCTGGTCCCGTTCCTGATTGGCTGGAGTGACGGAAACCTGCACTGGAATGTCGGTCTGAACATCCTGGCGCCGTCGGGCGCCTATAACATGCACCAACTGAGTGTCGGCAAGAATGTCTGGGGCTTCATGCCCCAATTCGCGTTCACCTATTTCGATCCAAAGACCGGCTTCGATCTCTCCGGCACGCTGGTCTACACGACCCTCACCGAAAATCACGCGACGCAGTACCAGTCCGGCGACGCGATCAATCTCGACTGGGCGATCGGCAAGCATTTCGGCGCCAAGAGCGAGTGGGAAGCGGGCATCGCCGGAAATCTCGTCCAACAGGTTTCGGACGACAGCGGTCCAGGCGCCAAGCTTGGCCCCTTCAAAGCCGCGAGCTACGGCATTGGTCCGGCCATCAGCTACAGCACCCTGCTCGGCGGATTTGCCACAAGCTTCTCGGCACGATGGGAACACGACATCGATGCGTCCAACACGTTCAAGGGCGATGTTGCGGTCGTGTCGGCGACGGTGAAGTTTTAACTGGCGTCCTAATGCCGGTCAGGCCGCTGCTCCAGCCGTCGTCCCCATATTGTTGTCATTCCCGGCCGAGCGCCACGACAGTGTCGCGAGGGGACCGTCTCCGCCTTTGGCTTCGCCGGTCGAGCGGTATTCTCACTCGTCCGCCGTAGCTGAAAGCGAAGGCGAAAGGGAACCCAACTTGGAAAATCAGTGCTCTTTACATCGAAGTTGGGTTCCCTTCCCTCGCATCGACGCGATCGCGTCGATGCTCGCCGGGAATGACAACAACATGGGGGCAGCCGTGCGACGTTGGACTTAGGTCCAATTGAGACGTCGGGGGTTACACGCTCTACTGAAGCCCTCGCGAGGAGGAGCTTGCTCGGCACACCCCAGCCCCTCAGCCAACAACTCTTCCTCGCGAAGCCTAACGCCAGCGGACACGGGAACAGCATCATGTCGCAGCTTTATGATGTGACGGCCCGCTTCTGGAAGGACTCGGTATCTCGTCTGAGCAGTCCGCTGGCGTTCCGCTTCCCGCACGAATTCGCCCAAATCCTGTTAACCGCTCCGAACCTCAAACCTGTGCGCATCGCGAGAGTCGAAAGATATGCGACCCGTGAAACACGGCTCCTTCGGGGCGGGTGATCTTCGCGTTACCGACATCCGGTTCCTGCTGCTTCGCTTCTTCGGTTTCGAGCGAGAGCAGCAGCTCGAACTGTTTTCGGCGCGCGACGTACCAGGCCCGGCGCTGCCCTTTGGGTTCGAGGGGCAAGGTCTCTTCGATGCCGGCCCGCCTCAGCAGTTGCAGGTCAAACTCGGACTGATCCGCCGCGGTCAACTGCACCCGGTCCGTCGGGCGATTATCGTCGCCGCTCTCGGATGGGTGCCTCTGCTTATCCTCTCCGCAATCCAGAGTGCGCTGTTTCGCAACGGCGACTTCGCATCCTTCATCACCGATTACGGAGCGATCGCGCGTTCGCTCATTGCCGCTCCGGTGCTGGTGCTCGCCGAAGCGGCAACCGCACCGAGGCTGAGCGCCATCGCGCAGCACTTTCGCGAAGCCGGCCTGATCGCAGCCAAGGATTTGCCAGCGTTCCGCGAGGCTGTCGCGTCGACCTACAGGTTGCGCGACTTTGTCCAGCTCGAGATCGCGATCTTCGTGATCGCGTTCGCGGCCACGGCCATCCTCGGCCTGTCGGTACCACTACGCTTCTTTCCGCATTGGCATCTCGCAGGCGATGGCCACGCGCTGACCCTTTCGGCTGCGGGCTGGTGGGACACGCTGATCAGCGCACCGGTGCTTGTTGTGCTGCTGTTGGGATGGCTTTGGCGGCTGGGGCTCTGGACACGGTTTCTCTGGCTCATGTCACGCCTCGACCTTCGCCTGATCAGCGCGCACCCCGACGGCGCCGGTGGGTTGGGATTTGTGGGCATGTCGCTGCAGCCGCTCTCGGTCGTCGCGTTTGCGCTGGGCGCCATCATCGCAGGCACCGTCGCCAATCGCGTCTTGCACGATCACCTTGCCATCCTCGACTTCCGCTATGTCGTTCCGATTTTCGCGGGCCTCATCGTCCTCCTCTTCAGCGGCCCCCTCCTTGTGTTCACGGACAAGCTGGTTCAGGCATCGCGAAAGGGGGCGTTCGAATATGGCGCTCTTGCGCGCGCGGTCGGACGCCAGATGGAAACGCGCTGGCTGAACCAGAAGCCGACACAAGAGGCGCTCGATGCCAACGATTTCTCGGCGACGACAGATCTTTATGCGATCGTTTCGAACGTCTATTCCATGAACCTTGTGCCGGCGGGTCTCAAGAACCTCGCTGTCGTCGCCATCGGCGCTTTGCTTCCCTTCGTTCCCGTTGTTCTCGCCGCGGTATCGCCCGAAGTCCTCATCCAGAAGCTCACCGGAATTCTGCTCTGATGGGCGAGAACAATCCCGCTCAACGATTTTCTGCTGAGCCGACAGCCAGCAACCACTTCTCATGGATCAACACGCGCCTTGGGCTCGAGCGCACGTTCATGGCGTGGATCCGCACCGCCGTATCGTTGATCGGTTTCGGCTTCACCATCGTTCAGTTCTTCCAGCGCCTTCAGGGCATGGAAACGGGTAGCGGCCGAACGATGCGGCCGGAAACGCCGCGAGATCTGGGCCTGGCCCTGATCGCAACCGGCATCGGCGTGCTGGTGATATCGTCGTTCCAGTACCGGCGGATGCTGCGCTATCTGTCCAGTCCACCGTTCGATGCGATCGCCTCGGTCGGTGCGCGTCCGATCCGCACGCCAGTCTTCATCGCCGCCATCGTGCTGACGCTGATCGGCATCGCGGCGTTTATCTCCGTCTTCTTCCGGTTCATGTGATGGCGGCAGAACGCAAACCCACGATCGATGAGATCGTCGCGGCGGATGTCGCCGCGCATCGCGATCTGCCGGCGGTCCCGAGCATCGACACGTCCGATGCCGACAAGGCATCGACCGCCTATTCCCAGCACCGCACCAAACTGTCCACGCATCGCACCGCGTTGTCGGAACATCGTACAGGCCTCTCGACGCATCGCACCGAAATGTCCAGCCGGCGCACCGGCATGTCGTTTCAGCGCACGCGCATGAGCGCCGACCGCACGCTGATGAGCGTGATCCGCACGGCCCTGTCGTTGATCAGCTTCGGCTTCACGATCTACCAGTTCTTCGAGCACATGGGGGAAAAGAACCTGATCGTGAGCGGAAGCCATGCCGCACGAAACTTCGGGCTGACGCTGATCTACCTCGGTGTGGGGATGGTCGCTGTGGGCATCGCCTATCATTTGCAATTCATGGCCGGTCTGCGCCGCGAACGAATGACGATGGTGCGTGACGGGCTGATCCACGGTAAGAGCCTATTTCCGGTATCCTTTACGCTTTTGATCGCGATCATCCTGCTTTTGATCGGCATCGCCGCGATCGCGAGCGTGACGTTCCATATCGGACCATTCGGTTAGAGAACGGCTGCGTTCATCTAGGCCCTTGGTCCAATTTCGCAAAGTCCACGGCTCCGTAAAATTCCCTCGTCGTTCGCGTTGGTTACGGAGGGAGACATGCTCTGCCGGAAATTCGATTACTCGCTGTTCGGATTCCTTTTTCTGACCTCGCTCTTCATCGTCTTCCTCAGTCCCGGAGCTTGGGCCGCGAACGAAGACCAGTTCCATGTTCGTACGACCGGTGACTATGTCGCGCTCTGCACCGCGCAACCGGATCAGCCGAACTATGTCGCGGCGATTCATTTCTGTCAGGGCTTCGCCAGCGGCGCCTATCAGTACTACTCGTCCCTTGCCGACAAATCGGCGGACGACCGGTTCGTGTGCCTCAGCAATCCCCCGCCGTCGCGCGATCAGGCTCTGGCCGCATTCGTCGCCTGGGTGAAGGCCAATCCGTCCGCCCAGAACGATCCGCCGGTGGATTCCATCTTCCGCTATCTCGCCCAGACCTATCCATGCCCGACCAAACAGGCCGCGAAGTAAGAATCAGGAGACGCACATGAAAGCAGTCTTGGCCGTCGCTCTCGCCTCTTCACTGACGCTAAGCGCGTGCGCGGGAATGAGCGACACCGGCCGGCGCACCGCTACCGGCGCAGGTGTTGGCGCGGCGGGCGGTGCGGTCATCGGTGCGATCGCTGGCAATGCCGGTCTCGGCGCGTTAATCGGCGCGGGCGCCGGTGCCGCAGGCGGCTACATCTACGATCAGCACAAGAAAGCCGAGCAGAAGAGCTACGACCAGGGCTTCTCCGCAGGAAAATCTTCGCAGTAACGGCGATGCGGCCATGTCGCACGGCATCGCTGCAGGCGATCCTGTTCGTCTTTTTCATCGGCGCAACAAGTGCCGACCCCCTGCCCTCCTGGAATGACGGTCCGGCGAAAAGCCGGATCGTCGCGTTCGTAACGGCAGCGGTCGCGACCGCCGGCCCGAATGCGATCGAACCGAGCGCACGCGTCGCCGTGTTCGACAATGACGGCACGCTGTGGGCCGAACAGCCACTCTATTTCCAGTTCGTGTTCGTGCTGGACCGCATCAGGGCGCTGGCGCCACAGCACCCGGAGTGGAAGACCCAACAGCCGTTCAAAGCGGTGCTCGACAACGACCTTGGCAGTTTACAAATCGACGAGAAGACTGTGGCGCAGCTTCTCGAGACGACTCATGCGGGAATGACGACAGACGCGTTCGCGGTCAGCGTGACCAACTGGATCGCCACCGCGCGTCATCCGGGCTTTCACCGGCCTTATACTAATCTTGTCTACCAGCCGATGATGGAGTTGCTGCGCTATCTGCGCGCCAACGGGTTCAAGACCTACATCGTCTCCGGCGGCGGCGTGGAATTCATGCGCGCATTCGCGGAAACCGTCTACGACATCCCGCCCGAACAGGTAATCGGATCGAGCGGGGTCACGAAATTCCAGATCGGTGCGGACGGGAAGCCCGAGCTGATCAAGGAACCCAAGGTCGAGTTTGTCGATGACGGTCCGGGCAAACCGGTTGGCATCAACAAATTCATCGGCCGCCGGCCGGTCTTCGCGTTCGGCAATTCCGACGGCGATCAGCAGATGCTCGAATGGACGGCAGCAGGGTCCGGCCCGCGGTTCGAGGGGCTGGTGCATCACACCGACGCCGCACGCGAATACGCCTACGACCGCAATTCGAAAATCGGAAAGCTCGACAAGGCGCTCGATGAGGCCAATGCCAAAGGCTGGCTGGTCGTCGATATGAAGAAAGACTGGCGCACGGTCTTTCCACCTGTTGACCGATGAGGCGGTGACATGCTCCAGGCGCTGATACCGATCGTCCTGACCTTGAGCCTCGCGGGCCTGGTGTTCGCGGTCGGGCTTAACTCCAGCCGTGGCGATCTCCTCCATCTGATTCAGCGACCGGCACAGCTCTTCAGGGCCATTCTGGCCGTGATCGTAATTCCGCCAATCGCGGCGGGGCTGTTGATCTCGTTCACGCCGCTCGAGCCGGTGGTCAAGGGCGCCATCTTCGTGATGGCCGTATCGCCCGTACCGCCGCTTGTGCCCGGCAAGGAGCTCTCGGCCGGTGCGCGCAAGGAATATGCCTATGGCGTCTATGTCGCGATGGCGCTGATCACAGTCATCTCGGTGCCGGCAGCACTCGCAATCGCCAGCGAAGTATTCGAGCGCAGACTGTTCCTGCCCTTGGCCGCGCTCGCAAAGACCGTTGGCGGCGGCGTGATATTTCCGCTTCTGCTCGGATGGGCGATCCGCCGCTTTGCCCCCGCGGCCGCCACGCGCTTCTGGCGGCTGGTCTACAAGATCAGCATGGCGCTCGTGCTGCTCGCCTTCGTGCCGATCGCCGTGAAGATCTGGCCGGCGATGATGGGAATGATCGGTAACGGCGCCGTCGTATCGATGGCGGCGATCACGATCATCGCATTGCTCGGTGGGCACTTCCTCGGTGGGCCGGACCCGCGCGACCGGGCGACCCTGGCAATCGCAAGCAGCGTGCGCCATCCCGGCCTCGCACTCGCCATCGCCGGCGCGTCCTTCCGCGATCCGCGCGTCAGCGCCGCGATCCTGCTCTTCATGCTTGTCGGGCTGATTGCCGGCATCCCCTATGTGCGCTGGACCAAGCGCAACGCAGCCCTCGCCGGGACTTTGCCCGGTTAGGCAATCGCGCAACGGACGATTGGACCTAGGTCCAATCGAGTGTGCCATTCGCAATCGGCACACTCCCGCAGAGCTCTGCAAAGAAGGAAACAAAATGGCAGTGACAGCCCGAAGAGCCGTTCACCATGAATCCGGTAAGCATGAATACGCATTCGAGCGCGGTATTCCGACGGAAGACACGGCCAAACGCGCTTACGACGACGCCGACCTGAATCGCGCGATCCAGGCTTACAAGTTTTTCTATCCGACCGTCTCGGGGGCCGCGATCATCAAAGGCAACACGGATGTCGGCATCGTCCCCAACAAGGTTTTCGGAATCCTCGACACCGATCCCCACGCGCTCGTATTCACCGCCAATTCCGACACACCGTATGGGCCGTTGCTGCTCGATCTCGGCATCGGACCAATCGTGGTCGAGCTTCCGCCCGGGCCGCTGATCGTCTGTTCCATGGACATCAATCAGCGCTGGGTCGCCGACATGGGCCTTCCCGGTCCCGATGCCGGCAATGGCGGCAAGCACCTGCTGATCGGGCCGGAATACAACGGCGAGATCCCGGCCGCCGGCTACTACATCCATCGTGCAAGCAGCAACCGGCAGATCGTGGGTGTCCGATCGATTCCCGTGAACGGAGATGTGCCCGAAGCAAAGGCACGGCTTACCACGATCAAGGTCTATCCGCTCGATCCCAGGACGGACTGGATGGAGCCCAGCTGGATCGACGTTACCGGCAAGCCGCAGGATACGACACCGGCACAATGGGAAGACAATTTCGAATTCTGGGAAGTGCTGCACCAAACCGTCGATAGCGAACCGGCCTATGACGGCTATCACAATAACTATGGTGAGCTAGCCGCGCTCGGCATCGAGAAGGGCAAGCCGTTCGAGCCAGCGGCGCGCATCAAGCACATCCTCGAGGAGGCCGCGCGCATCGGCAATGCGCAGATGCGCGTGCAATCGTTCTGCGACCGCCGCGCGGACCGCATTGTCTGGCCGGACCGAAAATGGCAATGGGCAGCGCTGCGCCAGGAAGACGGCGATTTCAACACCGCCGGCTACACCGATCTCGTCGCCCGCGAAAAGTGGTTCTTCCAGGCGATCGGCGCATCGCCCGCCATGTTTCGACGCGACGCCGGCGCCGGATCGCTCTATTGGCTGGGCCTCGCGGATCGAAACGGCTCCTCGCTCAATGGCGGCAAGTCCTACCGGCTGAACGTTCCGCTTCCCGTTCCAGGCAAGCTGTTCTGGTCGGTCACGGTTTACGACACGGCCACGCGCTCACAAGTGCAGACACCGCAGAACAAAGCGGCGCTACGCTCACTGTTCGAACTCAAGAACGTTACCGGAATCGCCGCAGAACTTTACTTTGGTCCGACGCCGCCGCGGGGCGGCGAAGCACACTGGATCCAGACGATCCCGGGCAAAGGCTGGTTCGCTTATTTCCGCATCTATGGTCCCGAAGCGCCCGCGTTCGACGGGACGTGGAAGCCGGGAGATTTCGAACTGGTCCGTTGAGCTTTGGCGCTGAGCGATTGGCCCTTGGTCCAATCGATTGAATCGTGACCGCTTCGTAACGTGCGCGTGCACCTCGACAGGAGTGTCCATGCCTGCTGCCGGCAAAACTGCCTCCGCAAAAGCAAAGCCAGCCAAATCGGACAAGCCGAATATCCTCGTCATCTGGGGAGACGATATCGGTATTTCCAATCTCTCCTGCTACAGCCACGGGCTGATGGGCTATCGCACGCCCAATATCGACCGCATTGCCAAGGAAGGCGTGCTGTTCACCGACTCCTACGGCGAGCAGAGCTGCACGGCCGGACGCTCATCCTTCATCACCGGCCAGAGCGTGTTCCGCACCGGCCTTTCCAAGGTTGGGATTCCTGCGGCGCCCATCGGCATGAACGAGAAGATCATCACCATCGCGGCCGCGCTCAAGAACCAGGGTTACGCCACCGGCCAGTTCGGCAAGAACCACCTCGGCGACCTGAACCACATGCTGCCGACCAATCACGGCTTCGACGAGTTCTTCGGCAATCTCTACCACCTCAATGCCGAAGAAGAACCGGAGATGTACGACTACTATCCGAAGGACGAATTTCCCGAATTGATCAAAAGCGTCAAACCGCGCGGGGTGATCCATTCCTTCGCGACCGACAAGGACGATCCCACGGAACAGCCACGCTGGGGCAAGATCGGAAGGCAGAAGATCGAAGACACCGGACCGCTGACGAAGAAACGCATGGAGACCTGCGACGACGAATTCGTCGCCGCGGCCAAGGATTTCATCAAGCGTCAGAACGACGCCGGCAAGCCGTGGTTCGTGTGGCTGAACACCACCCACATGCATCTCTTCACGCACACCAAGAAAGAAAGCCTCGGTCAGGCCGGACGCTGGCAGTCGCCCTATCACGACACCATGATCGATCACGACAAGAATGTCGGCCAGATGCTCGACTATCTCGACGAGCTCGGCATCGCAGACGATACCTTCGTGCAGTACTCGACCGACAACGGCCCGCATCGCAATTCCTGGCCCGATGGCGGCATGACGCCGTTCCGCAGCGAGAAGGACACCAACTGGGAAGGCGCGTTCCGCATCCCGATGCTGGTGCGCTGGCCGGGCCATATCAAAGCGGGCTCGGTCTCCAACGAGATCGTGCAGCACCACGACTGGTTTCCCACCTTCCTTGCGATGGCGGGCGAGCCGGACGTCGTGGAGAAACTGAAGAAGGGCTATTCCGCGATCGGGCGCACCTACAAGAACCACATCGACGGTTTCAATCTCGTGCCCTATCTCACGGGTGAGGCTGACAAGAGCCCGCGCAAGCTCTTCATGTATATCAGCGACGATGGCGACGTGCTGGCGCTGCGTTACGACAACTGGAAGGTCGTATTCATGGAGCAACGCTGCAAGGGAACGATGGCGATCTGGGGCGAACCGTTCACCAGGCTAAGGCTCCCAAAGATCTTCAATCTGCGCACCGATCCGTACGAGTTCGCGGATACGACGTCGAACTCCTATTGGGAGTGGTATCTCTATCATGCCTACATTCTCTATGGCGCGTTCGCGATTGCGGACAAGTTCGCGGAAACCTTCAAGGACTTCCCGCCGATCCAGAGCCCGAACAGCTTCACGATCGACGACGCGCTGGCGATGATGTCGAAAGCGACGGCGCACGATTAGCGCGCCGCGCATTGCGGCGGCACAATTCGGGATGGGAAACATGTCTTCGCAGGCGAAGCAGCCGAGAACACACGGGAGCCACGCAGAAATGCGGCCAACCATCACGTGGATCCCCGACCGCCAGGCGCTGGCGAACGCCTACGTCTACCTGCTCGGCCGCGCACTCGTCATCCGCCAGGAGCGGATGGACATGCGCGAGCCGGGCTTTGCCTACAACACGATCAAATACAATCCGCTGGGTTCGGCGAACTTCGTCAATCCGAACCTTGATGTCGCCTATCTCGAAGCCTGGGTGGCGGTCGACGACCGGCGCTGCGTCGTGCTCGACATCCCGGAGATCGAGGACCGCTATTATACCGCGCAGCTGATCGACGAATGGGGTGAGGTGATCGTCAATATCAACGAGCGCACCTTTTCGTCCAAGCCGTTCGGCAGCTTCGCGCTGGTCGAGCCTGGCTCGATGCCGCGCCTTCCTGTGGACGCGGGGCGCATCGAACTCCATTCCAGCAAGGCCAAACTCCTTGCCCGCATCGAACTCAAGGGCGATCCCGCGGGCGCGGTCCGCCTCCAGAAGAAGTTCCGCCTCACCTCACTCGGCATGCCGGAGATTTCGCGACCGCCGGCGGTGCCGGTGTTCGACAACGACAAGCTTCTGGGCGTCGAGATTTTCGACGAATGCGACATCGTGCTGGCGAGCGCGCTCGACGTTTCGCCCGACGCTGCGACGAAGCAGCAGGCGGCGCGCGCCGTGGCCGCTTATGCCAACTCAAGCGCGGATGCGCGTAAGGAGATCGATGCGGACATCCGCGAATACGTCGTTCCGCTGTTCAAGGATTATGCATTCACCAGAAGCGCTCCGGTACACAATCAGTGGATCGGTGGTGGCCGAACCGGGAATTACGACACGGATTTCTGGCTCCGCACCACGGCCAATTACGCAGGCATCTGGGCCAATACGCGTGAGGAAGTGATCTATTTTGTTGCCACGCGCGATACGGCAGGCGCGGTTCTCGATGGCAGCCGGTCATACGTTCTGCACTTCGCCGCGGACGCGCTCCCCGAGACAGTCGTGAATGCCTACTGGTCCATCATTCTCGTCAGCGTGCCGGACTACCGGGTGGTGCCGAATTCGCTCAACCGGTTCAATTTCAATTCCTATTCGCCACTCGCTTTCGAAGCCGACGGCTCCCTCAAGATCGCGATCGGACCTGCACCGGTCCACGGCATTCCGGATTCGAACTGGCTGCCTTCGCCGGACGGCGAACCCTTCTCACTCACGTTACGGGCGTACGTCCCCGGCGAGGATGTCAAACAAGGCCGCTGGTCACCACCACCGCTTGAGCGCCTGGACTAGTTGGCCGCCGGCGTCTCGTCGGCCGTCGTGAGCATGGCGCTCAGCTGCCGGTTATCGTGCTCCTTACGGGTGGACATCGCAGCGAGGAGCCGGCGATCACGACCGTAGAGATCAGGCCTGAACCCGACTGTGCCGTCGTCCTGCGGGATGGCGGTCCAGTAAAGGACATAGATCGGCAGCGGCTCGTCTAGCGTGAGCGTCTGCGTCTGACCGGTCGCAATCGCCTCATCAAGCTTGTCCGAAGCGCCCATCGCGTCGTTGGACAACGCCCACGATGCAAGGGGATAGATCGCCTGCACGCGGATACAGCCATTGCTCGCTTCGCGGTCGGGCAGATCGAACAATTTCTTCTTCGGCGTGTCGTGCAGATAAACGCCGAACTCGTTGGGCGCGTCGAACATGAGAGTGCCGAGCGCGTTGTCGGGGCCCGGTTGCTGCACAAGCTGGTAATTGAAATCGGCCTTCTTCACCTCGCGCCAATTGATGTCGTTCCCTTGCGGATCGCTGCCTTCCGGGCGGTCCACGAGCACCATGTTTCTGGACGCCAGGTAATTCGGACTCTGCTTGAGATGCGGAAGGACCATCCTTGCCGCGATGTCCGACGGGATCGTCCAGGGCGGATTGGCAATCACCGTTTGCGCGACCATGCGCGTGATCGGCGTCGGTGTCGCCTTCTTGCCGATGATGACCTTCGAATGCAGCATGGTATGCCCGTCGACCATGAAATCCAGACTCTGGTCCGGAACATTCACTGCCACATAGCGGTGCTCGAACGCATACGCCATCCAGCGCCAGCGCTCGAGATTGGCTTTGATCTCATCCGCGCGCACCGATGCCGGTACGTTCAGCGCGGCGATGGTATCGCGGCCGATGTGGCCATCGGGGTTAAGGCCGTTGCGGGTCTGGAAGCGAACGATCGCGTCCTGGATGTCCTCGGACATCGGCTGCGGATTTCCGCCGAACACGGGGTCTTCGAGCGCGAGGCGTTTGACCAGCGCTTTGACGCGCGGGTCGCTGCCGTCGAGGTCGATCTCACCGGCCGCCTTGATCGAAGGCCACCCGCCATTGGCTGCGATCGTGCGATAGGTTGCGAGTGCTGCCACAAGTTCGCGATACTCCACGCGCTGCGGCGGCAGACCGGCAAGGAAGGCATGAATTGCATGCGCGCGTAGCGCATGTTTCAGAGCGGGCGCGGCGTCGAAATCCACACTCGGAAGCAACACGTCCCGGAAAGCATCGTGCGGCGGCAAACCGCTGCGAACATCGTGTGCGTAGCGCAGCAAACCTTGGGTCAGCGCGACATCGTATTCCGCGGCGCGTTTGGCCTGCTTGGGGGCCTTGTCGGTCTGCAGCACCGGGGAGAAATAGTCCTCGGCACGCAATCCCTGGCGATCCGCGTGTGCGAGCGTGGCGCGGACTTCGCTTGCCATGCGCGCCCCTTCTCCATCGCCTGTCCATATCGGACGAAAGTCGCGATCCTGGTAGAGCGACACAGTTTGCGCAACCGACGGTACCGATGCGTCCTTCGCAAGCACGACCTCGTGCAACGCACTCGATGAATCCGCGGCATTATCGTCGCTGTCGTCTGCCGCATACGAAAAGTTCCCTGCCATAACAAACAGCAGAGAACTCAGCAATAATGTTTTGGTGAAGCTTTTCTTGGCCATACCGGGGACCTTAACGGCTTTAACGGCGTTTCGTTTCATGGCCACACAATGGTCAGGCGGAAAGGCCTCCAGAAAGTTGGACCATGGTCTAATTGCGCCCAATTAGGCGGCTTGGTCGAATGCTGGAACCTGCCGTCAAGCGGTGGGACACCTGTGGCGAGTGCTACCCGTGCGGCAAAGCGATTTTGACGGACGGTGGGCTACCACCGTCCACTTATAGGAAATGAGAGGAGTACCGAATGAGCAAATTGTTTTTGATACCCGTTATGGTCGCCGGTTCGCTCTTGATGGCCGGATGCGCGACGCAGGAAGCCGTCGAACATGCGCAGGCAACCGCCGACCAGGCACTCGCGGCCGCGAACGCCGCTGGCCAGAAGGCGGATCAGGCACAGGCCTCCGCCCAAAGCGCCATGAGTGCTGCGCAGGCCGCGCAGACGACGGCCAACCAGGCGCTGCAGGGCGTGACCGATCTCCAGGCCATGCATGCCAAGAAGGGCCAACGCGGCTGATTTTGATCAGTCGAATACTTTAGACAGAACCGCGACCGGTGCGCCTTCAACACATCGGTCGCGGTTCTGTATGAACATCGCAGAAGGGCGTACTGCGTGACATCACATCCTCAAATCTTTAAACCCACCAGTCGCGCGACGGTGATCACGCTGTCGCAGATCGTCGAACATCGCCGCCGCGAGAAGCATGAGACCGATCCCGCCGGCATGGCATGGATCGACGGCGGCACATTCATGATGGGGTCGAACCATCACTATGCCGAAGAAGCGCCCGCACAACTCGTGCATGTCGACGGTTTCTTCATTGACCGCTTTCCCGTAACGAATTCCGAATTCGCCCATTTCGTAGAGGACACGGATTACGTCACCGTCGCAGAACGCGCTCCAAATCCGGCGGATTATCCCGGAGCGAGGTCCGACATGCTTGCGCCCGCATCCGTGGTCTTTCGCAAGCCACAGGGCCGCGTCGATCTGCGCAACCATTTCAATTGGTGGGATTACGCGGCCGGTGCGAATTGGCGCCATCCGCTCGGACCACGCACTTCGCTGAATGGCAGGGCAACTCACCCCGTGGTGCACATCGCATATGAAGACGCGGAGGCCTATGCAGAATGGGCGGGAAAATCCCTGCCGACGGAAGCCGAATGGGAATTTGCGGCGCGCGGACATCTCGATGGCGCCGAGTTCGCCTGGGGCGAAGAGTTGACGCCAAACGGCCAGCTTATGGCCAACACCTGGCAGGGCGAATTTCCCTGGCAGAACCTGCAATGCAGCGGCTTCGAAGGCACCTCGCCCGTCGGCATGTTTCCGCCCAACGGCTACGGCCTGTTCGACATGATCGGCAATGTCTGGGAATGGACGACGGACTGGTACGAAAACAGACGCAACGCCGCTGCGTCCTGCTGCGAGGCCATCAGCAACCCGCGTGGTGGAGAGCGTGACGCGAGTTGCGATCAGTCAGGGTCCGACATCCGCATTCCGCGCAAGGTGATGAAAGGCGGCTCCTATCTCTGCGCGCCCAATTATTGCCGGCGCTACCGGCCAGCCGCGCGCATGGCGCAGCCCGTCGACACATCGACCTGCCATCTGGGTTTCCGCTGCGTGGTACGCAAACCGGCCGGCTGAGCCGTGGAAGACATCCTCAAGCAACTCGCTTCCGATACAGCCCTTGTGGTCGAGGCCACCGCGGTGATTTTTGTCGCTTACGGCGCGGTCGAGGCCGTGGTCTACGCGATCGGTCCGCTCACCGGTCTGATGCCGCGTGTCAAGGGATGGCGCAAAGATACCTTCGTGCGGTTCGGCATGTGGCTTTTGCTCGGGCTGCAATTCGCGCTGGGCGCAGACATCGTGCGCACCGTGATCGCGCCCACATGGAACGATATCGGCCAGCTCGCCGCCATTGCAGTGATCCGTACGTTCCTGAATTACTTTCTCGAACGAGATATGGCGGAATTCGAGCACGCGGAACCAGCATCGTAGAGTCTGCTTTTCCGCATTGC
>Ga0157369_10002445_pt1 | contig 22301 bp, 21 predicted proteins | sample C25metaG_FD_113461 | JGI IMG/M metagenome (GOLD analysis project Ga0157369, IMG submission 113461) | Corn rhizosphere microbial communities from Kellogg Biological Station, Michigan, USA - C2-5 metaG | ecosystem: Host-associated > Plants > Roots > Rhizosphere > Soil | place: USA: Michigan...
CGCGAGCGCGTTCGGATCGGTGTCGGCTTGCGTCGTTGCGCAGCGCCGGAAAATCGGCGTCGGCGGGCCGCCGTCGCCGTGCCAATCGAAGCGGGTCATGCCGCCGCCCAACGCCGGAGCAAGATCGACGCTTAGTTGATCGTTGGCGAGCGAGAGCAGCGAGGAAAGGCGGGAGGCGCCGGCGGCGCGTGCGATCGCCGAGGTTTGCGGCCCCGAACGAACGGGCTGCACGAGCGACGCCAGCTTCGCGTGGCGCGCCTGCGCCCGAGAGCCGGGCGCCTCGGACGCACGTGTTCCCCTCGGGGCGGTGGCGTCGGAATTCGTTGCGGTCATGATGAGCTCCGTCGAGAGGCGCCCGCGCCGGCGAGGCCGGCGTCGGTGGGTCGAGTTCCGAAGACGTGTCTTTGCCGCCTTTGACTCGCGATGCTGCGTTGGGTTTAACGAATCGGCGTCGGGTTTACCGCCACTGCCCGAGAAACCGCGGCTCAGGCAAGCCGCGCCGCCCGCTCGCGGCCACAAAAATGCCGCCCGCGCCGGACTGCGCGGCGAGCGCTTGCGCGTCCAGCTCGACCCGCGCCGTCGTGATGTAAAGCGTGCTCAAATGGGGCCCGCCCAGCGCGACGCAGCTAGGCTGATCCGTCGGCACCTCGATGCGGTCCGTCTCCGCGCCGTTCGGCCCGTAGCGCACCACGCGCGCGCCGCCCCACTGCGCATTCCACAACCCGCCGTCGGCATCGACCGTCGATCCGTCGGGCACGCCGTCGGCATCGGCAAGCCGAGCGAAGACGCGCACGTTGCCGACGGCGCCATCGGCCGCGTAATCGCAGGCGAGGATCTCGCGCGTCGGCGAATCGCAGAAATACATCGTCGCGCCGTCGGGGCTGAACGCGATACTGTTCGAGATCGCCGGCGCCGGCAACGGCAGCCGTTCGAGCGAGAGATCGGCGCTGAGCCGATAAAAGCCGCCGATCGCGCTCAGGTCCGCGCCTTCATGCTTCGTGCCGAACACGAACCGCCCCTGCCGATCGCAGCGCCCGTCGTTCAAACGCGTATCGAGCCCGGGCTCCACTTCAACGACGCGGCGCATCTCGCGCGTGGTCAGATCGAAGAACGCCAGATGCGTCGCCAAGCCGAGCAGCAAGTAATGGGGATCCGCGCACAGCGCGAAGGTGGCGAGCCGCTCGGGCATCGCCCAGCTCGTCCGCTCACCGGTGCCGGGATCGTAGCGATAGAGGCGCGATCCTTCGATGTCCGTCCAATAAAAGCGCCCCGTGCGCGCACACCAAGTCGCGCCCTCGCCGAGCGCGCAGCGCGCCCGCACCGCGAGCGACGCCCGCCGACCTTCCACGCTCATGCCCATCCCCCATCGACAATGAAGTCCTGCGCCGTGATCATGCGGCTGTCGTCGGCCGCGAGAAACAACGCCATGCGCGCCAAGTCCTCGGGCATCAACTCGCCGTCGAGGCATTGCCCTTCCTTCAGCGCGCGCTTGCCCGCCTCGTCGAGCCAAAGCCGGCGCTGCTTCTCGGTCAGCACCCAGCCCGGCACGAGCGAATTGACGCGGATGCCGAACGGGCCGAGGTCGCGCGCCAGGGCATGCGTGAGGCCCTGGATCGCCGCTTTCGCCGTCAGATAGACGGGCATGCCGCCTTGCTTGAGCATCCAGCTGATCGAGCCGAGATTGATGATCGAGCCGCCGCCGGCGCGCTTCATGTCCTCGACCACGGCCTGCGCCGCGAAGAACTGATGCCGCAAGTTCACGGCGATGCCCGTATCGAACGAGGCCGGCGTCACGTCGGCGATCGCATGCCGCACGTCATTGGCCGCGTTGTTGACGAGCGCGCCGATCGGCCCGAGCGCCGCCTGGGTGTCGGCGATCGCCCCGCGCAGCGCGTCGATATCGGTCACGTCGCAGGCGAGAAACAGCGGCTTTTCGGGCGCGTCGCCGAGCGCATCGGCCAGCGCTTCGCCCGAGCTCGCGTCGATATCGCAAAACGCGACGCGCGCGCCTTGGCGAGCGAAGTGTTCGACGAACGAAGCGCCGATGCCGGTCGCGCCTCCCGTGATAAACACGGTGCGGCCGACAAGGCTCGGGTACCGCGCGTAGGGGCCGAGTTGCGGATGATCGGGAAGCGCCATCGAGAGAATTCTCCGAGAAGACCCAGCGCGACGTACAAGGCGCCAGCGCTGGGTGAATGGGTTCGCGGCAGGCGTCGTAGTCGCCGCCGCAGCCGCGGCGTCAGTCGCGCGAGCCGCGATTCTTGAGCTGATCGAGCAACACGGCCGCGAGCAGGATCGCGCCACGCACGAGGTACTGGTAGAACGCGTCGATGTTGAGCAGGTTCATGACGTTTTCGACGGTGCCCATGATGAGCACGCCGATCACGACGCCCGAAATCGTCGCGCGGCCGCCGAGCAGCGACACGCCGCCGAGCACGCACGCGGAAATGACGTTCAGCTCGAAGCCCTCTGCGGCGTTAGGCTGCCCCGAGGTGATACGCGACGCAAGAATCACACCGGCCAGCGCCGTCACGGCGCCTTGCACCAAGAAGATCACGACGCGCGTGCGTTCGACATTGATACCGGCCAAGCGCGAGGCCTCGGGGTTGCCGCCGATCGCCAGCGTATTGCGCCCGTAGACCGTCTGGTTCAGCAGCACACCGAACACGATGAAGCAGATGAGCGTGACCCAGATCGGCAGCGAGACGCCAAGCATCGTCAAGCCGCCCAAGGCGATGAACGTATCGGACGAGACGCCCACGGCTTGCCCGTGCGAGACGATGAAGCCCAGGCCGCGGACGATTTCCATGGTCGCGAGCGTCGTGATCAGCGCGTTGATGCGCAGGTACGCGATCACCGCGCCATTGACCCAGCCGATCACCGACCCGGCCGCCACGGCCGCCACGATCGCGAGGAACGTGTTGTTGGTGGCGTTGAGCACCATCGCGCAAAGCACGCCGGCGAACGCCACCGTCGAGCCGACCGACAGGTCGAAATCGCGCGAGGCCAGACAAAACATCATCGTGCAGGCCACCATGCCGATCTGCGAGATCGACAGTGCGAGGCCAAGCATGTTCTCGATCGAGAAGAAGTGATCGACCGTCAGCGACGTCGTCACGAACATGATGGCGAAAATCAGGATGAGACTGTATTCGGTGACTTGCTGCCACCACTTTTGCCGATCGTTCGGCTGCGGGATCAACGCCTCGGCCGCGCGCTTGGCGCCCGCCTCGACGAGGTTTTCTCTTGCTTGCATGTCGTGACTCCTTCACCGTCGTGCGCGACGGGTTTTGTTGCATCCGTTTCTGTCGTGTACCGCTCGAAATCGCCGCCATGTGGGGCGCGATTCGAGCGGCCCAAGCGCCTGTTTTATCAAGCCGCTTCGCGCGTCGCCGCCGCTCGAGACCCTTGCGGCAGCGCGAGTTCCAGCAGCGCGGCTTCGCTAGCCTGCTCGCGCGGCACCTCGCCGGCGATCCGCCCTTCGCGCATGACGACGATGCGATCGGAGACGCCGAGCACTTCGGGCAACTCCGAGGACACCATCACCACCGCGCAGCCGCGCTCGGCCAGTTCATAGATGACGTTATAGATTTCGTGCTTGGCGCCAACGTCGATACCGCGCGTCGGCTCATCGAGAATCACGACCTTCAGATCGGGCTCGGCAAGCCAGCGCGACAAAATCGCCTTCTGCTGATTGCCGCCCGACAGCAGCCGAATCTTCTGGCGGCGATTGGGCGTCTTGATCTTCAGCAGCTTGATGAACCGCTCGGCCGTCTCGATCTCTTTGGCGCGATTGAGGAACAAACCCGCGCGCAAATCGTGCCGGCGGCAGCTGATGTTGATGTTCTCGGCCACGGAAGCCATGGCGACGATGCCTTCCTCTTTACGGTCCTCAGGGCACAGCACGATCCCACTGCGGATCGCCTGCCCCGGGCTTTTGACGTCGATCGGCCGGCCGTCTAGCGTCAAGCGGCCCGCACGACGCTTCTCGGCGCCGTAGACGAGGCGCATCAGCTCGCTGCGGCCTGCGCCGACGAGCCCGAAGAAACCCAGGATCTCACCCGCGCACACGCTGAAGCTCGCCGGTGCGGAAAGGCCATGGCCTTCGACCGCCTCGGCTGCGAGCCGCACTTCGCCCTGTGGGCGCGACCGGTAGCCGTAAATATCGGAGATCTCCCGCCCCACCATCTCGGCGACGATCGTCTCGCGTTTGACTTCGGCGAGCGAGCTGTGCGAGGCGACCTTGCGGCCGTCGCGAAAAATCGTGCAGGCATCGCACAGCTCGTAGATTTCATCCATGCGATGCGAGATGTAGATGAGCGCACGGCCGTCGGCGCGCAACTCGCGCACGAGCTTGAACAGCACTTCCGTCTCGCGGTGCGAGAGCGAACTCGTCGGTTCGTCGAGGGCGATCACGCGCGCGTTGCGCAAGAGCGCCTTGCAGATTTCGACCATCTGCCGTTGCGCGATCGACAAGCGCCCGAGCTTCGCGTTCGGATCGAGATCGACGCCCATCTGCGCGAGCCGCTCCCGCACGAACTGTTTCGCCTCGCGTTTGTTGACCCAGCCGAGCGCGTTGGGCAGCCGGCCGAGCAGCAAGTTTTCCGTCACCGTCAGATCGGGGACGTACTGCAATTCCTGGTGAATCACCGCGACACCGGCCGCGATCGAGGCCGCCGCGCTCGAAAAGCGCACCTCCTGGCCGTCCATCATGATGCGGCCCGAATCGGGCTGATACTCGCCGCCCAGGATCTTGAGCAGCGTCGACTTGCCCGCGCCGTTCTCGCCCATGAGGCCATGCACTTGGCCGGCTTCCACGTCGAACGACACGCCGTCGAGCGCACGCACGCCCGGAAACACCTTGCCGATATTGTCAAATCGCAACGTTGCTGACATCTCACTTCACCTCGTACTGAAGGGTCGTCCGAGACGGCGTGCGCGCTGCGTTTCGCTTTGCATACGCCGCCCCGGAAAACTGCATCGAAGACTTACTTCGCAGCGAGGCCCATCTCTTCACGCACCGTGGCGACGTTGTCGCGCGTTGCGAGCATGCCCGTCGTCAGCGTCAGCTTCGGCGGTTCCTTGCCTTTCGTGATCCAGGCGTACATCAGATCCGACGTTTCTTCGCCATGGCGCTTCGGGCTGATGATGACCGTCCCGAAGAAGCCCGTCGCGTTCGGCTTCTTGAACTCGTTCAGCGCCGAATCCGAGCCGCCGATGCCGATGCCGATCATCTTGTCGGCCTTGAAGCCCCGGCCTTCGGCCGCGCGCACAGCGCCGAGCACGCCTTCGTCGTTCAGCGCGTAGGCCACCCAGTACTTGAACTGCGGGTTCTTCGTGATGGCGATGTTCGCGGCGTTGAACGCGTTTTCCGTATCGGTCTTCGCTTGCGGCGCGGCGATGATGTTCGCCTTCGGGAAGCCCGATGCGACGAGGATGTCGGTCGCGCCTTGCGTGCGATCCTTTGCCGTGGGCAGTTGGTCATACGTCACGTCGATCGCGCCGACGTCCTTCAGATCCCAGCCGCGCTTCTTGATCTCGTCCATGAGGCCCTTGCCGACTTGCTGGCCGATGTTATAGGCCGAGATGCCCATATGCGGGACGGCGGCGATCGGGTTGCCCGAGCCGTCGACGAGGCGATCGTCGACCGTCATCATCTTGAGCCCGTCGGCTTTCGCTTTGGCCACGATGCCCGGCCCGAGCTTGACGTCAGGCGTGCAGATGATGAAGCCTTGCGCTTGCTGCGCCTTGAGGTTGTCGATCGCGCTCATGACCTTCTCGCCCGACGGCGCACCGATCTTCACGAGCGTGAAGCCGTCTTTCTTCGCCGCGGCTTCGGCGAATTTCCATTCGTCTTGGAACCAGGGTTCCTCAGGCTGCTTCACGAGGAAACCGATCTTGACCGGATCGGCGGCCTGCGCGGCCGGCACGCCCGCGACCATCGAAGTCACCGCAGCAGCGGCCAGCGTGAGGAAAATTCGGCGTTTCATGACATTTGTCTCCTGTCTGATTGAGCGTTCGGCCGCGTTATCTATGTCGGACGACTCACGCGGCCAGTGCGTCATCCGGTTCCAACATCGCCGCGCGGGAACGCCGCACGGGAATCACAATCTTCGGTGTTGCAACTTATCGTTTCAGTCGTGGTACAGCGCCGAGCGCCCGCCATCGACGGTAATGCAGGTCGCGTTGATGAACGGCGCTTCATCGGAGGCGAGAAATACCGCGGTCATCGCGATCTCGTCGGGCCGAGCGATGCGCTTCATCGGCTGCAGTTCGAGCGTGGCCCGGCGCGCGGCTTCGGGATCGCTCTGCCCGTTCCACCAGTCGTGCGTCAGCTGAGTCTCCACATAGCCGGGCGCAATCGCGTTCACACGTACTTGCTTCGGCGCGTATTCGATTCCGAGCGCGCGCGTGAGCCCGAGCACGCCGTGCTTCGCGACCGGATACGGAAAGCACCCGGGGATGATCTGAAACGAATGCGTCGAGGCGATGTTGACGATGCTGCCGCGGCCCCTGTCCACCATGCCCGGCAGCACAGCCTTGCAGCCGTTCCATACGCCGTCGAGATCGACGGCGAAGCAGCGGCGCCAGTCGTCGTCGGTCATCGTCAGCGGATCGCAAAACACATTGATGCCGGCGTTGTTGACGAGCACGTCGAGCGGCCCGAACGCGCGCTCCGCTTCGTCGCGCGCCGCGCAAACCGACGCGCTTTGGGTCACGTCCGTGCGCACGGCGAGCACGCGCGCACCGCTCGTTTGCGCTTCGATCCGCTGGGCTGCACCGACCGCGGCCTCAAGATCCAATTCGGCGAGCACGACCGCCGCGCCCTCGCGAGCGAACGCTTGCGCGATCGCCTCGCCGATCCCGCGACCGGCGCCCGTCACGAGCGCGACTTTGCCGGCGAGCCGATTCATCGCGCGATACCTTCCTTTAAGCCGCGCCATGCGGCGACGAACGCACGCGCATACGCCGCTGTCGTCGCGACGTCCTGGCCGGGACGGTACAGCGCCGAACCGAGGCCGAAACCGTTCGCGCCCGCAGCGACGAGCGTTCCCATGTTCTCCGGCGTCACGCCGCCGACCGGCACGAGCGGCACGCGCTTCGCGATCACGGCGCGCCAGGCTTTGACGACGGCCGCGCCGAGTTGCTCGGCCGGAAACATCTTGAGCACGTCGGCGCCGCTCGCCAGGGCGGCGAACGCCTCGGTCGGCGTGGCGACGCCGGGCGCGCACGCCATCCCGCGCTCCTTCGCCGTGCTGATGATTTCGGTGTCGCCGTGCGGCATGACGATGAGCTCGCCGCCCGCGCCGGCCACTTCGTCCACAAAGCGCGCCTGCAGCACCGTGCCCGCGCCGACGATCACCTCGGGCGGCAGCGCTTTGCGCAATGCGGCGATGCTCGCGAGCGGATCGGGCGAATTGAGCGGCACCTCGACGATGCGAAAGCCCGCCTCGTAGAGCGCTTGTCCATGCGCCGTCGCCTCGCTGGGCGCGATGCCGCGCAAGATGGCGATCAACGGACACGCCTCGAACGCGGCGATGAACTTCGCGTGCGGGTGATACGGCTTCGGAAGATCGAATTCGGTTTGCATGGCGGACTAACGAAAACGGATTGAGCTAGATCGAGCTAGCGAACGAAAAATACCGGTCAGCTCGCCGGCGCCATCGTCTGGCGCTCGACGAGCCCGGCCTGCAGCGCAATGCGCCAGAGCCCGTGTTCCGCGGCCGCCTCAACGACGCTCGCCCGCAAACAGCCGAACTCGGTCAAGGCCAGCCGGTAGCGCTCGCATAGCGCGGCGCTGCCGATCAGTCGCGGCGCTTCCCCGGCGAGCGAGGCGCCGCGCGATTCCAGCAACGCGGCCAACCCGGACAACTCGTGGCCGATCAGAAGCCCCGACAAATAATCGGCCTGCTGCTCCGGCAGCAACGCACCGGTCAAACCGAGCGTGCGCGTACTAAAAATCGTCGCGAGCAACCCGGCGCGATGGGCGTGTTTGGCGGTCGCGACGCCGCGCAAAAACGCTTGCAGATCGAACTGCGGCGTCTCGACCATCGTGCGTCCGAGGATCGTGTGCTCGCGCAACGCGCCGTACAACTCGCCTGTCATGAACGTATGAAACGATTCGATGCATTCGCCGCGCACGATGGCCCACTTCGCATGCGTCCCCGGCAGCCCGACGAGCGAACGCGTCTCGCCGCCGATCGCGGCGCTCGCCAACGCGCCGACGATTTGCGTTTCCTCGCCGCGCATCACATTCGGCAGCTCGCCGCGCTCGATCACGCCCGGCACGATATACACCGATGCGCCGCGGGCCGCGCTCACGCGCACGATGCCGGCCACCAGCGCCGACGCATCGGCGGGCGTATCGACGTAAGGCGCCTCGCGCCAGCCTTGCGCACTGCCGACCATGCCCGCCGCGATCACCGGCACGGTGGGCGCTAGCGCGAGCCACTCGCCGCAAACGGCGTCGAAGGCGGCGTCGAACCCGCCGGGCTGCGGCAAGCGCATGATCCCGTCGCCGGATTCGCGCGTCGCCATCACATTGCCGTGCGTATCGAACAGATACGCACGCAAGGCGGTCGTGCCCCAGTCCAGGCCAATCAATGCCGGCGATGCGGCGCAATCTTGTACAACGGTCATCGTTTGATTCGTCGCGCGCCGGGCGCAACCCAGCCGAGTTCTTCGGAGATGCCACGCGCTTCGCGTTGCACCAGGGGGATCAGTTCGTCCATTCTTTCTGAAGGCATATAGGGGATGGTGCTCGCCACCGATACCGCCGCGACGATCGCCCCCGTCGCATCGCGCACCGGCGCCGACACACAGCGGATCGACGGTTCGTTCTCTTCGAGATCGAAGGCGAAACCGCCGGCCGCGTAACGCACCATCCGCTGCAGGAACATGGCTTTGTCGGGCCGCCGGTTAGGACCTAAGTGCGTGCCTTCGAGCGCGCGCTGGGCGGAATCGAAGAGCGTGCCCCACGTTTGCGGCGACAAATCGAGCATCAAGGCCTTGCCGATTCCGGTCGAGGCGAGCGGCATCCGGTGGCCGATCTTCGACCGCATCTCCAGCCCGCGCGTGCTCGGCATCTTGTCGATGTAAAGCACATCGTTGGCGTCGCGCACGCCGAGGTGGACGGTATCGAGCGTCGCCTGCGCGAGCCGCTCCAGATACGGCCGCGCCACGGCCGTCAGAGGCATTTGTTCGAGGGCGATCGTGCCCAGTTCGATCAGCTTCGGGCCGAGCAGATAGCCCTGCGGGACCTGACGCAGATAGCGCGCCTGCACGAGCGTATGGACGAGCCGATGCGTCGTGCTGCGCGTGGTCCCGATGGCTTGTGCAAAGGCGCGCATGTCGCGGGCGCCGCGCGCGCACGCCTCGATGATGGCCAGCCCGCGCAGCAGCGTCTGCGTGCCGGCCGGCAAATCGGCGATATTGAGCAGCGAACCCCAACTCGACGATGGTTCGTCCGTCTGGGCGCCGCCGAGCGCCGGCTCGGGTAGATCGCCTTGGGTGGCGTGGTGGGCAAGCTCGTGGTCAGAGGCAGTCATCGGGCGCGTCTCCGTTCGGTTCGAATGCTTCGCTCTCGAATCGCTAAGGTCTTTCCGTGTTTCGTCCCGCGGCCATTTCGACCGCTCGCGACGAATTGTAGGCACGGCTCGCGTCATGCTCCAACATTTGAATGACCTGCCCATATTTTGGGATTAATCGTATTCAGATCGATCGATCGCCGCTCGTGGCAAGATGCGGGGCGCGCCCGCGCCATCGGCTCCAGCGCGCGCGCCAGGCGCCAGAAGCGGCCGCCGAGCGGCTCAACCGCCCGCCACCGCATAGGCCGCAGATTGCACTGCCGATCTCCCCGGAGCGGGGCCTTATGGTTTGTTGTTTCAACGAGGATCGATCAATGAAACCCATCATCAACTTGGCCGATGTCGAACCGTCCCCTTTGCCCGCGGGCATGGCGCCGCCCGAATCGATGGCTGAGCGTTACGAACCCCGCATGGGCGCCGTCAGCAGCCGCATCGGCGCACAAAAGCTCGGTTACAACGTGACGGCGCTAGCGCCGGGCAAGCGCGGCTTTCCCCTTCACAATCATCGGGTGAACGAGGAGATGTTTTTCGTGTTGGAAGGGAGCGGCGAGATTCGCATCGGCGAAGCCGTTTATCCGATCCGGGCGGGAGACGTCATCGCATGCCCGCCCGGCGGCCCGGAAGCCGCGCATCAAATCGCGAACACCGGCGAGGTCGAACTCAAGTACCTGGCCGTGAGCACAAAAGTGCTGCCGGAAATCGCCGAATACCCCGATTCGGGCAAGTTCGGCATCCTGGCGGAATTCCCGGGTGCGCCGGGCGAAAAGCCGAAGGGATTCCGCTTCGTTGGCCGGGAGGGCGAGAGCGCCCCGTATTGGGACGGGAATTGACTACCGGGGATTACCGAGGCAGTTGCGCGGCGCCCATTCGCCGCGCGATGACGCCGGCGCGCTGGGCCAGATAGGCCGAGCCGCGATGCTCGTCGAAGTACTTGGGGCGCGGCAACATCACGGCGAGCCGAGCCGACTGCCAGGCTGTCAATTGCGCTGCGGAACACCGGTAGTAATAGCGTGCGGCGGCCTGCGCGCCGTACACGCCATTGCCCCATTCGACCGAATTCAGATAGATCTCGAAGATGCGCTGCTTATCCATCAGCGTCTCGAGCATCCAGGTGATGATGAGCTCCTGGCCTTTGCGCAGATAGCTCTTCTGGCGAGAAAGAAACAGGTTGCGTGCAAGCTGCTGAGTGATGGTCGAGCCGCCCGCGACTATCCGGCCGCGCGCCTTGTTCCTCTCCCACGCCTGCAAGATCGCCTCGGTTTCGTAGCCGTTATTGTTGACGAAATTGGCATCCTCCGACGCGATGATCGCGCGCTTCAGATTGCGCGAAATACGATCGTACGGTACCCACTCATGCTCGATCGAAACATCGGGGCGATCTTGCGCGAGCCGCCATGCATCGGCGCGCATGAACGCCGTCGAGCGGGGATCGACGACGGTCCAAACGGCGATCTGAGCGAAGTAATACGCCTGCGTCGCCACCCAAGCAAATGCACAGACCGCCACGGCATAAAGCAGCCAGAGCGCGAAACCGTTCCCCGTGCGCCTCTTCGTTCTTGCCATCGTCGTATCGTGATCGTTCGCGCTGGTAGGGTTTGCGCGCACCGCAGCCGCACTGTGCGGCACGCCGAGCGCACACTCCCCCTTCATCTGCTAGACGGATGCGGCCAACGTCGCGCGCAGCGCGGCCAGTACCGGCGCGCTGTCAGGCCGCACGCCGCGCCAGACGGAAAACGATTCGGCGGCCTGTTCCACCAGCATGCCGAGCCCATCGGCGGATGTCGCGCCCAGCGACTGCGCGTGCTGCATAAATACCGTCGGCTGCGCGCCGTACATCATGTCATAGGCGAGCGTCCCCGCGCCGAATGCGCGATCGTCGCATTCAGGAAGCTTCGCCGTGAGCGAACCTGCCGTGGCGTTGATGACGACATCGTACGGCCGCGGCTCGACGGCCGTCGGCGCGCCCCCGCTCAAGCGGCAACCATGCTCGAGCGCCGCCGGCGCGAATTGCTCGACGAGCGCCTGCGCCTTCTGTGCGGTGCGATTGACGATGGTCAGCGCCTGCGGCCCGCGCTCGAGAATCGGCAGCACGGCGCCGCGCGCAGCGCCGCCCGCGCCGAGCAGCAGCACGCGAGCGCCCGTCAGCCGAACACCTAGATTCGCTTCGATATCGGTGACGAGGCCGATGCCGTCGGTGTTGTCGCCGTGAATCGCATCGGCGTCGAACCGCAGCGTGTTGACCGCACCGGCCGCGGCCGCGCGCGGCGATAGCCGATCGGCCAGCGCGTAAGCCTCGAGCTTGAACGGCACCGTGACGTTAAGCCCGCGCCCGCCGGCCGCGATGAAAGCGCGCACCGTTTGCGCGAACGCATCGATCGGGCCAAGCAAACGACGGTATTCGACGGGCTCGCCTGTTTGCTCGGCGAAGCGCGCATGAATCAACGGCGATTTGCTATGCGCGATCGGATTGCCGATCACCGCGTATAGATCGAAGCCCGCCGCGGCGCCCGCAATCGGTTCGGCGCCTTGCGCCTCTCCTTCGTTCGCCGTGTTCGTTGCGTTCATTGCGTCACCTGCGCAGGCCGCGTCGCCCCGCCTTGCGCATCGGACGCGGGCGCGCCATCGTCGGCAGCGGATGATGCGTCGCCTTGGTCGGCCGAGTCAGCCGATGCCGTGGAATCAGTCGAATCAGCCGCCTCCTCGGCGCGCGCTTCCTCTTCGCTTAGCGCCGATGCATCGGGCGCGTCCACGATTTCGGCGTCCTCTTCCTCCTCTTCGGCAGCGAGCGCGTCGGCGCCCGGCACACCGGCGCCCGGCGCATCGAGCACGCGAATCGGCCGCACCGACGCTTCGACGGTCAGCTCGTCGACGCCCATCACCTCGAGCACGATGCGCGTGCCGCGAGCGTGGACGCCCAGCCCCGGGACATGAAGCAGCAGCGGCACTTCCTCGAGCCGCACGAGATCCCCCTTGACGACCGCGGCGACCACTTCCTTCTTCTGCTCCTGTGTGAGCCAGCGCAAGCACCAGAAGTACTCCATGCGGCGCTGATGATCGGCGTAAGCGGCGTAGGTATCGTCAAAGCCCTGGACGACGGCGAACAGATCGGCGTCCTTCGGCTTGAACGGGGCGACGAGCTTGGCCGCCACGCCATGCTGCACGCAGGCGAGCAACTGCCATTGATTGACGAGATCGGTGTAGCGACGCAGCGGCGAAGTACTCCACGCATACTGCGCCACGCCCAGCCCCTCATGCGGTGCGGCGCTCGTCTGCATGCGCGTGCGCTTCGGCCCTGCGGCGGCGAACGTGCGTTGGGTCCGGTAAATCCCCGGCACGCCGTGATCGTGAAGCAGCGCGCCCCACGTCGAATTGGCGAGAATGGCGAGTTCGGCCACGATCAGATCGAGCGGCGAGCCTCGACGGCGAGGCGTGATCGTCACGTGCTCGCCGTCGACGTAGAAGTTGTAGTCGGTATTGCCCGGCACCTCGCGTCGCAGGCCGTAGCCCGCTCGCGCCGCCTGCCGCTTCTCGAACAGCGCTTGGGCGAGCGGCCACAACATAGCGATCTCGTCTTTGTGCGGGTAATCGCCGCTGCCAGCCGCGAGCGCCTCTTCGGTCACGCAGGCGTCGAGCGTGTTGTGGCGCAGGTTGCTTTTCACGAAGACGAGCTCGGCGCGCGTCTCGGTGGCGACGATCTCTTGCGTCTCGCGATTCACGATGATGTAAAGCGAGAGCGCCGGCCGCAGCCCGCCCTCCTTCAAGGTGAAGACCTCGACAACCTCATCGGGCAGCATCGTGATCTTGTCGCCCGGCATATAGACCGTGGAGAGCCGGGCGCGCGCGATCGCATCGACCGGGTCGCCGCGCGTAATGCCGAGCGACGGCGCCGCGATATGCACACCCACGCGCACGCGATCGTCGCCGAGCACCTCGACCGAAAACGCATCGTCGATTTCGGTTGTCGTGATGTCGTCGATCGAGAAGGCTTCCGCATGCGCGGTCGGCAAATCCGTGGGCACCGGCCCCGGCGTGACGGGCGGAAAACCCGTGCCGTGCGGAAAATGCTCCGACAGAAACCGCGCCTCATGCAGCGCCCGAGCCGAGGCGACGCCGCCGCATTCGAGCATGAGCCGCGCCTGCGAAATGCCGCGCGCCGCCGCGGCGCCCTCGAGCGCCTTGTATTCGATCGAGTTTTTGTCGGGCTTGGTGAGCAACCCGAGCGCCTTGCCATGAAACGCGTCAGGCAGCCGGCCCGCTTTGAGCTCTTCTTCGTATTGCGCCTGCACGAGCGCCTGTTGCCGCTTGCGTTCGAGCGCCGCGAGCGCCATTTTCAACTGCTCTTCGGGCGCACGCTGAAATTGGCCGCGGCCCTTGCGACGGAAATAAACGGGGGAGCCCTGCATCCGCAGCACGAGCGCCGCGCGCTCGACGGGGCCCGATTGCGCGCCGAAGTATTCGTTCGCGAGCGAGGCGAACGGGAATTCTTCGGCGGGTGCGCATTCCCACAGAAAATCGAGATCGATCTGCTGCGCGGCCGCGTCGGCCTCTTGCATCAACTCCGCTGCGCTCGGCTTATCGAATTCGATCAATACGTCCTTGGCGCGCACTTTCGTCCGACGTCCGCCCGGCAGTTCGACCTGCAGCGCATCGCCTTGGCGCGACAGCACGCTGCCCGCCTTCAAACCGCCCGATTCCTCAAAGAAAACGTTCACTCGACACTCTCGTTACGAATATGGCCCTCGCAGCGTTGGCGTGCCGCAAACCGCACGCCCGCTGCCGGTGGATGTTGTCTGATGCGCCGCTCGAAAGCGCGGCGCCGGCTCGGCCGTCGCCTATCGGCGTTCGGCCGGCGTCATACCGCAAAACGCGAGGACGTCGTCGACATAATCGGCGAACTCGCTAATGGCGTGATCGCTGCCGGCGATCAGCTTGGTCTCGACGCCCGGGTAATGCGCAATCATCTCGCGGTAATCGAGCACTTCGTCGCCCGTGGCGGCGATCAAATAATAGCGCTCCGGCCGCGTGATCGATTCGACACGCAGCGCACGCAGTTCATCGAGATGATGCGGCTCCACGACGATGCTGCCGCCCCCGTGCCAGAGCGGCTGCTCACCCAAGTAGGCGGACAAATCGCGCTGCGGCAGAACGGCGGGATTGAGCAACACGGCGCGCCAGCCATGCTTTTCGGCCAGGTGCGTCGCGAAATAGCCGCCCAGTGAACTGCCGATCACGGTGACTTCGCCGGGCTGGCCGATCCGCGCCGCCGCCACGTCCGCTTCGGCCATCGCCACCGCCTCGCGCGGAGAGACGGGCAACATCGGGCAGCGCCACTCGTGCGCCCGGCCCAGCGCGGCTACGCGCGCAGCCAACAGCTGCGCCTTGAACGATTTCGGCGACGAACGGAAGCCGTGCAGATAGAGGATCACGCGCCGCCTTTCGCGCGGGAGCCGAGCGCATCCAACAATTTCTGATGCACGCCGCCGAAACCGCCGTTGCTCATGACGAGCACGTGATCGCCCGGACGCGCCGCGTGCGCAACGGCCGCGACGAGCGCATCCAAATCGTCGAAAGCGCGCGCTTTGTCGCCGAGCGGAGCCAGCGCCTCGCGCAGATCCCAGCCCAGCGCGTCGCGCCCGCTCGGCGCGCCGTAGCCGAAGACGAGATCGGCGCCGGCCAGGCTGCCCGGCAGTTGGGCCTTCATGACGCCGAGTTTCATGGTGTTCGAACGCGGTTCGAGCACGGCCAGAATGCGGGTGCGTTCGCCGCCGACGCGCGTGCGCAAGCCGGCGAGCGTCGTCTCGATCGCCGTCGGGTGATGGGCGAAATCGTCGTAGACCGTCACGCCGTCGACGCTGCCGCGCACTTCCATGCGGCGCTTGACGTTGCGAAACTCCGTGAGCGAGCGCGCAGCCTGGGCCGGCGGAACGCCCACATGGCGCGCCGCGGCGATCGCCGCAAGCGCATTGAGCCGGTTATGCTCGCCCTGCACTTGCCAGTCGACCGCGCCGACGCGCTCGCCGCGCCAGTAAACCGCAAAACGCTCGTCGATCGGCTCGCCCTGCGCGGCAGGCAGCGCGTCCCAACCGCCATCGACGCCAAAGCGCTCCACTTCGCTCCACACCCCGCGCGCGAGCACGCGTTCGAGCGCCGGCTCGCGCCCGTTGACGACGATCCGGCCGATGCCGGGCACCGTCCGCACCAGGTGATGGAATTGCGTTTCGATCGCGGCCAGATCCGGGAAGATGTCGGCGTGATCGAATTCGAGATTATTGAGCACGGCCGTGCGCGGCCGGTAGTGGACGAACTTGGAGCGCTTGTCGAAGAACGCCGTATCGTATTCGTCGGCTTCGATGACGAAGAAACTCGAATCGGTCAGCCGTGCCGACACGCCGAAATTGAGCGGCACGCCACCGATCAGAAAACCGGGGTTGAGCCCAGCATCCTCGAGCAGCCAGGCGAGCATGGAGCTCGTCGTCGTCTTGCCGTGCGTGCCGGCCACGGCCAACACCCACTTGCCGGCCAGCACGTGCTCGCCGAGCCATTGCGGCCCCGATACATAGGGCAGGCCTCGATCGAGGATCGCTTCCATCAGTTCATTGCCGCGCGAGACGACATTGCCGATGACGAACAAATCCGGCTTCAAATCGAGCTGCTCGGCGCCGTATCCCTCGATGAGCTTGATCCCCTGCGCTTCGAGCTGAGTGCTCATCGGCGGATAGACGCCGGCGTCGCAGCCCGTCACCGTGTGGCCCGCGGCGCGCGCGAGGACCGCGAGACCGCCCATGAACGTACCGCAGATGCCGAGGATATGAATATGCATAGAACAGTCGTACGTGCCGAGCTAGCCGCGAGTGCAGGGAGAAAGGCGCGAGCGGCGCCAAAGGCCCGCTATTGTACCCGACGTCCCCTTGCGAGCCGATGCCTCGGCCGCGATCCGGCCCGCCAAGGGCAGCGCCGGACGATCTAGTATGATTGCCGGATGGTGCGCAAATCTCTCATCGACCCGCAGCGTGTGCGGGACGAAATCGCAATGGCGGCTGCCCGGCTGATTGCCGAAGAAGGGCTCGACTATGCCAGCGCAAAGCGCAAAGCCGCGCGTCAAATCACGGGGCAAGCGCGCGTGGCCGGCGAATGGCTGCCCGACAACGATCAGATCGAGGAGGAAATCCGCGAGTATCAATCGTTGTTTCAGGCCGATACTCAGCCGGCCGTCCTGCGCCGGTTGCGCCGGATCGCGCTCGAATGGATGAAGCGGCTCGCCCCCTTCAACCCTTATTTGACAGGCGCGGTGCTCAACGGCACTGCGGGCGAGCATTCCGACATTCATCTGCAGGTGTTTTGCGACAATCCGAAAGAAGTCGCCATCTACCTGCTCAACGCGAACGTGCAGTACGACGTATCGGAGACGCGCCACTTCGGCGGCCGCGGCGACGTCGAAACGCTGAGCTTCCTGTGGCGCGCGACGCGCGACGAGGAACCGGTCGGCATCCACATCGCCCTGTACGATGCGGACGATCTACGCGGCGCGGTGCGCGCCGATGCCCGCGGCCGGACGGCGCGGGCGAACGTCGATGTCGTGGAATCTCTATTAGCCGACGAAGGCGGTGCGCCGCTGCCTAATTGAAGATGATGAGCACGCACACCTCGCCGTGAAGACACGGCGTCGTCCGTCCGGCTCTCTTTCGCTTTCCTCATTCTTATGAAGATGAAACCTACTTTCGCCATCGCGGCCGTTGCGGTGATCGCAGCGGCTCTCGGGCTGGCGGCTCAAAGTTGGCTGCGCGGCCCGAACCGGAGCGCCGACGCGCCGGGCCCGATCGCCGAACCTCCCGCCGTGGCCTCGCCCGCTAGCGGAGCGGTTGCGCAGTTGCTCGAAGCGCCGCTGCGCGATATCGACGATCACCCGAAAACGCTCGCCCCCTATAAAGGCCGAGTGCTCGTCGTCAACTTCTGGGCGTCTTGGTGCGGGCCCTGCGTGGCTGAGATGCCGGAGCTCGTGCAACTTCATCACGCCTATCAGAAGAAGGGCATTCAGTTCGTGGGGATCGGCGTCGATTCCAGACAGAACGTCCAAAATTTCCTGAAAAAGATCCCGGTCGACTATCCCATTTTGGTCAGCGGATTCGGTGGTGCGGATCTCGCCCGCAGCCTCGGCAACACCGCGGGCGCGCTGCCGTTCACGGTCGTAATTGACGCGAACGGCGTCGTACGGTCGACAAAATTGGGACAAGTTGTGCCGGGTGAGCTGAGCAAGACACTGGACGCACTGTGAGCCCGGCTGCGGCCGAACCCGAGGAACGACGGAAATTTCTGCATTTTGCCGGCGCTTTAGCAGAACTTTGTGAAAATTAGTCGACAGGAACCTGCCCCGGAGGCGGCCGCACATGTTGGCTTTTTCATTGGCTGCTAGACAAGTTTCGCCAAACGGCGCTAAAGTGCGCGCAATTCCGCGGAAACAGAAGCGAACCATGAAACGACTGCTGGTGATGCACGGCCCCAACCTCAACCTGCTAGGCACGCGGGAACCCGAGGTCTACGGTCGCGTCACGCTCGAGCAGATCGATCAAGCGCTCTGCGCCCGTGCGAAGGAAGCAGGCGTGGAACTCGTCACGTTCCAGAGCAACCATGAAGGCCAGCTCGTCGATCGCGTTCAAGCGGCAGCCAAGGATGCGGTCGAATTCATCGTGATCAATCCCGCCGCCTACACCCATACGAGCGTCGCCCTGCGCGATGCGCTGGCGGGCGTCGGCATCCCGTTCGTCGAGGTTCATTTGTCGAACGTGCATCGCCGCGAGCCGTTCAGGCATCACTCGTACTTTTCCGATCAGGCCGAAGGCGTTATCTGCGGGCTCGGTTGGAAAGGCTATCTGTACGCACTCGAGTTCGCGCTCGAGCGGCTCGCGCAGTAGCGCGCGCGGCTGAACTCCAGAACACCAAATCGGGGCCGGTGTATGCCGGCGCCTCACGCATTAAAAGAGGGGATTCCTTATGGATCTACGTAAGCTGAAAACTTTGATCGACCTCGTCTCCGAATCGGGTATTTCCGAGCTCGAAGTGACTGAAGGCGAAGGCAAAGTCCGCATCGTTAAAAATGCGCCCCCGGTTTACGTGCAGCCGTCCGCGTCGTTCGCGCCGCCGATGACGGCATCCGCCCCCATTGCCGGCGCCCTCGCGCCGGAGCAAATTCCCGCGGCGGCGCCCGCAGCGCCCGCGCCACAAGGCCATGTCGTCACTTCGCCGATGGTCGGCACCTTCTATCGCGCGCCGTCGCCGGGCGCGGATCCGTTCGTCCAAGTGGGCGATACGGTCAACGAAGGTCAGACGCTGTGCATCATCGAAGCGATGAAGCTGCTCAACGAGATCGAATCCGACAAGGCCGGCGTCGTGAAGGAAATCCTCAGCGATAACGGCCAAGCCGTCGAGTACGGCCAGCCGCTTTTCGTCATCGGTTGATTGCAAAGCGGGCCCGGGCGAGTTCCAAGCCTCGGGCATAGCCGTTCGCTCGAATGCCGTGTACCGCCGATGTTCCGCGGCCCCACGACGCACGAGCCCATTACTGCGTCGAACCATCGCCATGTTTGAAAAAATACTTATCGCCAATCGCGGCGAAATCGCGTTGCGCATTCAGCGCGCTTGCCGCGAACTCGGCGTCAAGACGGTGGTCGCTTACTCGACCGCCGATAAAGACGCCAAATATGTGAAGCTTGCCGACGAAGCCGTCTGTATCGGGCCGGCGCCGTCGCCGCAGAGCTATCTGAATATGCCGGCGCTGATCAGCGCGGCCGAAGTCACCGATGCCGAAGCGATCCACCCCGGTTACGGCTTCCTCTCGGAAAACGCCGATTTCGCCGAGCGCGTCGAGCAATCGGGCTTCGCCTTCATCGGCCCGCGTCCCGAGACGATTCGTCTGATGGGCGACAAAGTCACGGCCAAGCAGACGATGATCAAGACGGGCGTACCCTGCGTACCGGGCTCCGAAGGCGCGCTGCCCGACGATCCGAAGGAAATCGTCAAGATCGCCCGCTCGGTCGGCTATCCCGTCATCATCAAGGCGGCGGGCGGCGGCGGTGGGCGTGGCATGCGCGTGGTCCACACCGAGGCCGCGCTCGTCAACGCGGTGAACATGACGCGCGAGGAAGCCGAACGAGCCTTCGGCAACCCGCAGGTGTACATGGAGAAGTTCCTGGAGAACCCGCGCCACATCGAAATTCAGGTGTTGGCGGATTCGTTCAAGAACGCGCTTTGGCTCGGCGAGCGCGACTGCTCGATGCAGCGCCGCCATCAAAAGGTCATCGAAGAAGCGCCGGCGCCCGGCATCGCGCGCCGCTTGATCGAGCGCATCGGCGATCGCTGCGCCGACGCGTGCAAGAAGATGGGCTACCTCGGCGCAGGCACGTTCGAATTCCTGTACGAGAACAACGAGTTCTACTTCATCGAAATGAACACGCGGGTCCAGGTCGAGCATCCGGTGACGGAGCTGATCACGGGCATCGATATCGTGCAGGAGCAAATCCGTATCGCCGCCGGTGAAAAACTGGCCCTGCGCCAACGCGACATCGAATTCCGCGGCCATGCGATCGAGTGCCGGATCAACGCGGAAGATCCGTTCCGTTTCACGCCGTCTCCGGGCCGCATCACGTCCTGGCATACGCCCGGCGGCCCTGGCATTCGCGTCGATTCGCACGCGTACAATGGGTATTTCGTTCCGCCGAATTACGACTCGATGATCGGCAAGCTGATCGCCTATGGCGCGACGCGTGAGCAAGCGATCCGCCGGATGCGTATCGCGCTCTCCGAGATGGTCGTCGAAGGGATCCTAACGAACATCCCGCTGCACCGCGAGCTCATGCTCGACGGCGCTTTTGTCGAAGGCGGCACGAGCATTCATTATCTCGAGCACCGGCTCGCGGAAAAGCAGCAAGCCGCGCCGGAAGAAGCCTGAGGGACGATGCGCCAATGAGCTACCGGGAATTGATCGTCGAACTCGATCGGGCACGCGCGGAAAGCCTGTCCGACGCGCTGATGGAACTCGGCGCGCTGTCGGTATCGGTGGAGGACGCCGATGCCGACACGCCCGACGAGCAGCCGTTGTTCGGCGAGCCCGGTCTCACGCCCGATCAAACTGCGTGGCAGCGCTCCCGCGTGATTGCGCTGCTCGCGCCCGAACACGATCCGGCTGTGCTGGCTGCGGCTGCCGGAAATGCCGTCGGATTGGCGGCGATACCGGCGTTTCAAGTGCGCGAAGTGGCGGACGAGGATTGGGTCCGGCTAACGCAATCGCAGTTCGAACCAATCTCGATCGGCAAGCGGATCTGGGTGGTGCCGTCTTGGCATGACGCTCCCGATCCGCACGCACTGATCCTCGAGCTCGATCCAGGCCTTGCGTTCGGCACGGGCAGCCACCCCACGACGCGGCTGTGCATGGAATGGCTCGAAGAATCGGTCGCGCCGGGCCAATCGCTGCTCGACTATGGCTGCGGCTCGGGCATTCTCGCGATCCTCGCGAAAAAATGCGGGGCGGCGCCCGTTGTTGGCATCGATATCGATCCGCAAGCGGTGGAATCGGCGCGTCTGAACAGCGAGCGCAACCACGCGGAAGTCGCCTACGCACTACCCGACGATTGCCCCGAAGGCCAATTCGACGTGGTCGTCGCCAACATTTTGTCGAATCCGCTCAAGCTGATGGCGTCGATGCTGTGCGCGAAGGTCAAACCGGGTGGGCGTATCGCGCTGTCGGGCGTTCTTGCGCGGCAGGCCGAAGAGGTCGCGGATGCCTATCGGCCGTGGGTGCAGATTGGCGTGTGGCGCGAGCTCGACGGGTGGGTTTGCCTAACCGGCGTGAAGCGCGCCGTGGCCGATCCCGACGGCAAGCCGAACCGCGAGCCGTCCGGCAATCGCAACGCCGCCGAAGGCGCCGCGAGAAACCATTAGAATAGCGCCTATCGATCGATGTACCGGCCTAGCCGCCGGTCTTTCCGCTCACTATGGTCCTAGCCACCCGCTGTCCCCACTGCGAAACGGTTTTCCGCGTGCAGGACGCCATGCTTGCGCGTTCCGGTGGGTTCGCGCGCTGCGGACACTGTCAGCAAGTCTTCGACGCTCGACAGAATCTACTCGATCCGCATGCTGGCGCGCAGAGCGCCGAGCAAGCGCCTGCCCCAGCGCCCAGCGCGGATGGTCGCCCGCTTCATGACGACCGGGGCGAGGCGTCGGCCGCCGCAGCGGGAACGGACGTGCGCACTGAACATGAGCGCGATCCTCGCGATGACGCCGACGATCGAATCAGCGCTGGCGCTCACGCGCAAGCCGATGATCAAGCCGAACCCGACGCTCGCGCCGAAGCCGGTGTGACAGAGCACGAAAACGCGCCGTCCTTCGAATCGCCCCTGCCCGAATCCGCAGCAGTCAACGAGCCGCCGATCAGTGCCGAGGTACCGCCTTTTGCGGCCCCTGTTTTTGCGCCGCCGATCGAACCGCTGTCCCCTGCCGAAGAACGTTGGAGCCCCCCTGAGGTGGAGTACGGGCGGGAGGCGGAGCACCAGCTTGAAGCTGAGCACTTGCCTGAAGCCGAGCACCGGCCCGAAGCTGAGCACTTGCCCGAAGCCGAGCACTTGCCTGAAGCCGAGCACTTGCCTGAAGCCGAGCACTTGCCTGAAGCCGAGCACTTGCCTGAAGCCGAGCACTTGCCTGAAGCCGAGCACTTGCCTGAAGCCG